>FWPU01007630.1_pt1 | contig 19690 bp, 19 predicted proteins | sample 2228361 | NCBI WGS metagenome assembly FWPU01 (sample SAMEA103939777, study PRJEB20133) | metagenome
ATAGGTGCCTAAACATTAGGTTTGCTCATTAGCAAAAAAATGGTAGTATAGAAGTTGAGAAACATTTTCATAGGTGATATAATAATAATGTGAAAATAAAAGTTTTTCTTTTATTTCTTTTTTTCTCTAAAAAATAATTTAGTCCTATATCACAAAAACTGGAAGAAAATTTTAAATTTTGGAAGCATAGAGAGAGGACATTCTAAAATCAACGAGGAATAGTATTTATTTTTTAGGATATAAAAAACATTAAAAGGTGACAATATGAAATATTTAAAAATTTTTTTATTTTTATTTTTCTTTGGAAATTTTTTTGTTTTGTGTAAAGAAATTGAAAGGAAAGTTGAATTTGGAAGAGGTGATTTTAGAGTTATATTTGAAAGTTAATATGATGGCTCAAACCTTCTTAATATTTCTAAGGTTGAAAAAACTTTAAAAATTGAATTAAAGGATTTGCAATTTGATTGTCCAGAGGATTTACAATCAAGGCATATTCACATTAAAGGTTCCTTTAGTTATGCAGATTATAATGAAGGGAAAAAGGTATATTTTAATATAAATTGGGTTAAAGAAAAGGGGAATGTTATCTCTGCTGAATTTGAGCCAAGTCCAAAGATTGTTGAATTTATAAGTTTCATTCAAAATACAAATTTAATGAATAAAGTAAATGAAATGGGACTTGATTTAGGATATGAATGGGCATGGGATAAAAGCTTATATTTTGATATATTGTTTGAATCATCTTCAAAAATTTGGTTTTATTGGGGTATCAAATTTTATCTTTATTTGAACTAAATCCTGAAGAAATAAAAAAATTTGATGCTAAAAGATTTTACCCAAGATGTGGGGAGGGTGCAGAAATCTTGCTTAATGCTTCAACATCTATTGATTGCGGCACAAGAATATGGGATATTTCAACAGGAACAAGTGGGGGTTCTTGTATTTCAATAGATAATGTTGGTGGATGTTGAATTGATGGATATAATACAGCTTGCAGAGATTGCATAAAGGGGACTTGTAGAACAACGGGTTTTGGCTCTTGTTTTACAAAATAATCTTTAAATTTTGATAATATTCTTGAAATCCTTAAAAATTATGGGATTATTCATTTTGCCATAAACCTTTAAGTTTACTTGAATAGTTCAAGGAGCTAAAGGGAAATAAAAAGAAATCGTGATATTAAATGGAAAAAGGATGAAAATTTTTATTATGGTTATTCCCTATTGGAAATTCCAGCACAACTTTCGCATTTTTTTGATAAAGCATTGCTTTTACTAAATACTTTCCCTTTCTTCTGCACTACATTTCTCCTCTTAATATGTGCCTTTCTTTTTAGGGATTTAAGGGGGTAGTAGGAAAAATTGTGTAAGAATTTTTTTTATGGAATTAGAATTTTTGGCTGTTATAATAATTTAGGGGAAAGCCCAACTTTCACCTTTCCCCCTTTAAAAATTTAATTAAAGGAGGTGCTCTTATTGAGCAAAAAGAATCAAGAAAATCTTGTAAGTATTTTAAAACAGGCTGTTTCTAAAAAAACATTGAATAACTGCCCATTCACTATCCATTGAGCTTATATGAATTTCAGGTTCCCTTATTCTTATGTCTTCATTGTAAATGTTTGAAGATAGGGCAGGGGATCCTCTCAATATAATTTCATCCCTTGGATTAGCATTTTCAAGGGCAAAGGAAATTGTCCTGTATGGCCCTTCCAAACCACCATTTCCACTTGAACCATTTCCAGAAGTGCATAGATAATTTTATTCTTTAAGATTTCCTGGTTTAGATTTTCTTACAAAACCAGCCTATAAGAAATTGAAATGAAAACAAATAAATTTATAAAAAAAGTCATTTTTTGATCATTTTTTCAATTAACCCATTATAATCTTTGCAATTGTCAGGAGTTGCATATTTGAAGTTCCCTCATAAATTTGGCCAATCTTAGCGTCCCTGTAAAGTTTTTCCACGGGATATTCCTTTGTAAAGCCATATCCACCATACAAGTTTATAACTTCTGAAGTAACCCTTTCTGCTATCTCTGAAGAAAATAATTTTGCACAAGCTGCTTCCTTTACAAAACTTTTCCCAGAATCCTTTAACCTTGCTGCATTATAAATTAATAAGCGTGCTGCTTCTATTTCCATATACATCCTTGCAAGAGAAAATTGTACCCCTTGAAAATTATTTATTGTTTGCCCAAACTGTACCCTTTCTCCTGTATATTTTATAGCATGTTTTAAAGCTGCCTCAGATAGTCCTAACATCTGGGCTCCTATCCCAATCCTACCTTCATTTAAGGTCTCTATAGCTACCTTGTAACCCTTCCCGACTTCCCCTAAAATATTTTCTTCTGGAACAAAACAGTTTTCTAAGATAAGTTCACAAGTAGAAGATGCCCTTATCCCCAACTTATTTTCTTTCTTCCCCACTGTAAAACCTTCAAATCCCTTCTCTACTAAAAAAGCTGTTATTCCTTTGTATCCTAATTCAGGATTTACATTTGCAAAAATTATGAAAAGATTTGCCTCTTTCCCATTTGTTATCCATAGCTTTTGCCCATTTAATAAGTAACCGCCTTCCCTTTTTTCTGCTTTGCATTTTAAAGCAAAGGCATCGGAACCAGAACCCGCCTCTGACAAAGCATAAGCACCTACCCATTCCTTTACCAGCTTTGGAAAATACTTTTCCTTTTGGGGTTCTGTCCCCCACCTTGTTATGGCATTATTAACTAATGTGTTTTGTACATCTACCACAACTGCTACTGCCGGATCTATTTGAGAGAGGGCTTCTATTGCTAAAATACTCATAAAAAAATACCCCCCTGAACCTCCATACTTTTCAGGAACCTCTATTCCCATCAAACCCATCTCAAAAAGTTTAGGAAGAATTCCAGTATTCAATTCTCCTTCTTCATCCATTTTTGAAACATAGGGCTTTATTTCGGTCTCTGCAAACTCCCTAACACTGGAAAAAAATAATTCCTCTTCTTCTGTAAGTAAAGTTAAAGGTTTCATGTTACCTCCTTTTATCTTTATTTTGAAAATATAACATAAAATTTAATTATTTTTCAAAGGAAATGCTTTTACTCCAAAAACTTCTCCAAAAAGGTTTGGAAAAATTCGGGAAATTTGAATTGCTTTCCATTCCCATTTTTTTGGGAAAAAGGGTAGAGAAGCTGATGTGGGATAAATTTTTTCAATTTTATATCCATTTTCCTCAAAAAGTTTTAATATAGTTTTATAGCTAAAAAATCTTAAATGGTTAATGTCTAAGATTCCTTCCCTTTCATAATTAAAATTTCCAAATAATAACTTAAATCTAATCTTCCAATGGGCAATGTTTGGAATTGTTGCAAATATAAATCCCCTTTCATTTAAAAATTCCCTTATTTTTTTTAAAAAATCCCAGGGGTTTTTCAAATGTTCCAAAAGATCTAAACATAAAAGGGCATCAAATTTTCCTAAATTTTCAATTTCTTTTAAGGTTTTTTCTTCCTCTAAATCCCCTTCAATTATAAAATATCCCCTTTCTTTACCATTTTTTACTGCTTCCTTTTCCTTTTCAACTCCATAAATTTCCTGTCCCCTTTTTAAAAATACTTCAAAGATTCCTCCCCTTGAACAACCTAAGTCCAAAATCCTTTTACAACCCCTTGTTTCTTCAAAGGTATGATAATATTTTAATGCTTTTAACTGCTCTTCAAAAAGGATTTGATATTTCACATTTTTTTCCATTATAATTATTTTACATGAAAATTGCATATATTTTAGAAGGAAGCGATCTCTCTGGAGGGGCAAAGGTTGCCTTAGATCAAGCTCAAGAGCTTGCCAAAAGGGGTTATGAGGTTTATGTCGTATCAAGACAAGATAAAATAAATTGGCATAAAATGGAAGGGCTAAAATTTATAAAGTCAAAGGATTTGAGGGATTTGCCAGAGGCAGATATAGGTATTGCAACCTTTTGGACTACAGTAATCCCCTCCTATGAAAGTAAAAAATTTAAAAAATTATTCCACTTCTGTCAAGGGTATGAGGGTTCTTTTCCCCCTTATAAAGAAATAAAAAAGGAAATAGATAAAGCCTATTCTTTGCCTATTCCAAAACTCATAATTTCCCCCTACTTAAAAAAAATTTTGATGGATAATTTTAATTCAAGAACCTATTTTATTGGACAATTTGTAGATAAGGAAAATTTTTATCCCCCTAAAAAAAAAGAAATCAAAGAACCATATATATTTTCTGTTGTAGGACCCTATGAAGTAGATTTAAAGGGAGTAAAAGATGCTTTAAAAGCGTTAAGCATTTTAAAAAAAAAATTTCCCATAAAAGTTTATAGGGCATCCATATTTTTTATTTCTAAGGAAGAAGAAAATTTAAAAGTAGTAGATAGTTATTTTCACCATTTATTACCAGAAGAGATGGGAAATTTCCATAGAAATTGCCATTTTCATATTCAAGCATCCCATAGCCAAGAAGGATTCCCCCTCCCTCCCCTTGAAAGTTATTTTTGCAAAAGCTATCCTTTTGTTTCAGATATACCATCTTTTTCAGAACTTCCCTTTATAAAATTTCAAGAAAAGGATCCTTTGGACATAGTTGAAAAAGTGGAATGTGTATTAAGAGAAGAAAATTTTAATAAACTTTTTGAAAATTATGAGGAAATTATTGAAGAATATTCTATTGAAAATGTGATTAAAAGGTTAGAAAAAGCAATTTTAGAAGAGATGGATTTGGCTTAAGAAATTTTTGAAAGCAAATTTAAGCAATAATTTTTTATTTGGTTTGAAAGGACAGGACTTGAAGCTAATTCTTCTATGGTTGATTTACTTAATGTCTTTATAATATGCATTGAAAGAAAGGGGGGAAAGTTGGGATTTAAAACCAATGCTTTTTTGATTGATAACCTATTCCTCCACTTTGGACTATAATGGATTATCCCTAAGATTTCTGGGGTTGTGGATGGATTACCTGCAATAGATAAAACAATATCTTCTGTAGTAAATCTATTTTGTAGTAATGCCTCTATTACTTTGGACTCCTTATCCTTAGATAGAACTAATAAAGTATTGTATGAACCCCTTCGGGCAAGAGCAATTTTTTCTCCTAAACCCATCTCAGGCATCTTTTCAATTAATTTTTTTTCAGAACTCCTCCTAATTATTGGATGTACACTCATAGTAGTAGATAAAAGCATCAAATCCATCCAGTACATATGGGGAAGGAGTTTTATCCCCTCTGTATAAGGAGTTAATCTTAAAAAAAGTAATGCCTTTTTTACTTCATAGGATATTAAAAAGGGAGGATGGGCAAGGATTGTTTTTACAATTTCTAAATCAATGTTTTTATTTTTTAAAATACATAGTACTTCACTTTCAGATAATTTATCCTTTTGTTCTCTTAGTATATTCTTTAATGCATCAGCAGGTGCTTCTAATAAATAACTGGAAAAGGTATCTCCATTCTTTTCTTTTTTATCCAACTTTCTCCCTTTTAAATATAACACCTATGTGGTCTGAAGCACCCGATTTAAAATTTATTGAAGTTATGGCAACCATCTCCCATCCTTCTTCTCCTAAGGCATTTAATTGCTTTTCATAGTTTGGGTCTATCCTGTAATTTTCAGACCTCAAATTTAAAATTTTATATTCCCACTTTTTCATCTTTTCACCCCTTTTTTTATATTATTATAACATAATTTAATTCAACCTTTTTATTACAACAAGGGTTATGTCATCTTCTTGGACTGAACCATTTCTCCATTCCTTTTCTGCTTTTAAAATTTCCCTTGCTATCTTTTCTGAGGAAAACCTACAAAATTTTCTTGCAATTTTAATCATCTTTTCTAATCCAAATTCTTTACCTTCTAAGTTTCTGGATTCAGGTATTCCATCTGTATATAAAATTAAAATATCTTTTGGTTCCATCTTAGTTACACCCCTTCTGTATGTAGCATCTGGCAATGGACCTAGTACAGGACCACCTTCACTTAAATATTCAACCCTTCTCTTCTTTAATAAAACTGGTGGATTATGCCCTGCATTTATATAAATTAATACCCCATTTTGTTCTAATTCACCATAAAAAAGAGAAATAAATCTGGAAGTAAGTCTTTCCCTATTAACAATTTTATTCAATCTTTCAATTGTTTGAGAAATTTTAAACTCCCTTGTAGAACCCATCCTTAAACCCACATAAACATCCCTTACTTGAAGAGCAGCGGGAAGTCCATGCCCTGTGGCATCTGCAATGGATAAACCTAAAACCGAATTGGATACCCAGATAAAATCAAAGTAATCCCCCCCTACACTTTCAGCTGGATTGGAAGTTCCATAAATATCAAATCCTTCAAAAGTTGGGTTTTTTCTTGGAATTATACTTTCCTGAATTTTTTTTGCTTCAAAAATTAACTTTCTTGTTTGTTCTTCCCTTAACCTAAAATTTATTGTATGTCTTAAAATGTTTAAAACTTGATATATTTCTTCCCTTTTTGCTTCTTCCTTGAAACTAAAACCAATTATGAACTGCCCCTCTTGAACAGAAATGGCTGCAAATTGCTTAATCCCTAAGAATTTTTCTAACTCCACATCAACGCCTGGAGAATCCAAATCCATCACAGAAATTCCACTTTCTAAGGTCTGTTCTATGGGGTAATAATTTGCTGAGATGGAAAAACCTAATTTTGTTTTTTGGGAGTTGCCTAAAACTTCAATTATCCTATATCTCTCCCCATCTCTTTCATAAATCCTTGCACTTTCAAGCCCTAAATCCTTTTTTAAATCCCTTAAGATTACTAAGGAACATTGTTTTATATTTTCCCTTATTTCTTCAGAAAAGGGAAGGGAAGAAAGAGTTTTTTCCAAAACTCTAAAGAGCTTTCTAAAGGGCATAAAATTTTTTTAAGCTTTCCCTCCTAAGACCTTTGAAATCTTTGAAATTGCCCAATCAATTTCTTCTTTTGTAATTATAAGGGGAGGGGCAAATCTTATTACCCTAAGGTGTGTCTCCTTTGCTAAAATCCCCTCTTCCATCAATCTTTCACAAAAGGGTCTTGCAAACCCAGAGGATTCCTTTATAACCACTCCAATTAAAAGTCCTTTTCCCCTTACATGGTCTACATGGGGGCTATTCATCTGTCTTAATTTTTGCATAAAATATGTTCCCAATTCATTTGCCCTTTCACATAACCTTTCTTCCAAAATTACATCCAATGCAGCAATTCCAATAGCACAAGCCATAGAAGATCCACCAAAGGTTGAACCATGATCTCCTGGTTCTATTACATCCATAATTTCATCATCACAACAAATAGCAGAAATAGGATAAAGCCCTCCACTTAATGCTTTCCCTAAGATGTAAATATCTGGATTTACATCTTCCCATTGGGATGCAAAAAGTTTCCCCGTTCTTCCAAGCCCTGTTTGTATTTCATCGGCAATAAATAAAACACTGTTTTCTTTGCAAATTTTATAACATTCTTGTAAATAACCAGAAGGAGGAACCATAACACCCCCTTCTCCTTGAATGGGTTCAACTATAAAGGCAACAGTATTTTTATTTATGGTATCTTTTAAGGCCTTAAAATCACCATAAGGTATTATTTTAAAACCAGGGGTAAAAGGACCAAAACCATTTTTATATTGCTCTTCTGTGGAAAAACTTACAATTGTTATGGTTCTCCCATGAAAATTTCCCTCACAAGCAATTATTTCAGCTTTTCCATTTTCTACTCTCTTTTTTAAATACCCCCATTTCCTTGCTACCTTTAAAGCTGTTTCAACTGCTTCTGCTCCACTGTTCATTGGAAGTGCCTTTTCTTTTCCCGTAATTTCACACAATTTTTTAAAAAATTCCCCCATCTTTTCATGATAAAAAGCCCTCGAAGTCAAATTAACTTTATCCAACTGTTCTTTTGCTTTAGCAACTATCTTTGGATGGCAATGCCCTTGATTTAAAGCTGAATATGCGGAAAGCATATCCATATATTTTTTCCCTTCTACATCCCACACCCACACCCTTTCTGCTTTTGAAATTACTACGGGAAGGGGATGGTAATTGTGAGCCCCATAGGTCTCTACTTCTTTTATTATTTCTTCACTTTTACTCATATTTTTTTCTCCTTAAAAAATATTGAGAAATATTATAGCACTTCATAATATTTTTTTAAACCTTGTGCCATAGGGGGTATCTTCTAAGATTATCCCCATCTCTTTTAATTTTCCCCTTATCTCATCTGCTTCATTAAACTTTTTTTCCTTTCTTAAACTTTCCCTCAATTTAATAAGCCCCAAAACCTCTTCTTCCATTTGGGTCGGTTGGGGAAAAACATCCAAAATTTTATCAAACGCCCTAAGGTTATTTAAAATCAAACCAGCATTTAAGGCTGAGAGTTCCCCTTCTTCAATTAAAATATTCATTGATTTAATAAAAGAAAAGAGATGTCCCAATGCCTCAGCAGTATTTAAATCATCTTCTAAGGCATTTATAAAATTTGTTTTAAATTCTGATAATTCCTTTAGGATATCCTTTCCCACTTCTTTTGAACTTTCATAAATCTCCTTTAACCTTAAAACAAAACTTTCCAACCTTTGGATTGACTGATAAGCCCCTTCTAAGGAAGGAAAAGTAAAATTTAATTTGCTCTTATAGGGAACAGAAATTAAAAGATACCTTATGGGCAAAGGTGAATAACCTTTATTTAAAAGATCCCTTAAGGTATAAAAATTTCCCTTGGACTTAGACATCTTTTCCCCTTCTACAATCAAATGTTCTGCATGGAGCCAATATTTTACAAAGGGCTTTCCTGTTGCACATTCCGATTGAGCAATTTCATTTTCATGGTGGGGAAAGATATTGTCCACTGCTCCACAATGGATATCAAAGGTCTCTCCCAAATATTTCATACTCATTGCAGAACATTCAATATGCCAACCAGGCCTGCCCTTTCCATAATAGGTATCCCAGTAGGGTTCTCCTTCTTTTGTAGCTTTCCAAAGGGCAAAATCCCTTACATCTTCTTTTTCATATTCATCCAATTCTACCCTCACACCTGGTTTTATTCCTGATAAATCAATGTGGGATAATTTTCCATATTCCTTAAAAGTAGAAATTTTAAAATATACAGAACCATCAGAAATATAAGTATGTCCTCTTTCTTCTAATTTTTTTATAATTTCAACCATCTCCTTTATATGTTCTGTTGCCTTGGGATAAACCTTTGCTCTTTTAATTCTTACTCTATCAATATCTTCAAAAAAACTTTGAGTATATTTTTCTGTAAACTCCTTTAAAGTAAGACCTTCATTTTTAGAATCCCTTATGGTCTTATCATCTACATCTGTAATGTTCATTATATGATTTACTTCAAAACCCTTATATTCTAAAAATCTTTTGAGTATGTCTTCCCACAAAAAAGTCCTTAAATTTCCAATGTGAATATAATTATAAACAGTTGGACCACAAGTATACAAACCCACATAGCCCTCTTTTATTGGTTTAAACTCTTCCTTAAGACCCGATAGGGTATTAGTAAAATAAATAGGCATAATTTATTCCTTTATTTTTTCTAATTTATTTTTTAAGAATTTTAATTTAAAGGGGGGAAGGTAATCAATAAAGAACTTCCCATTTAAATGGTCTATTTCATGACAAAAAGCCCTTGCCAGCAATCCATCACCCTCATATTCCCTTAAATTTCCTTTTAAATCCAATGCTCTAACCTTTACCTTTTTAGGCCTAATTATTTTTTCCATAATCCCTGGGATTGAAAGACAACCCTCTTCCTCAAATTGTTCACCTTCTTGAAAAATTATCTCTGGATTTATTAAAATATAAAGGGAATCTGGGGTTTCTCCTACTGTCAAGTCCACTATAGCAACCTTTAATTTTACCCCAATTTGATTTGCAGCAAGCCCAATTCCGGGTGCAGAATACATTGTATCTTTTAAGTCTTCTATAAGTTTGGTTATATCTCCATTTATATCTTTTACTGGTTCACAAACCTCTCTTAAAATAGGATTTCCTATCTTTAAAATTTTTTTTATACTCATAAACTCTTCTTTTTCATTTCCTCTAAGAATATTTCTACTGTCTTATTTGCTCTTTCAATATAATATTTTTCCATTATCACTTTAACCTCTGGAAACTTGGCAATTATTTCATCCATGGCACTTTTTTCAAATTCCAAGACCTCCGTCTCTTCTACAGCAATTATTGTAGCTGTTCTTGGCTTTCCTGTAATATAAGCAACCTCTCCTAAAAAATCCCTTTCTTTTAAATATGCCAATGTAACTTCTTTCCCCTCTGGATTTTTAGACCTCACTTCAACTTTTCCCTTTAAGATGCATAAAATTGAAGAACTTACATCTCCTTCTCTCCAAATAATTTCTCCTCCATTATAATTTTTCACCTTAGCCAAAGAGATAATTGCTTCCAACTCATCTTTTCCAAAATCTGCAAAAAGATAGGGAATTGCCTTTTCCTTCCAAAAGGGTTCATTTTTTACCTCCTGAACCCTATTTATAAGAATTTTAGAGGTACTCTTTGCCCTCGAAGGATCTAACTTTTCTATTTTTTTTTGAATTGCCATGGCTTTTGCTAAAAAACCTTCTTGCATAAAATGGTCCATAACCTTTTCAAAAACAGCACATGCTTCAGAAATTTGATTTAACCTTTCTAAGCATTCTGCCTTTTTTAACAAAAGAAATACATCCTTGGATTTTTTAGAAATCTCTTTTTCAATCAATAAAAGAGCACCCTTAAAATCCCCTTTTTGAAGCAAAAGATTATAATCCTCTTCTTTTTTTCTAAAGATCTTTTTAAAAATCATAGAAAAAAATTATAAACAATTTCAAAAAAAAATTCAAGTTTTGGCAATTTCTTTATTTAAATGGATCAATGCAATATTTAATTTTTCTTCCAAATCATCACATATGGGACTATTATTTTGTAACAATTCCTTAAAGGCTTCTGAAGTATAGTGTTTTTTAAAACTTTCATTTAATTTTGCAAAGGCATCCCTTAATTCTTGGGAACCCCTTCCTTCATTTGAAAGGTAATCTTTAATCCTTTTATACTGTGAAAAAAAAGCACTTGCAAGTACAGTCATATTTACCTCAAATTTAATTTTAATAAAAATTTTTAAAAAAGTAAAGGGTTTTTATAAAAACAAAATTTTGTGTAAAAAGATTCCAAAAATTAAAAGTAACCCAAAGGAAGTGCTAAGTTGGGCAGTTATGGCATCGGCACCTTCAGGGACTCTTACAATAAACTGCTTATAAAGCTTATATGCCTTTGGAAGGGAAAGGAAAACCAATAGGGCAAAAGGAGATAAAATTTTAAATATTACCAATAAAATCAATGAAACATAGCTTAAAATTATAAAAAACAAATACAAATTGAGACCTGCTTTCTTTCCCAAAATTACTCCTATTGTTTTAATACCTTGCCTTTTATCATAATCAATATCCCTTAAATTATTTGCAAACAAAACTAAGGAAACTAAAATCCCAAAGGGAATAGAAATTAATAAGACCTTAAGAGGTAAATTTCCCCTTTGAACTAAATAGGACCCACCTACCATAAAGGGTCCCCAAACTAAAAAAATTGGAAATTCTCCCAAAGCTTTATATTTAAAATGAAAAGGAATTCCACTATAAGAAAAGGCAATTAAAAAACCAATGGCACCAAACAAAAATATAATATAGGAAACCTTAATTGAAAAAAAAAATCCAATAATTAGGGATAAAAAAAACAAAATTCCAGAAAAGGCAAGAATTTCATGGGGCTTAAATTTTTCAGTAATAATGGGATGGGGTCTGTAGTGGCAAGTTGGAGAATCGGGCTTATCCACATTCATTTTAAAATCAAAATAATCATTTGCTAAATTTCCTGCTGCATGGAAAAAGACCATTCCTAAGAGACATAAAAAATAATATAAGTAATTTACACTACCATCATAAGAAGCAAGAATTGTTCCTAGGGTAACAGAAAAAAAAGTCATTGAAAAAGACCAAGGCCTTGTGGCTATGAGATAATCCTTAAAATTTTTCATAGAAAATAATATACCATAAAAACCTAATTTTTTCAAAAAAATTTTTCTTTACAAAACTAAATACTAGGTTTTTGAGCTCAAATTTTTGGAATTTTTTCAAAGAATAAAACATTTGTTACTTAAAAATTATAGCACTAAATAAAATCCAAATTTTATAAAAAAAATTTTATAGAAAACCAAAAGAGACCTTAAATCCTTGATGAAAATAAATAAAAATTATGGTAAATTATACCTATGAAAGAAAAAATTCTTGAAAGATTTTTAAGATATGTCAAAGTAAAAACAAGCTCCAAGGAGGGCTCTGATAAGTATCCATCTACAGATTGCCAATGGGATTTATTAAATTTATTAAAAAAAGAGATGGAAGAAATGGGGGTTGTGGAAATTGAACTGGATCAATATGGATACCTTTTTGGAACTCTTCCATCCAATTCTTTAAAAGAGGTTCCTCCAATTTGTTTTATAGCCCATGTGGATACTTCTCCTGAAGTTTCGGGTGAAGGTGTAGAGCCAATAGTTCACAAAAATTATCAAGGACAAGATATAGTTCTTCCAAAGGATCCAGAACAGGTTATAAAATTTGAAGAAAATTTAGAACTTTCAAAGGTTATAGGTCACACAATTATTACTTCCTCAGGAGATACTTTATTAGGTGCAGATGATAAGGCAGGAATTGCAGAGATACTTACTGCCATTGAGTATTTAATTGAAAATCCAAATATAAAACATGGAAAAGTGAGGATTCTATTTACGCCAGATGAAGAAGTAGGTGCAGGAACAAAATATTTGGATTTGAATAAAATAGGTGCAAATTTTGCCTATACGGTAGATGGAGGTTCCTTAGGAGAAGTAGAAAATGAGACATTCAATGCTGCTTCAATGACTTTAACTGCAAAGGGTTACAATGTCCATCCAGGATATGCAAAGGATAAAATGGTAAATGCCTTGAGGGCAGTTTCCCATTTTTTAGCATTGCTTCCACCGGAAAAAAGCCCTGAAAAAACAGAAAAAAGGGAGGGCTATATCCATCCTTTATCAATTCAAGGCGATGTATCCAGTGCAAAGGTAAAAATGATCTTAAGGGACTTTGAATGGGAAGGAATTGAAGAAAAGAAGGCATACTTGGAAAAATTAAAAGATGTAGTTCAAGAAATTTATCCAAAGACCAAATTAGAACTTCAATTTGAAGAGCAATACAGAAATATGAGATACCACCTTGAAAAAAATCCTGAGGTTGTAAATTTTGCAATTGAAGCAGTTAAAAGATTAAAAATAAAGCCAGAACTGAAATATATAAGAGGTGGAACAGATGGTTCTGCTTTAACCCTTAAAGGAATTTTAACTCCAAACCTTTTTGCAGGAGGACAAAATTTTCATTCAAAGCAGGAATGGATTTCCTTGGAATGGATGGAACTTGCTTCCAAAACAATCCTTGAAATAATAAAAATTTGGGAGGAAAAATCTTAATAATTGTTAAAGAAAATGATTTAAAATCAAAAAAACATTTAGGATCTGTATGTGCGATGATGATATAGACATAGCAAATGAAAAAGAAAAGAAAAAAGGCAGAAAGAAATCTGCAAAACTGTCTGATGCAAAAAAATCTTAGAAAAATGCGTATGGTTGGATTATAAAATAGTATACTGGAGTGGAGTTCCATTTAAAGAGATCACAATTCCCTTAAAATTTAAAAGCATTTCACATCATTTGCAAAAAGATTTTTCAAAAAATCCCCCTGGACTTTATTCAATTAAATTAGAATTTTTAAAGCAAAACAATGCTGAAAGTGAGTATTTTATTAACCCAAAAATCAGTAAAATAATTCCTATAAATGATCAGCTTCTTAAGGATACTTATTTTGCAATCAATAAATCAAAAAAGTTTCCAAGAATATATCCAAAGCTTGTAGGTAATTTAGAAAAATGGATTGAAAATACCTTTTCAAAATTTAATAATATTAAAATTGCCTATGAATTTTCAAAAAATATTGAAAATCCAAGTGCTATTTGGCTTGAGGAAATCGCTTTTTGGCTTGGAATGGGAAATAGACCTTCGGAATCTCTTGGAAATAAAGAAATCGAAAAATTAATAAATAATGTTGAAGATTTAAAAATTTCAAAAAAATCACTTTACCTTTTAGCAGGCAAAAAGGGAGCAATTTTAAATGTTCCCTTTGAATATAAAGATGCCTATAATTTTGGGGCTTTTTTAAAATTTTTGCCCTTCGACATTTTAATCTATCTTTATAATTTAAAAAAGAATAAAAAGATTGACTTGCAATTAGTAAAAGATTTTAGCTCTGACGAATTATCAATTGTTTTTTCGGAGTTTTACTTTCTTGATAGCATTGATTTCTTTTCAGGATTTATAAAAAATCTGTACATAATTATAGAAGAAATTAAAGAATATATAAAAGAGCCAGAAAAAAGAAAAAACGAATTATTAGAATATATAAAAAGTGATTTAGATAACTATTTAAAAAAACCAGATAAAACAGATTTTGTTTTTAAAACAAAAAAAATATTTATATTTTTGTGGGATAAAAATAGAAAGAAGCAACAAAATTTGGCAAGCTTTAACAAACATAGTAAAATACAATAAAAAAGAAGAAATTGCTAATGAAATAGAAAAAATTTCAAAATACTGGATTAAGCAAATCATAAATTATAAAATTTCGCCCAATTCTGAAGCTTTTCAAAGCCTTAAACTACTGTGGTTTATCGCAATTTCAAGGATTTTCAACATCACAAAAAATCTTAATCTTTTAAATCATTTGAAAAGTTGGATTCAATGGTGGAAAGTAAGACCCTTTGGAAATAGCGGTCTTTTAAATCTTTATATGTCATTAATAATGTTGGAATTTCTTATTGAACAGTCATCTGATTATGAAAAAAGTATGAGTAGGATAATAGAAATATTGGGTAGCTTTCCGGGGGAAATTACTGAAGGTTTCGATTCAACATTTTTCAATAAATATAAATTGCCCTATTTGATTTTAAGAAAAAATCCAGAAAAAGAAATATCTCCTTCAAATTATCAAATTATTAAAAATGAATTAAAGAAGATCTATAGCGAGAATTCCCTAAACTGCCTTTCTAATGCTTATATTTTAAGTTTTCACTTATTTAAATTAATTTTAGTCCGTCAACTAAATATAAGGTACTCTGAGGAATATTTTTATCATTTGCAAAAATATGAAGATTTTTTACTTAAAAATAAAAGGGGCATGGCTTTCATAGAAGAACTATTTCTAATTGATAGTGAATTTTTAAGATCTTTAATTTTCAATTTCCTATCAAAAAAAATAAAAAAATTTATGTCCTCGTCTGTCTTAGAAAATATTTTGAACGATTTACAATATTATTATATTAAAAGAAAAGAACTTGGTTCTCCTAAAGAAAGATGTAAGTTTTTGGAAAAAAATATAAAAATATTTAATGATGTGCTAAATCAATATGCTGAAACAATAAACAAAAAAGAATTATCTTACAATAGCTTTTTATATGATATAACCATAGAGAAAATTTCTCTTCTTGAATTGACAAGATTAGCAGAAAAGTATTCCAATGTAAATGCTGAAGAATTTTATTTTTGCTTAGCTAAAGGTATATATGATTTATATGAAAAAGCTCATTACAAAATTTGCGGGATACATATTTTCAGGAAATTATATGGCGGATTATTAAGGAATGCTTCTCACAACAATTTAATGCTTTGTTTAGAGTTAACAGGAGCTTCTCCTGATTTAATAAAAAAATTATATTTTGAAAATCCTGAACTGTATAATTTAATAAAAGAGTCTTCCTATGAAGGATTCCTATTTCTAAAAAATTTTCCTCAAATCCTTAATTTTTTGAAAGAATTAATTTTTATTCCAAAATTTTTGAAAAGGGTTTTCAAAATTTTTGAAAATCTTGGGGACATTATTATGGAAGACTTGAAAAAAATCTTTGAAGAAAAATTTATGAAATGGGAAAATGTAGAAAGGATACCCTCAAAGGAAAATTTAGGATTAGAAGCTTCTTTAAAACAATTGATTGAAGAAATACAATATTATCGTTTACTTAGCAAAAAAGAAGACATTATGCCTACCTCAATTAAAAAATTATTTACAAAAAAAGATAAAATAACTGAGGAATATAAAAAACTAAAAGAAATGGATGATGAAGGTAAACTAAATGAAGAAAATAAAAAGAGGATTTTAAAATTAAAAAGGACAGTAGATGGTGATGAAACAATAAAGATTTTAGATCCAAAAAATGTAGAAAAATTATTGAAAGAACAGTTAATAATTAGCAAATTAGAGGCATTGGATGCAATAATAAAAGAAAGTATTAGATCCTACTATGCTAAAATTTATCCAGAATTGTCTTTAGAAGTAATTACTAAAGATTTTATATTTGGAATTAATCTTTACAAAAACATTAGCAAGAAACAAAACAAAAGAGTTTTAAAAAGATTGTTAAAAGGAATTGTGCAAGGAAAAGACCTTATATCCATTTTCCAAAAAAACAAAGAGTTTATAGAAAGAGAAAAAAAGAAAGGTATAAATTTATTGCCCTTTTGGCTCGATTTTTCACAGGAATTTGAATTAAAAGGAAAGAGATACTTAGCAAGCATTGAAAATAATCCTTTAAAAGCTTTAAAAATGGGAGAAATTTTTAGTACCTGCCTTTCTCTTGATAGTGATAATAATTATTTATTGGTGGGAAATGTTGTGGAAATTAACAAAAGAGTTATATTTTTAAAGGACTCCTTTGATAAGATCCTTGCCAGAAAGTTAATTGCAATAGACAATTCTGGAAATCTTTTTGGTTTCCGCACATACTCATTCAATGAAATAGAACCCTGGGAAAAAATATTTTTGGACTTATTTTGTCTTAAATTAAGCAATAAAATAGGTTTAAAATTAGCTGATGAAGAAGCTGAAAACAAATTTCGTCCCCAAAACTTTTATCTTTTTACAAATTCTTATTTTTATTCTGATGAAATAGAGCCCTTTGACTAGTGGATTTTGCTTTTAGCTGAAAATAAGGACTTAACAAAAAATGACTTGCTTGCAATAACTAAAAAAAATTAAGAAAAAAGAAAAAAGATGAGGCAACAAAAAGATGCCTTTTATGGCTTCAAAAGGATCAAAATATCAATTTCAACGATCTTTTAATATAAAAATCAAATAGAAACTTAAATCTTTATGTATCAAGGAATTTAAATTCCAATAAATATTTTAAATTTATAGTACCTAAATTGAGCGATTCTTTTTTCTCAATCAATTTTGCGTGCCAGAATTCATGTTTTTTATCACTTTGAAATAGAAAAAACCTCTAAGACGAATGTTTCTTAATCGTTATCACCGTGGTTTTGCCCTAAATCACAGGAACTATGTATAGAAGATAAAAATGCATGATGAAATTTATCGATTTCAGACGCATCTATCCTTTTCATTGTTTCTGCTATCTTTCTTTTTCTCTATTAAACAACTATTGGTATCGGGTCTTGACACCTCTCCCATAATTTCTGCATCCGCAAAGCCTCCATAACAGCATGCGTCACTTTCAGGATTATTTCCCCTCCGGTCTTTACTATCTTTGCTGCAAAATCTAATGCTTTTCTCCTTACTGTTGTCGCATAGCTTTCAATAGGTATGACATCTTCTAATACATCCTCTTTAAATGCCTCAAATAAAAAGAATGAAATAACCATGCAGTAGAAAAAAGCAGTGTTGGCTGAGAACCTCTTAAAGGGTAACTCCTCAAATCCAAAGTCCTTCAATCCACGATGGGGTAATTCGTCAGCACCACGTTGATGATGACTACTTATGATTGATTCCACATTTGTTATCTCCTCTCGCATCTCATTATCACAGCCGTTCAATACTTCAGTGTTAACCCCTATGTTCGTTACTATGAGATTGTCAGGCCGTGCAAAATCTAATAGTCGTTGTTCACCCTTATATGAGGGACGTGTATAGATGGCTCTGTAAAACCTCTTCCAGCTATCATGCCTGTATCCAAATTCAATGTATTCCCATTCCTGATGACCATTATCATATACCCTCCAGCCATCTTCAGGTTGCCCCTGCACATATCCCTTTACATGCTCATATGTCTTCCCTGTGCAAATAAATCCTATGTTTAGTCTATCAAATGTAACTAAATTCTCTTCGTCTAAAAAAGCACTATCCATACGAAGTATTATCGGTACATCAGACCTGTACTCCTTCCTGATAAGATTTACTATATCAGTTACCATGTTTACCACTGTATTGCCATAATTGCTATGTTTCTTGCCACCTCGAAATATAGCATCCACTATCTTCCTCTGCCATATTATCTGTAAAGATTGAAATCCCCTTACATTCTTATATGTAGGCTGAACCCCATGCCTCTTTTTAGCTTCATCGTTGTCCATTATCATTAAATCAATCGTTAACTCTATCTTCTTAGGCCTCTGTATCTTTAAACGCCAGATAAATAACCCTTTCAATATCTTTCTGAATATCCCACCACATAACCATGAAAATGCCTTGAAGAATCGTTTGACCTGGTGAGAACAAACCATTTCATCTGGACTGTTCTCTATCACTGCTGCGTATCCTTCATCCTTTTTTAATTGGTCAAAATAAGTTAGATGTCGAGAGGTCCCATCATAGAAAAAACTAAGTATCTGCTTGAATATCTCCCAGATCGGTTGGCCCTTCTTGCTCCTTCGTATACGGGCAAAATAACTTATTAAAAGACTGTAAATATCAATCTTGCTTAAATAACGGACAAATAATGCCAGCCCTCCTCTACCTGTTAATGTGTCATCTGTAACATCTACCTTGCTTATTTTGCACTTGCTTTTAAATACATTTTGTTTCATAATTTCCTCACTTATTGGGTGATATTTTTTGTTTGATTACAAACCCATTATAACAAAAATCTATCGCCCATTAAGTGATTTTTTCTATGTTTTTATTGCCTATAAATCGCTCAATTTAGGTATAAGGTATACATAGAGACAGGTTCAAAGACATATTTTGCAAGAGCAATGCCCATCTACACAGCAGTAAAGCACATAGACATAGAAAGGGGTAGGATGTGTAGGAATGGGGGGATAATAGGGCTTGATGCAGTTCAAGGAAGTGATAAGATTTACATATCAAAATTTTACAATTCAACAGCACAGCAATGGGAAAGGGTTGATACAATAGGAAACAATGACAAAATTCACATTTTCGATGCAGAAAATCCCTTTGAAAGTCAGCATGATATAGCATATGCATTGGTAACGAATGAGGACTATATAGTAACTGATGAAGAAGGTGAAAAACATTATGTAGAAATTACATTAAAAGAATCAGTTGGTGGTAACAATTATCATTTAATAAATACTTATTATGCAAGTAGAATGTCTGATGAAGCAAATGATTATGTTTGGAAATTTGACAATGGCAAATCTGCAGGGGTATGTGTAGATGATGGATTATTTTACGAAGCAGACACATCTGATTTATCCCAACCCTTTTCGGATGCATTTGTAACCTTTCATATATCAGATTATGGTTTAGCAGGTTCAGGGGTTGTGCCCTATTTGTCACCAGCATTTTTTGGAGCCGCTACGATAAATCAAATGAGATTTCATCAAATATGGTTTAAAAATA
>FWPU01007631.1_pt1 | contig 19689 bp, 20 predicted proteins | sample 2228361 | NCBI WGS metagenome assembly FWPU01 (sample SAMEA103939777, study PRJEB20133) | metagenome
GCTCTGCCGTTCGGCCCACTCGCCCCGCTCGCCGCGTGGCGGACTGCTGCGAGGCCGTTCGGCCCACTCGCCCCGCTCGCCGCGTGGGGCTGTTGGTTGTTCACGTGATCGCTCCGGCAAAGGGTAGCGTTTGCCAATATGAGAACGCAAACGAGCCACTTCTTCATCAGTCAGGTAACGCCAGGCGCGCGGCGGCAAATCGCCGAGTTCGAGTTCACCTTCGCGGACGCGAATGAGTCGCAACACCTCGTAGCCGAGCAGCTTTGCCACTGCCCGGATCTGACGCTTGCGGCCCTCGCGCAGCACGATTCGCACCCACACCCCTTCTGGGGTAGCTTCGAGCAACTCTACCCAGGCTGGCGCTGTCATCTCGCCATCAAGCAGCACGCCATTCCGCCAGCTCCGCAGCGCTTCGGGCGTCAAAGCGCGATCGAGCAACACGCGATACTCTTTCTCAACTTCAAAGCTCGGATGGGTGAGCGCGTATGCCAGCTCACCATCATCGGTAAGCAGGATCAAGCCTTCGCTATCAAGATCAAGGCGACCGACCGGAAACACCCGCGCCGGCACATCGACCAGATCAACCACGGTTGGACGACCATGGGTGTCTTCCGCGGTTGATACGACGCCAACCGGTTTATGAAGCATAATGTATGTGCGCTTTGCAGGCATCCGGAGCGGCTGTCCATCGACACACACCTCATCACGCTCTGGATCAACCCGGGTGCCCAGGGCAACGACCACCTTGCCGTTCACCGTCACCCGACCAGCCGCAATCATCGCTTCGCAATCGCGGCGAGAGGCGATACCAGCGCTCGCCAACACTTTTTGCAAACGTTCAGGATTCACAAGCAACCTTTCGTGACCATACAGACAACGGTAGAGCAGATCATTTCAATGAGGAGATGGTAGCATGGAGACAGGAGCAGCGGCGCAAGTGCAACGATTAGCTTTAGACAGGCGTATTCACCCGAATGCAATCATCTGTTCCTGCATCTGATTACGAGAACAGTCAGAAACGATCGTTTGTCAGTATATCATACTCGATCATAACCGGTATTAACGACGCCCGATCAACCACCTGCTTCCGCTCATGAACCAACCGCCAGCCAGTCAACTCTTTCGACCGTATGTGCCTGCAACCCTTCGGGATCCGCTTGCGGCGGGTTTGCTGCGTCCAGGCCATAGTCAAACCTATCAGGCTACGATTCTGTACACCGATCTGAGCGGCTTTACCCGTCTGACTTCCCTGTTTGCCGCCCTGCCCGACGGAGCGGAACGACTGCACGGGATTCTCACGCGCTATTTTGAGACCATGATTGCCACGATTGCGGCCAACGGCGGCGATGTCATTCATATTGCTGGCGATGCGCTCACGGCCTGGTGGCCGGGAGTCACCGATCCAACGCTGGCAATGCAATGCGGCCATGCGTTGCACAACGCGATTGCCACGCTCAATCCGATCAACACGCCTGCGGGGCTATTTAACCTGGATTTGCGGGTGGGGATCAGCGCTGGCACGGTTCATCTTCTCCTGATTGGCATTCCCAGCTATGGCATTCATCCGGTGCTGCTTGGAACACCGGTCAATGCCGCATCACAAGCCGAACAGCGCGCGCAGCCGGGCGAAGTCCAGGTTCTGATCCACGAGGAGCCGCCGCCGCCGCCGATAACCGTAGAACCGCTCGCCAACGCTCCAACGCTAAGCTGGGAACACTTTCTGCCGCCGAGCTATACCCGACGCCTGCGCCTGAACATGTTGGTGGCTGAGTATCGACGTTGCGTGCCGGTCTTTGCTGCGTTCGATCTGCCCCAAAACCCGCTTGACCTGCAACCGCTGGTAGCGCAGGCGCAGACGGTTGCAATGCGCTGGGGCGGCTGGCTCAACGAGATCGAAATCGGCAACAAAGGCGCCGTGATGGTCTTTTTGTTTGGCGCACCGGTTGCTCATGGCGATGATACCAGTCGCGCAGTTGGCTGCGCACTTGAGCTACGCGATCGCGGTGTGATTCGCAAGGCCGGGATCAGCATCGGTTCGCTCTTTGCCGGCGATGTGGGCAGTCGGATTCGTCGCATCTACACCGCCCAGGGTGAAGATATGAATCTGGCCGCGCTCTTAATGGAGCGCGCTAATGATGGCGATATTCTCATTTCAGGCCGGGTGCGGCAAGACATCCTTGGACGCTATCGCGCCAGCCAGCCGCAGCTTCTCACCATCAAAGGTTTCGATCGAGCAATTCCTGCCGCAATTATTCAGTCAGAGCGGATCCAGCGTGATGAACGAGGTTCGTATGCGCTTCGCGCTGCGTTGCCGGGAAACGTAAATCTTATTGGGCGTTCACGCGAGCGCCATCTGATCGATCAGGCCATTGCTGCTATCACTCAACGCAGCCAGCTTGTGCTCATCGAGGGCGAGTCGGGCATTGGGAAATCAAGTCTGCTCCACTACCTGGGGTTGGAATGGCTGAAACGAGGATACCACGGCCTGCGAGGCGAATGTCGCAGTGGCGCCCAAGATCAGTCGCTGACCCCATGGCGAGTCATTCTAAGCGAATTGTGCAGCATTGACGAAAGCGCGCCTGATCAACTCCGCCAGACCCAATTTCAGCGCGCAATGCAAGATCTGCCGGTTGCGCTGCCGTCTCAGATAGCAGCGCTGGCCGATTTTCTTGACATTCCTGGCTTCGCTATGCCAAGCCCACGACCTGACTTCACTTCACTGGCGATCGAATTGCTGCTGCGCGCGATCCAAAAGGGGCCAGTCTTGATCATGCTCGAAGATGCGCATTGGGCCGATGAGGAATCACTGCGCCTGCTGACAACAATTATCGATGTGATGATGCCGCAATTGCCGCTTTTGATCGCCATTTCGTGGCGACCATTGGCGGAACGAACGGAGCCGCTCATTAGCCGGTTGCGCCAGCATCCCTGCGCGCTTCATCTCATCATCGAGCGGTTACCATCGAGTGAACGAATCAACCTGATTCGCGAACTGATCGGGGCGCATGAGATCGACCCGCGCTTACTGCAATACCTTGAGCGGTACGCAGCCGGACAACCGCTGTTTATCAAAGAGTATGTTCGACTGCTCTTGCAACGAGGCTTGATCGTGATCGAACAGGGCGTGGCGCGCCTGGTGGGATCGTTGCCCCACGTTCAGCTTTCAAGTTCGGCGCTCGGCATTGTCCAGGCCCGCATTGATCAGATGGAGGAACAGACGCGCCTGACCTTCAAAGTGGCCGCCGCGATTGGACGCAGTTTTCCGTTCCGTCTCCTGCGTGACATTCATCCGGCGCAGTTGAGTGAAGAAGAACTGCGCCACGATATTGCGACTCTCATTCAGTACCAGTTAATTGACGCTGAACTCGCCGATCCCGAACCAGTCTACCGTTTCACCTTCGGGATTGTTCACGAAACAGCGTACACCAGCCTTCTCTTTGCCCAGCGGCGCGCCTTGCATCAGGCAATCGTTCACTGGTATCAGACCGCCTACCGCGCCGATCTGGCGCGGGCCGATGTGCCGCTGGCCATCTACGATGTGATCATCGAACACGCGATTCGCGCTGAAGCATGGCCAATTGCAATCGAACACTGCGCCAAAGCCGCTTTCATCAGTATGCGCCGGTCGCTCTTCAACAGCGCGCTGCGCTATATCGAACAGGGTATTGGGATATCGAGCGATCTGGCGCGCCGGGCCGAGTTGATCATCATGCGCTTGCTCTTGCATGCCCGAATTGGCAATCATCTTGCCCAGCGCGACGATTTCACGCTCTTACAGCAGATTGGCGACAATCTCGCCGATCCACCGGCGCAAGGGCTGGCGAGCGCGCTCTCAGCGCATTATATGCTCATGACCGGACAGGTGAACCTGCTGCCGGCCCACATCACGGATGCCCAGAAACACATTGACCGCATCAGTCAGCTTGAAGGCGGATACGGTCGGCGATTGCAGGCGCTGATCTGGCTGCTCGAAGCGCACTATCTGGCGCTGCACGGTCAACCGCGCGAAGCGCTCGTCGTCCTGCGCAAAATTGATCGGCTCTGCGCCACACTAACCTACCAGCAAAGCGCCACTCAGTCAATCATCGATCTGGTAACGGTAGAAAGTTTACAGGCCCAGAGTCTGGAACTACAAGGCTGGATATCGCTGGAATTAGGCGCAATCAAGCGATCACAGCACTACTTTCAGCGCGCAGTTGAAATCGCCCGCTCGGTCAGCGATTGGGTCATCGACAATCGCGCGCTCATCGGGCTGGGTCACACGATGATCTTCACCAACCAATCCCAGGAAGCCGCGCGTTTGCTGGAAGCGGGTTTGCAGACATCTCGATCGTTAGGCGATCGCTATGGACAGGTACTCGGCTTGCGCGCGCAGGCATTGCTGCACATCAATCAGGATGATGTGGAAGGCGCGCGCCGATTGATCTGGCAGGCAATCGCTATTGCAAACAGCGCGCAGATTGCCACGGTTGAGACAGCGCTTCTCAATCAGCTTGAGGGGCTGGCCGGCGAAATTGAGCGAACCGATCCCGATACCTGAGATGGTCTGGCGGCTGAAGGAACCAGCGTCATCGCATAGATATTGCTGCGGGCGCGTCAGCGCCCGCGCACTGCCATGGATCGGGGGGCGGGGCGGCGCGCTCCTGCTCAAACAGGAGGAGGCGCTAGAAAACGCGAAGCGTCGCGCGCTCACGCACTGATCTTGTCGGGAGCTACCTTGTCACGGATCAGGAAACCCCGCGCGCCTCGGTACGGTGAGCATGATACGGTGAACGTGACACGGATATCGGTTGCCGGGTCGTAGACTATCGTACACCTAAAGTTGGCATAAGCGTTCACGGGAAAAACGCCTGCCACCAGCGCTGCCAGTTGGGTGGCGGCGGCGGCAACGGCGGCAACGATGGCTGGTCGGCGGGTAATGGAGGCGATATGCTGGTGGGTTGGCGTTCGGGCACTATCACTATATCTCCGTCACGAACCAGACCGAGATCGCGCGCCCAGGCTTCAGTTGCCGCATCCGACTGCTCGTAGGCGAGTTGATCAGCCAGCGCCTGATTGGTTGCTGCTAACTCGGACACCGATTGTTGCGCGACCGTCAGTTCGTGATCGAGTTGACGGGCGATGATAATCTGATTAATCAGATGCGAGGATAAACTGACAATCATCGCCAGAATGACGGCGATGATGGCGAGTGAAAAGAGCGCGCGTCCGCCGCTCGGAAACGTCGTCGCCAGCCAGCGCCGCGATCGCCCGCGCAGCATAGCCCATCCGCGCCGAAAGCTGGCCACAAGGTGCGGCGGCGCGGAAGATCGGCGGTAACGTGACATACGCAATTGCTTAGCCTGGTTCTGCGCACGCTTTGATGGCGCTCACAGAGACCATATCACACCGGCTAGGACTCATCGGTTAGCCGTTTCTCAGAAGTGCGCGGCGCTTCGAGCAACAACGGTTCTTCGATGTTGGTGGTCATGGAACTCTGGCCGCGGAACAGGCCACCCGGCTCAATGTGGAGCGCAGCAGTCGTAATGTCGCCCCATACCTTGCCCGTCGGTGAGATCTCCAGTTGTTCGAGCGCCGTAATCTGGCCTTTGACTGCGCCCGACACATGCACATTTCGCGCTTTAATCGTCGCAATCACCCGCCCCGTTTCACCGATGATCAGGTTGCCAACAACCTCAATATCACCTTCCACTGCGCCATCGATGCGAACATTGCCATCGGCGTTGAGTGTGCCGACAAAACGAGTATTCGCCCCGATCACCGTTTCTGCGCGACCATTCACTACGGTCGGCGTTTGGGCAGGTTTGCGATTTCCTCCAAACATGCGCGCAATCCTCCTCCACATAACCGGCCTCTGTGTGTTGTATTCACAAGCGGCAACCAGGCCGGGAGATAACCCGATGGGATATCGGGGAATCAGTAATTGCCATTATAAACGATAGCGACAGCGCGGGCAACATTATGGCGCCAGCCGTTCCCGCTGCCAGCCATCAGCGGTGCGAGTATAACACAACCGGTCGTGCAGGCGCGAAGGACGACCCTGCCAGAACTCGATCCGCCGGGGAATGACCCGATAGCCGCCCCAAAATGGAGGTCGGGGCGGCGTCTGCGTTGCAAACTGTGCGGCAATCTCGGCTACGCGCCGTTCCAGCTCAGCCCGATTGGCAATCGGCTGGCTCTGGGGCGAAGCCCAGGCCCCGATCTGGCTGCCCTGCGGACGACTGGCATAATACGCATCTGATTCCGCTGCGCTCACCCTGACCACCTCGCCTTCGATACGCACCTGTCGCTCGAGTTCAGGCCAGTAGAACACCAGGGCTGCGAACGGATGCGTCGCCAGCGCGCGCCCTTTGCGGCTTTCATAGTTGGTGAAGAAGACAAACCCGCGCTCATCAAAGTCCTTGAGCAGCACCATGCGCGCCGAGGGACGGCCATCAGGATCAACTGTGGCCAGTGCCATCGCATTTGGCTCGATGAGACCGGCATTGGTCGCATCGGCAAACCAGCGCGCAAACTGCCGGATCGGATCTGGATCGGCCTCAGCTTCGCTAAGACCGTTCTGCGTGTATTCCTTGCGTAGATCGGACAGATTCACCATAGTTCCTCAATGGATGGGCTGCACTGCAAGAATAGCTCTTCATCACTACTAGTTGCGCATGCGCGACGGCTGACATACAATAGCGCCGATGATGAACAACAGCGCCGCCATCTATGTCGCATATCCCGATCATGTCGTCGTTGCCGATGCCCTGCGCGCAATCCTGATGAGCCAGGGCTGGGCGCCGATCGATCTCTCGCCGCATGCGATCAGCGGCATTATCATGATACCCGATAAACTGTATCGTCATTTCTTCATCGCGCCGCCGATGCGTGGATGGGTGGCGATCTGGGAAGATCCGCGCTATTTTGCCGATCGCAATCTGGCTCGCGCGCTGGCCGCGCGTCTCGCCACGCGCAGCGTCTGGATCGAGGTGGGGGGAAATGGCGTGAGCTGGGCGCGCGCCCTCTATGAGCAGACTTCCATCTGCGAAGAGCGGTTTGAAGCTGTTGAGACCATGTTCTACGGCGAGCGTGGAGTTGTGCATCTGACCTTTGATCCTGAAACGCTCCCCGATGAGTGGATCGAACGGCTGGGATTGCCCGACCCCGAACTCCACTATGAAGCCATCCTTGCCGGCGCGCAACCATCGGCGGGGCCGCCGCTGCATCTGGCCGCGCGACGAATCGCTGACGCTGCCACGTCTGCTGCGTCTGATTAGCGCCACGAACTGCCATGCCCTACACTATCTTGATGATCGCCTCGACCAGCTTCTTTTCAGATTATGGCAATCACGTCCGTATTCTGGAAGAAATTCGCGCCCTGCAACGCCGCAACCACCGGGTCGTGCTGGTGACCTACCACAACGGCGACGACATTCCAGGAATCACAATCTACCGTTCGTGGGATGTGCCGTGGATCAAACGCGCTGTAGTGGGTTCCTCGCGGCACAAACTCTACCTCGATGTTGGGCTGGCGTGGCGCGCGTTGCGCACAGCGCTCCGTTGTCGGCCCGACATCATCCACACCCATACCCACGAAGCTGCCGCAATTGGGCTGCCCCTCCAGCGTCTGCTGCGCCGACCATTGATTCTCGACTATCAGGGCAGCATGACGAGCGAGATGCTTGATCACGGGTTCATTAAACGCACCAATCCATTGTTCGTGCCGCTCACCCGGCTTGAGCGCATGCTCAACCGCGCGGCAGATGCGGTGATGACATCCACCCACAACGCTGCCAATCTGTTGCGCCGTGATGGTTCGGTGCCCGCAGACCGCTTGTTCACGATTGCCGATGGGGTTGACACCGAGCGCTTTCGCCCGTTTGACGGCTCGCCAGCCTGGGTAACGCAGCGCGCCGAGTTGCGAGCGCAGTTGGGCATTCCCCCCGACCGGCGGATCGTGGTCTATATCGGGTTGCTGGCGCCGTATCAGGGCACCAACCTGTTGCTGGAGGTGGCCCGTCAGATGTGCCAAAACCACCCTGACCTGCATTTTTTGATCATGGGCCACCCTGATCCGCAAAGCTATCGCAACCTGGCGGCGAGTCTGGGCATTGCCGATCGCGTCACTTTGCCTGGACGGATCATCTACCGCGATCTGCACAGTTATCTCGCCCTGGGAGAAGTGGCCGTCGCGCCCAAGATGAGTCTGACCGAGGGCAATGGCAAGATTGGCAACTATATGGCGATGGGATTGCCGATCGTCGCCTTCGATACGCCGGTCAACCGCGAGATTCTGGGGCCATACGGCTTCTATGCCCGTCTTGGCAGCGCTGAAGACTTCGCCGCCCAACTGGAACTGGCGTTGACCAATCGCGAACTGGCCGCCGAGCGCGCGGCAGGAGCGCGGGCGCGCGCGGTGGCCGAACTGTCGTGGGATCGGGCAGCCAGCGCTATCGAAGCTATCTACGCAGCGGCACTGGCGCGCTATCAGCAGACTGAAGAAGATGAGGACGTGGGCGAAGCGTGAGCGGCGATCGCAACCTGGCAATCTGCCGAAATACGTTCATGCCACGGCAAGCAATCGCGCGATGATCGCACCACAAAGGCGCCAGGACACAAAGGCCGCGCTGGCTCCTGTTTCGTTTACCCTTTTTGTCCTGGCCGTCGGTGACAATCGGTCATCAGCAGCTAGCGGGATGATAGCGCGCGAATCTGACAGAAAGGCATGGCAACGGTGACTATCAAATGTTCAATCTATTGCGGCGCAAGCGTCGATGGGTTTATCGCTCGCCTAGATGGCGATATTGAATGGCTGCATCGACCAGAGTATGCCGATGCCGCGCAGGTGGGATTGACGTATGACGCTTTCATCGCGACCGTCGATGGCATCGTGATGGGTCGCCGCTCGTTTGAAAAGGCGCTTACCTTCCCGCAGTGGCCCTACCAGCTCCCGGTGATCGTTCTGTCAACCACGCTGCGCGAGATACCCTCTCACCTGCGGCAAACGGTGAGACTGGCTGCTGGCGATCCTGCTTCAATCCTCAGTGAACTGGCCAGCCAGGGATATCAGCATCTATACATCGATGGCGGGCTGACGATCCACCGCTTTCTGCAGGCGCGTCTCATCAACGAAATCACTGTGACGTACCTGCCTATTCTGCTAGGCGGAGGAGTGTCGCTGTTCGGTTCGACTGGTGTCGAAACCGCGCTCAAACTGCTGATGACAGCTACATCGCCGAGCGGTGTTGTGCAAGTTCGGTACGAAGTCTCGGCATAGCTCTTGGCGATGAAGGTACAAAGTACATAGCAGGGATTGTGACGGCTGGCAGACCGCTATCACCTGGATCATTGCGAGCGGCGCGGAGCGCGGCGTGGTAATCTCCAGCTTAAACGACCCGATACCGCCCTGCTTGTTGGCGGTCGCAAATGCAATTGTGGCCGCTGCAGGTTTCGCGCCGTTGTGTTGCGTTCATCACCCGATGTCGCGCTACCAGACTAATGTCGTCTGGCCGCCGGCGTCAGCGACCGTCGGCCACGCGCCACATGGCGCGAGCGGGGCGGAGCGATCAGCCAGAGCAGCCCGATCATGATGATCGCCGAAAGCAGGCACCACAGACAGGTGGCCCCGATCACAAACGGTTCGAGGAAGGTCAGATAGATTGAGAAAAGTACGCCGACCACCACCAGGCCGACCAGAGCCTGTCGTGACCACCGAGCATTGGTAATGCGGTTTACCAGCCACATCGCCAGCACTGCCAGGTATCCGCCCACTCCGATCACCCCAACCGGGATCCCGGCCAGCCGCGCATAGGGACTCTGATGGACAAGATTGCAATCGCCGACTGGCCCACAAAAGGCCGGTTGCTGTTGCAGTTCAATCCAGGCCAGATACCCGGCCAGCAGGAGACCGATGCTGGCCAGCAGGGGAATATACCGGCTCCGTTGCGCTGACAGCGGCTGCGTGAACGACCAGCGCAAACGCGGGGCGGCAATGAAAAGACTGATAACCATCCCGCACAGCGCGAGCAACGCCAGCGTATTGGCAAGCGGATCGCGACTGAAAGGAGCAGTCGTCGGCTGCGGCGCCGATATTGCGCCAGCGTCGATCGGATCGGTGAATGCGCTGAGACCAGGGATGCCCGGCCATGCGTTGCCGCCACCGGCGAGCGCCTGATCAATCAACGTCGGCAGATAGGCCGGAATCTCTCTGCTCCCGACCAGATGACGTTGCCCGAAGAAAAGCGCTGGCACCCCCCAACGATCGCGCGGGATCGCAAAGGTCTCGATCGCCGCCTGATACAGCGCCTGTCCATCTGGTGTCGTGACATCGACGAGCAGGATGCGCAACTGCTCGCCATAGCGCGCCTGAAGCGGCGGCAGTGTTTCGTCAATCACCACGTGGCAATGCGGGCATGATGGCGAGAAAAAGAGTACGGCGCGCGCCACCGCCGGACTGGTCTGCGCCGCCGCTACCGCACCCGTTATGCCTGTCAGCAGCGCAATCGCTGCCAGCCATCGCAAAAGACGATAATATGTCATGGCAACCTCCTCTGGTTTCGTGTTACCATGCATCATATTGGTTGAAGTAGCGAATTGATAGCGTCAACCAACCAACGGATTGGTACGAATAACACAACCAAACGAGTGGCTGACGGCGACCGAGCGTGGAACCGTCCCCGGCCCATCACCAGATGGCGCCACGAGAAGGCCGCGGCATGATCAGCCGAGCGCAGTATAGATTGCGCCGCGCGGGGTCAACTGGCTCCGGAAGAGCAGGGGACGATCGCTCTGCCAGCAGAGCGGACGCGGCAACACCGAGGGCAATGCCAGCCGCAGCGCGCGCAGTTCGGCTGGCGTGGCGGCTGGGCGAGCGCGGGCCAGCGTGATGTGAGGCGCAAAGGGTCGCGGATCGACAGGCAGCCTTAGCGACTGAAGAATCTGCCCGATCTGCTGATAGAGCGTGGCCAGACTGATCAGATCGCCGCCGAGACCAACCCAGACCACCCGCAGGGAACCGGTTGCCGGGAAGCAGCCCAGACGGTCGAGGCAGAGTGTGAATGGAGGCAAATCAATCGTGGCCAGCGCCGTGAGCAGGGGCTGTACCAGCGCTACGGGCGTCTCACCGAGAAAGTGGAGGGTCAGGTGCATCCCCACCGGATCGCTCCAGCGCACAGCCGGACTGTGCGCGCTCAGCCGCATCTGCACGTCGCGCAATTCCTGGCGAACTTCTTTCGGGAGATCGAGCGCAATAAAGAGGCGATACGCTGATTCAGCAGCAGATTGCTCAGACATGGTTCACATCAGTTGCTTCGCACACTGTTCCTCCTGATCTATTGTACGCCAGGAGTAACAAAGTTTTCAATCGACTGTTGCGAAATCAACGAACTTTCGTGTCGTATTATGTTAAATAATATGGCGACAGCGCAACCGCGGGCGGTTTAGGGCAGCAGCTCGCTGATGATAGCGCGCCAAACCTCCATCGGATGCGCGCCGGCCAGCAGGCGATCGTTGATCAGAAAGGTCGGTGTGCCAAAGATACGCAGGGTATGCGCTTCGCTGACACTGCCATCCAGCGCTTCGCTGATAGCAGGGCGTTCCCGGCATGCCTGCAACGCGGCAGCGTCGAGCCCGAGATCGGCAGCGATAGCCGCAATGCGCTGTTGCGCCGTCGTCGCGTCGCGCTGCCAGGCATCATCAGCGGCAAAGAGCGCCGCATGCATCTCCCAGTAGCGGCCCTGTTCGCCAGCGCAAAGCGCCGCCGTTGCCGCCAGCGCGCCTTGCGGGCTGGTGACGGGCAGATGTTTGACGACGTAGAAGACGAGACCAGAATCGATATACTCGCTGACCAGAGAGGGGAAAGTGAGCAGATGATGACGACGACAGAAGGCGCAGCCAAAATCGGTGAACTCGATCACGGTGATCGGCGCTGCCGGATCGCCGAGCGCGGCGAATGGCTCAGCGGCCAGGCCGAGGCGAGCCATGCTGGCCGTGAGCGCGCCGCGTTCAGTGAGCAGCGGTGTTGGGATCGCCGTGGGTGTCGGTGTCGGCAATGGCGTCGCATTCAGCCGAATGACCCGCATGGTCGGCGAAGGCGCCGGCGCAGGCATGGGGGTGACCGTTGGCAGACGCGGGATGGTCGGCGGCGGCGTGGGCGCTGAACCAACCGCCGCGCAACCAGCCAGCCACCAGCAAAGGATCACGATTAAGAGACGCAGACATGCCTTCAATGGTTCACCTGTACCAGCGCCGGCGCCAGATCGAGCTCGCGCAGCACCTCATCCATGTGCCCGACCAGCACAATCTCCAGTTGCGCTTTTGTTTCGGCAGGCACCTCGCGCAGATCGATTTCATTCTCTTTCGGCAGCAACACTTTGCGCACACCCGCCCGCTGCGCGGCGAGCAACTTCTCTTTCACGCCGCCGATCGGCAGGATTTTACCACGTAACGTCACTTCTCCCGTCATGGCAATCCGCTTATCAACCTCGCGTCTGGTTAGCGCCGAGATGAGCGCGCTGGCGATCGTGATGCCTGCCGATGGGCCATCCTTGGGCACGGCGCCGGCTGGCACGTGAATGTGAATGTCGCTTTTAGCAAACAGGTCGTTGTCGATCCCCAAATCAGCAGCCCGCGAACGGGAATATGTCAACGCCGCGCGCGCCGACTCTTTCATCACATCACCGAGCTGACCGGTGAGGATCAACTGACCATTCCCCGGTATCACACTCACCTCGACGAAGAGCACATCGCCGCCGGTTGGCGTCCAGGCCAGGCCGGTCACTACGCCGACCTCATTCTCGCCGAGCAGGGTCTCGCTGCGGAAGCGCGGCGGGCCAAGCAGATCATCGAGATCGGCAGCATCGATCTGCGCCGGCAGCTCCTTACCTTCGGCCAGGCGGGTAGCCATCTTGCGATAGATCGCGCCGATCCGTCGTTCGAGATCACGCACGCCGGCCTCGTGAGTATATTCCCGGATCAGCCGCTGCAATGCCGCTGACGTCAATTTCGGCCCGCGCGTCGCCATCCCCTGCTCGCTGCGCTGGCGCGGAATGAGATAGCGACGGGCAATCTCCAGTTTCTCCTGCTCGGTATAGCCAGCCAGTTCAAGCAACTCCATCCGGTCGAGCAACGCCGGCGGGATGGTATCGGCCCGGTTGGCCGTGCAAACGAACAAGACCTTGCTCAGATCGAACGGCACATCGAGATAGCGATCGACGAACGCGACATTCTGCTCTGGATCAAGCACCTCAAGCAACGCCGCCGCCGGATCGCCCTGGAATCCGATGCTCAGCTTATCAACCTCGTCGAGCAGCACAACCGGATTGTTGCTGCCGGCCCGGCTGATTCCCTGAATAATCCGGCCTGGCAACGCGCCGATATAGGTGCGGCGATGGCCGCGAATCTCGGCCTCATCGCGCACGCCGCCCAGCGCGACCCGCACAAATTTGCGTTCAAGCGCGCGCGCAATCGACGCGCCGAGACTGGTTTTGCCCACGCCGGGCGGACCGACAAAGCACAGGATCGGGCCGCGCGCCTCACTGCCGGCGCCCTCTTCCTGACGCAGCTTGCGCACGGCCAGATACTCAACAATCCGCTCCTTGATCCGCTCCAGATCGTAATGATCCTCATCGAGCACCTGCCGCGCCCGCGCCATATCGAGATTATCTTCTGTGCTGGTATGCCACGGCAGATCGAGCAGCCAGTCGAGATAGGTGCGAGCGACAGTGTATTCCGCCGCGCCGGGCGGCATCCGTTCAAGCCGGTTCAGTTCGCGCTCGGCTTCCTGCCGCGCTTCCGCAGGCAAATGAGCCTCTTCGAGGCGGCGTCGCAACTCGGCAATCTCGGCGGCATGATCATCAGTTTCGCCCAGTTCGCGCTTAATCGCCTCGAGCTGCTGGCGCAGCAACATACTCGCGCTGGTTCTTCGAGACCGCCTCTTGCGCTTTGCGTCCAATCATCAGTATCTCGCGCTCGCGTTCGAGCAAGCGCAATACATGTTGCAAGCGCTCGGTGACATCGAGCATGTCGAGCACGGCCTGCTGATCATCGAGGTTCAGGCTCAGATTGGCCGCGATCAGGTCAGCCAGCATCCCAGGATGAGGCGCGTTGGTCGCCGCAATCGCCAGCTCGTCCGGCAGATTAGGGCTAAGCTCAACGATCTGCTGGAATCCGGCCAGCGCCGCCCGCGCCAGCCCGGTCGTCTCCAACCCCGGCTCGGTCGGATCGGGCAACACCGTCACTCGCGCCTGTGGATACGGCTTGATCGACAGCCACTGCTGGACTTGAATGCGCGCCTGTCCTTGCAAGAGCAGTTGCACGCCGCCCTGCGGTAAACGCATCATGCGCACAATCAACGCTGCCGTGCCCGTTTTCGCCAGCATCGATGGCTCAAACTCTTCGCCGCTCTGCACACGCCGGAAAACCGCCAGCATCTTGTTCGCCAGCGCCGCTTCATCAACCAAGCGCACCCAGGCTTCGCCGCTGACCACGAGCGGCAAGAACATGCCAGGAAAGAGCACGGCATTATTGATTGGCAGCACCGGCAAGACCTCCGGTATTTCCGGTGTCGCCGGGCGTTGTGGATTCGTCGCCTGGTTCACGTTCGTTCTCCCTCTAACACCGGAATGACCACCTGCCGCAACGCGCGTCCAGCAAAGGGCAGTCGAATCTCAAGCAGTCCATGCACCGAGCGCGCTGTTGTTCGTTCCGGGTCGACCAGTCGCTCAAACGGCACCTCGATCTGAAACGTGCCGGCGGCGATTTCCATCCGATGCAATCGGCGCAGGCCGGCTGGCAACGTCAATTGACGCGCGCCGGCGACTCGCACGAATTCAGGATACGCCTCGATGTGCAACGTAGCCGGATCAACGCCGGCCAGCTCGATCACCAGCCACATCTCCTGATCAGTCTCAAAGACGTTTAGCGGCGGCGACCATGGCCGACTGTCAAACTGCGCGTAGGGCAACCGGGTTCGCAAAATGCGAATGTGTGTCGAATCACTCATCGGTTCATTCCTTTACATTTATGGCTCGATCAGAAACGCGCGTTTGAACAGTTCGTAACGCCGTTTCACCTGCCGCACTCGCCAGCCGAGGGCCAGCAACACCATGCCAATAGCGATGAAAAAGGCAGCGGCCAGGATCGCCAGCAATTCCGGCCAGACAATCACCGCCACACCAAGCGCAATCAGGGCAATCCCCTGCGCAAGATATAACCACCAGAGCGCCGACAGCTCGCTGGTCAGATAATCAAAGGGGCGAAAGTCAATCGAATAGATCGTCATCATCCACCTCCAGTGTAAAATTACTCATACCATTCTGCATCGACCCAGGAAGAACTGCGATCGAAAGCGCGTCGATAGGCCAGCTCGGCGCGCAAGCGGGCAATCTCGCGCTGCATTTCGAGCATGCGCCGCCGCATGTGCAGCACCAGATCGATTGCATCGCCCGGCACGCCCAGGTCATCTATCAGACGGCGAATCCGCCGCAACTCATCAAACTCAATCGCCGGCAATTCCGGCACTGGATGCAGATAACCCAGTTCCACCAGTTGTCGGATCACGGCTACCGGCACACCTGTCGCCGCAGCCAGCTCTTCCAGACTCACTCGTCGCACCATCATACCCGCCGCCTCCTAGTAGCTTAATTCGGCCAGGGTGACCGGAATAGTCTGCTCGCGACCATCGCGGATCACCGTCACCTGCACCGTCTCGCCGATCCGGGTTTCAGTTTCCAGATAGACGAGCAACTCCTGGCGACTCGCGATTGGCTGACCGTTCAGCGCCACGATGACATCGCCACCCACCGGCAGATTCAAATTCCCCACCCGCGCCAGCCGGTCAGGGCCGCGCAAACCAGCCTGCGCCGCCGGCCCGCCGCTGATCAGCTCGGCGATCAGCAATCCTTGCGTCACCGGAATCTGCATCCCAGCGCGCTCGAACAGGGCTACTCGCTGCGGCGTCAACTCGATCACGCGCACGCCGAGTGAAGGATGCGGGTAACGGCCTTCCCGGATCAACACCGGCACAACCCGCTGCACGGTGCGCGCCGAGATGGCGAAACCGATCCCGGCATTCGCGCCGCTGGGGCTGAGGATGGCCGAATTGACACCGATCACCTGCCCGTTCAGATCGAGCAGCGGCCCGCCGGAGTTGCCCGGATTGATCGCCACATCCGACTGAATCACCTCGCCGATGAAGCGCTGATTCGGACTCTCAATCACCCGACCCAGGGCGCTGACAATTCCAAAGGTCATGGTGCGCTCCAATCCAAACGGATTGCCAATCGCCAGCACGAACTGTCCCACGTACACTTGAGTCGAGTCGCCGATGGGCAGGGGCCGAATCTCGCTTGCCGGCAGATCAACCCGGATTACTGCCAGATCGTTCGACGGATCACTCCCTACTAGCTGCGCCGGCAGGCTGCGACCATCAGCCAGCGTCACCTGCACTTCATTCGCATCGGCAATCACGTGATAGTTGGTCACAATGTGACCAAGCCTGTCGTAGAAGAAGCCGGAACCACTCCCCTGACGCGGAACAGGGTTGAAAAAGAAGTCGTAACTGATCGAACGACTCACGATATTGACCACGCTTGGCCCGGCTTCACGGTACACCGCGGCCATCTGACGCTCAAGATCGGTCGCGCTGAGCGATGCTGCGATCGGCGCCGGCGTCGCCACTGGCGCCAGCGTCGGCGACGGCATCACAGGCATTGCCGCCGGGCGCTGATTGGCCAGCGCCGTCCAGACGAAGGCGCCGGCGATGATGACGAGCAGCGCTAGTTCAAGGATGAGGACGAACGATCGCAATCTCCAGGTGCGCTGTTCCATTGCTTCCTCCCTAGCGCCTAACTCGCCCTCGCATCAGCTCGCGGAGTTTCGCCAGATCGGCGTCACTCAACGGCTCAGGCAACACCAGTTTCACCCGCGCAAAGAGATCGCCGCGCTCCGCTGGATTCTCCAGGCGCGGCATACCCTTGCCGCGCAGCCGAAAAACCTTATCAGCCTGCGTGCGCGGTGGAATCTTGAGCGTGACCGTTCCGTCAATCGTTGGCACGCGCACTTCGCCGCCCACCGCAGCAGTAAATGCATCGACTTCAATCGTGGTCGTCAGATCGTCGCCATCACGCTCATATTGCGGATGCGGCTCAACCTCCACCACCAGGTAGAGATCGCCTGCCGGGGCGCCGCCAATCCCGGCAGCGCCCTGCCCGCTCAGGCGCACCCTCGTCCCGGTGCGCACCCCGCGCGGGATGCGGGCTTCGATCCGGCGATCGCCAACCTGGATCGAGCGCGTTGTGCCGGCAAATGCCTCTTCAAGCGAAACGGTCACCGGCACTTCCAGATCGCGCCCGCGCGTTGGGCGCGACGAGCGGCGAAACTGCGGCTGGCCGAAGATCGAACTGAAGAAATCTGAGAACGGACTATCAGCGCCGAATAGATCCTCCAGATCTTCGGGCGAGACATTGTATGTATAGACCTGCTGACCCGGCGCAGTTTGCCACTGACTCCAGTTGAAATCACCCGTGCCGCCGCGCTGCTGCCAGCGCTGGTAGTATGAGCGCAACTCGTCATACTTGCGCCGTCGTTCAGGATCACTCAACGCCTGATAGGCCTCGTTAATCTCTTTGAAGCGCTCTTCGGCCTTTTTATCGCCCGGATTGACATCAGGATGATACTGCCGCGCCAGCTTGCGATAGGCTTGCTTGATTGCCTGTTCGTCAGCATCGGGGCTAAGGCCTAAGATGGCATAATAATCTTTGAATTCCATACGTCATTCCACAATAATATTGTATTAACACACGCTTGCGTGTTCACCAGCGGAGCACGCCTGCCAAACCGCCGAAATCGCGCCGCAGCCGCTCTTCCGCCGATCCGGCGACGAATTCCAACCGGGTCGCAAACGCTGCGCAGGCATCAACCAGCACATCACGCAGCGCTACGAGCTGCGGATCGCTGTCAGGCGCAAGGAGCGGCCTGCTCGCGACTGCCAGCCAGCAAACCTGCTCCAGCCATCCAGACCTGGTCAGTCAGCCGCCACGGCGCCACCAGCACACTGAGCCGTCCCTCTTGCAAGGCGTTGAGCGTTGGATCGAGGCCCCAGACACCGGGTTGGCGCGTAATATGTTCGAGCAGACGCTGCTCGTGAAGCTGTTCGGCCTGTTCGAGCGCGGGCAGCACCTTTGCCAGCACATGAGCGGGCGCTGCCTCAGGATGAGGCAGATCGGCAACATGAGCCACAATCATTGCCTGCACAGTGCGCGGCAAGAGATCGGCGAACTGCTTCGTCGCCTCTTCACGGCCCAGCAGCACCAGTCGGCGAATGCCAATATGCGAGAGCGCGCGCTCGGTCAGGCCGGCCAAGCGCTGAAGATAGCGCGCGGCGATATTCTCCATGCGGCGCGCGAAGCGGTCACGATTGCCCATCGCCTGCGCCCGCAACTGCTCGCGCAGACGACTCGGATCGAACTGCGCGACCTCGCGCCAGAGATCGGCTTCAACGCTGCGAAAAACGTCGGTATGCTCGACAATCTCACCCAGAAAGACCTCGAAGAACCGCCATCCCTCGCCACGAAGCCAAACGACTGCCGCGCGCTCGCACTGATCGAGCGCATAGATCAGCGGCGCAATGTGTGGCTCGCCCTAGCGCGCCTCGACCCGGCCATTGCTCAGATCGAGCAGCGGCAACGCGATGTGCAATGGCAGGCGCGTGATCGCAACGCCTGTCTCCTTGCGTTCATCGCCGAGCGCAGCCGCAAAGAGGGCTAGCGTGCGCGCTTCTGGCGCGATCTCGGCCTCGATGGCAGACAAGACCGCCTGCTCAACCGCTGCCGGCGCTCCCAGCGCCTTCACCGCATTGCGGGCGCGCAGCGCCCAGGCGCGCCGCTCGCTGTCAGGCTGAGTCGGATCGACATCGACGTACAACGACACCACCGGCGGCTGCAATGATCCCAGCTCGGCCCGAATCTGTTGCACCATCTCGCGATCGATCATACGCTCATCCCTTTCTGGCCATTATCGCCACCAGCGCGCGAGCAGGTTGGCGATGATGGTCAATACCAGACTGACCACCAGCATCGTGCCAAGTGGAATGAAGATGGTCAGATTGTCACGCTCGATCAGGATATCACCGGGGAGGCGGCCAATCCACGGCAAACGGCCAGCCGCCAGCAATGCCAGACCAATCAAGACCAGAACTACACCCGCACCGATGAACCAACGTCCAAGCTCGGTCATGGGCACACCTCGCCGTGTTATGTCTTCGCTGCTCAGTATTATCATTGTACGGTATTAATCGGCGGTCAACACGGCGCTAATAAATTGTTAGAAGACTGGCAACAACCGTCTGCGCCGATTGAGGGGTGGACGGATCGCAGCGTGGCAACGGTTATGAATGACGTTGGGATGCGCAATTCCCGCTGCCGATCACAGCATAAGCGGAGCGAGCAGAGGCTCATTCTGGCGTGTCATTGGCTGGTAGATGCAGTTGAAGCGAGAGAACGAATCACGCTCACAGTATGCATCCCGCTTTCGGGGAGATGACGGCAGGCGCCGGCAAGGCTGCGCGCCGCTGTCAGTGCAAGTCACGCGGAGCGCGGCGTGACAATCCTCTGCTCAAGCGCAAGGATCACGGTTGTTTACCCTTCAGGGCGGGAAGCCCACCCGCTTCAGCGGTGGGATGAACGCCCCCGCTTCAGCGGCTTCAGCCCA
>FWPU01007634.1_pt1 | contig 19681 bp, 22 predicted proteins | sample 2228361 | NCBI WGS metagenome assembly FWPU01 (sample SAMEA103939777, study PRJEB20133) | metagenome
CAGTCAGCTATGTTGGAGCGCGGTATTTGGTGTGTCGCCGTGTCTCCCTGGCTTTCACTGTGTAGTTTGGCTCCGTGGCCCATCAGGGAGAGCAGTGGAACTGCAGCCAGCTCTGCTGGAGAGCAGTGGAACTGCAGCCAGCTGCGCTGGTGACGCGCTGGTTCTGGTTGAACATCAGGATGGATGGATGCCTTCGCAACTGGTCGTTGATTCGACATGGCCGCAGCCAGCTCTGCTGGGACGCGGTGGTAACCGCAGCCAGCTCTGCTGGGGCGCAATATCAGGGTGGTATACCCATGCGCGCGGAGTCATCAACCGTTACATGGTTGTTGTTATTGCGATGATTTACGAAGCACACGCATAAGCATGCATGAATGTGAGGAAACATTCATCCCCTGTGGTAGCGATATTTTGTGTGATTCGACATGGCAGGAATTTGCTGGGACGCGGTGGTAACAGCAGCCTGCTATGCAGGGACGCGGTGGTAACCGCAGCCAGCTACGCTGGGACTATGGTACATCCAATACGATGGCTTTTCTTGCGTAGAGCGTGATTCATGCAGTGCCGCAGCCAGCTATGCTGGGCCGCTGTGTAACAGCAGCCTGCTATGCAGGGCATTGTACAAAACAGTACGCTGGCATGATGAGTCCTCAGCTCCTGTGGGGATGGCGTGATATTCGCTGAGTCGTCGCCCCTCATGGGGCGTGTAATGTATGTTGACTCGTCTCGTAGTTTGGTTTGTAGCACGGCCAGTTGAATCTCCGCTGGAAATTGGACTTATGACTGGCTTTCTTTGGTAACTCATTCTATAAATCTGGATGCCAGCTCCGTCTGGATGATTGGCGAAGCCAAAGCCAGCCCTGACTGGAGATTGGCGAAGCCAAAGCCAGCTTCGTCTGGAGATTGGCGAAGCCAAAGCCAGCTTCGCAGTGTCGCCTGACGAACTGATTCTGATCCTTGAGCATGGCTCGGTCTGTTGTTACCACGGAAAGATCTCTACAGGAACATCCTGCCCGGCGATGGTAATGCGCTTCTCGATAAACATTCTGTCAATGTCGCGCTCGCTGAGTTCAAGGGAAAAGGTGCCGGTATCGTCGCTGATGGTGGTGCCGGAGAGCTTAAAGATGTGATGCTCAATGATGTCGCGATCATCATCAGGATCGATTTCAATGGTGATCTTGCCAAACAGGCCATGACGATACAGGTCGCGCATCGCCATGCGCGCGAGGTGGGAGTAGTTGATAGCTCCCGGCTCACCATCCATGCTTTGCTGGCTGCAACCTTCGTTGCGGTCCACTGGTACAGCATGGTACATGTACATCTGGTGCGGCGGCGGGCTGTCATCCGTCCAAATGCCAGCAATGGTGCCGAACTGGCTGAGATACTCGTACTCGGCTGCATCTACCGGGCACGTCAGGAGAATGGCCGGCGAATTGATGCTTTCGTTGATGATGATGTAGCGCATCCAGTACGTCCTGCCATTGAGGATACGCCTGAAGGTGTACCATGGCTCGACGAACCGATCCATGAAGGGCATGCTGGCATGCCAGGCGTTCTTCCCGGGTGTGCAATCTGGCAGTGCAGCCCTGAGGAGATCGAGCTTCACGCAACTGTCGAGGTTGATACTGCGGATACCGTATTCACTGCTGATAGCCCCGGCAAGAGCAGCGCTATGCCTGCCGTGGATAATAAAGATGTTCACCTGTCCTTCTCCTCCCCGGTACCGGTCACCCGGATGTGGGCCCTTGCTGCGTTCAGCTTCTCGTACGCACTGTCAGTGATTTCCATGATACTCACTGCAGCACGGTGCTCACGCATGGTGAACAGGATGTGGAACACTTCGTAGAGCTCTGCATCAAGCCTGCGCACCGCATCGCTGGCCCGGGCAAGCGCTTCTTCGGCCATCCTCTTCTGCTCACTGCCGATCGTTGCTTCGTGCATGTTCTCAGAAACCATCACTGCCCCCTGTTCATCTCGTCATCGGAATGTCATTGCGACCGCGTGATTCATCCTTCGATGTGGGAAGGCTGCGGCAAATCGGATTCTTTCGTAGCAATGCTGCCCCATGCCGCTTCATCCTAGCATACCCGCCGGCCCGTGCCATTCCAGTGTGGAATATGGTGAATGCGGCACCGCCGCAGCCAGCTACGCCGGGAATGCGGCACCGCGGCATGGCCGCAGCCAGCTTTGCCGTGACGCACTTTACCGCTGTTGACACACTGTTGACATGATGTGCTATACTGCGGGTGTTGGCTGATTGACTCGCGGTAGCGCAGTACCCGGCCAGCTCGCATCGCCCGAAATCTACCGCGAGTCCGGGGCGAGCTGGTGGTTAGGGACAGGGCCTTGCCGGACAGCGAAGAGCTGTGAAAACCCGCCCAACAGCAGACCTCTGGCTCACGGGCTCCAGAAATTGTCCCGGGAGGTACATGAGGTCAGGGGCCGGCTATTTGCCTGGGGCAGCAGCGCTGGGGGACTGGTGCTGCTGGGCGCGGAGCTGAAGGGCTGCAAAATGCCGCGCCGGGGTAGAAAGCGAGGGCCACCCCGATGGGATGGTGAGCTTCGAAAACCTCTCCCTGCGAACCCGTGTCGAACCTCGTTCGCGCGTGGGGGGTAGGGGGGGCTTATGCTCAGGACCCAATGGGATGGTATGTATCTACACAAACCTGCCCCCGAGATAGGGAGGCTCGGAAGCTGCCGGTGGTAGGTGGGAAGAGAGAACATGGAGATCTGTACATGGATCGGCCTCAAGGCTGAAGCTTGAGGGCTGAAGGATGAAAGATCCCCTTCGAAGACATGATGTCTCGATTGAGATCGGCAAGAAGGCAAGAACAGGATCGGTACTGGCTCTCCCTGCTGAGAAGTCGCTCTTTGTGCCGAGAAGAAAAAAGCAATGCTTTTCAAAAGCATGCACACAAAAACTGAGATATTCCGCCCATACGCGCGCGCGACGCAAAAATTTTGTCTGGAGCTAACAAATGTCACATGGGCCCGTACGTGCAGCACGAAAAACACGATCTGACTGGGAAACGCCGCGCTGGTTGTTCAGGATGCTGGACGCAGAATTCAACTTCTCTGTTGATGCCGCAGCCAGCGCACAGAATGCGCTCTGCCAAACATTCTTCGAGGATGCCTTCACTGCCGATCCGCGCGGTGTGTCGATCTTCTGCAACCCACCCTACGGCAGGAATCTGCCAGAGTGGATTGAGCTCTTCATTCGCTGGCGAGCAACAAATACCGTCGTTGCGCTCCTCCCGGCTGCAACCGATACCCGCTGGTTCCAGATGGTCTGGGACACCGCCGACGAAATCCGCTTCATTACCTCCGGCAGAATTACCTTCTCCCTCGCCGGCAAGCCGCACCGCGGCAACACCATCGGCTCGCTCATTGCCGTGTGGTATCCACACGCCCGCCGCATGACACCAAACCCCGCAGTTTCAGTGCTGCGCCTGAAAGGAGACAGTGATCCGTGCTTGAAATCATCGCAACCGAGCTCATCAAGTTCATCCTCTTCGGCACCGCCGTCTTTGTCGGCTACCACGTCCTCCGCGAGGATATCCTTCCACGCTTCCGAGACAAAGAAGAATCAAGGCAATAACACACTGGAATGGCACGACGGTGGCGGCACGCTATCATGTACCTGCCCGTACGGGCCAAACCACAGTATCGAAGGATGAGAGAATGCCTTCCACGAAGACAAAGAATGCAACGAGTCGCAGGCCTGCCATCGTCGAGCAGGAGCGCGAAAACCTCGCGGCCGAACTCATCGCTTCAGCCCACCTCTCGGAGGCAGATGAGGACATTGCCCCCATCGCCCTGCTCGGGCGCGACACCATCAAGGCAATCAAGGCAGGCGTTGTTACGGATGAAGAGGCGCGCTACCTCGCGAACATCTTCTACACGCTCCAGAAGGATCGCATCCGCATGCAGTTGCGCCTCGTCTCCCTGCGCAAGGCAGGCAAGCCATTCCTGCTTGTCGAGCACTACCGCGATCAGCTGGAAATCCTCGAAAAGAACGCAGCCAAGATCCTCTGCGCATGGGCAAAGACCAAGCCGGTTTGGAAGTGGATCGAATCCATCCATGGTATCGGGCCCATCCTTGGCTCCAGCCTGATCGCCTATACGCCACCCGAGCGCTGCACGTCTGCCGGATCGCTCTGGCGCTATGCCGGTGTCGATGTTGGCCCCATGTCCGAGCTCGCTTCGCACAGCTATTCACGCATCTACAAGCGCCTTTTCTGGCTCTGCGGCGAGTCGTTCGTCAAGCAAAGTCATGAGAAATCCTTCTACCGCCAGATGTATGACCAGCGCAAGCAGTACGAGCATGAACGCAACGAACGCGGTGAATACGCCGAACAGGCTGCCGAAATGCTGCGCAGGTTCAACTTTGGCCGCGATACTGTCGCCTACCAGTACTACAGCAAGGGCATGCTCCCGCCCGGTCATATCCATGCTCGCGCTCGCCGCTGGGCGACCAAGCTCTTCTTCTCGCACTTCGCACAGGTGCACTACGAGATGACATTCAATCAGCCGCAGCCGACGATCTATACGATCGCGGTGCTTGGCCACAAGGACTACATCCCGCCGCCAAACTACGAGCCGCTCAACAAGAATATTCAGGCACCGGATCATATTATCCCCATGAAGGCCACCGAGGATGCCAGACTCGATGAAATCCTCTTCGACGATCCGCTTGCAGAGCTCTTTGATGCCCGTGCCTGACGCGCGCGCGCTGGCGGAGATCTTTCGCGCCTCCGCTGCGCCTGTAACATTCGAACCGCGCAGGCACACCTATACCAGCCAGACAGGCGAACGACTGCCAGCAGTTTCCGACATCATCAGGGCATCAGGCCAGCGCGTGTATGACGACATCCCGGCGCATGTCCTGAGCAGGAAAGCAGTTCTTGGCCACATCATCCATGAACTGACCGATATCATCGATGGCGGCAGCCAGCCAGACGTTGACGCGGTCATTCACGGCGCCATGCACCGCGCAGGCTTCACCATGACCGAAGAAACGGTTGACACCTATGCAGAGCAGTTCTTTTCTTACCAGAATGTCATCCCTGCATATATCGAGGCCTATCAAAAGTTCTGCAAGTTCTACCGCCCAGAATGGCTCCTTCGAGAAACGATCGTTGCGAACAGGCTCGACGAATTTCCGTATGCAGGCACCCTTGACAGATTTGGCGTTATCGAACGCGAGAATACGCGCCCGCTGGTTGTTGACATCAAAACAACGTCCAGGCAGTACCAGCACCATCTCGTCCAGTGTGCCGGGTACGCGATGACGCTTGGTGATCATGTGGCCGAAGTTGATCTCGGCGTGCTCTACCTGCACAGTGATGGCAGGTGGTTCTTCCGACTTGCAGAGCCAGACGAAGCTTTTGCTGCCATCAACGCGTTCCATGCCTACAGGAGGTTATACTATGCCATCGAAGATGCGCGCATTGCCACTTCGCTTCTCGAATGAACGCATGCGCGTGCGCGTTCTTGCGGCGGCGTACGATGCCTTCCTTGAGGCGGCACGCATCGATCGGCGTAACACAGGGCGCTACCTTGATGCACGGGTTCTTGGCGCAGTCCTGCAGGACAGGGGCTGGAATGTAACTGTCCAGATGCACAAACCGACTGTTGCCGAAAAAGAGCGCGTCATTCGTGCATTCAAGAAGCGATTCCCAAATTCTGATCTGGATTTTGCCGATGTCTCAAAGACAGCAAAGTAATGCTGTACGGGTAGAGCAACGCTATCGCTCGCTCATGCGTTTCCTCTACGATGCATTTGGCTACCCGTATGACTCTTTTGCTACGGTCCAATTCCCGGCTGAGTGCGTAGATGACTACGTTGCCATGTTGATTGAGTATGATGAGCTTATGGGGGAAACGTATGACAGCGAGGAAGAGCGTAGCGAAATCGCATCATTCTACAGAGAGCTTATCGAAAAAGGTGGAGCTTTCTAAAGATGAGCTGCATGCTCTTGACGCTGCCATTGCACATATGGAGGAAAGACTATCGGCATACGCCGAGTATCTCAGCGGCAGCGCGCTCGGTACGCTAGAACGTGTGGCGTCGTGTTTTGGTGCGCGACTTTGCTACAGCAATCTGCACGCACGTAAGGACATTGAAGATATTCTGCAGCGCACCAGAGTAATACAAAATGTGCTCGCAGAAGCAATGGAATTGATCCGTGAATAGTTTTACTGATATAGTTGCGTCACACGCCACAGGAGCAAGTAATGACATGAATCTTGATGACCTTCACCTCGTCCTTGGTCGCATTGACCGCTCGCTTGAGGAGATCAAGGACGATGTGCGCCGGATCAATGGGCGGGTTGACCGGCTGGAGGAATGGCGCAAGCTTATTGACATTGAAGGAGCAAAGCTTGAAGGGCGACGCGAGGCCCTTGTTACGAAGAGCCAGTTCATTGTTGCTGTTGCTGTTGCCAATGGTATTGTGGCAACAATTGTCGGTATCATTGGTGTTGTCATCGGTGGATAGGTATGCTGCGTGATGCACTGTTCTGGTCGTCAAATCCAAACGGGTTTGCGCCACTCGGGAATGTTCTTGGCATCGCGCTCCACCATACCGTGACGACAATTTCCCCCCTTGCCAGCGAGGCAGAAGAAGAGGCACATGCGCGTGCTATTGACAGCTACCACGCTGGCAAAAAATGGGGCGGAATTGGCTATCACTACCTTGTCTTCCCGTCCGGCAGGGCGTATCGCGTTGGCTGGGGACAGCGTGCACATGTTGCCAATCGCAACCACGAGCTTATTGGCATTGCATGGGTTGGCGATCTCTCGGCTCGTGTTCCCGGCGAGATCGAAATTGCTGCCGCTGCTGAATGTGTTGCTGATGCATGGCGTCGCATCGGTCGCGAGGTGCCGTGCAGGGGGCATCGCGAGTGGGCGGTTGCGGGCTGGGAAACTGCATGCCCTGCAAATGGCATGTATGCTATAGAATCAGTAGAACGGGAAGCAAGGCAAGGGGCTCTGGATATGACTCCTGAAGAAGTTCGCCAGATTGTTCGTGATGAGCTTGGCCGCATTAGCCTGAACGCAGGCCTCGGCACGAATAACTTCGAGGAGGCTATTGCCGCGCTCTGGTCGCGCTTCAAGCGGCTTGGCAACAGGCTGCAGGAGGCGGCGGATACGCTTGATCCATTCAAGCCGTGGAAGTGAGATCCATGGATGGCTATATGCTGACGGCTGCAGCTGGCGTTACTGGCGCACTTCTTGGCGCCATCTCGACCATTGGCAGTCAGGCCATTCAGTCACGCATCCAGCGCAGGCGTGAATCAGGCTCTGTGGAAACGGCAGATGCACAAACGCTGTTCTCTGCCAGTAACCAGCTCATCCAAATGCTGCTCCAGCAAAACACATCGCTCCATACGCGCATTGATTCTATTGGCGACGAAATCGAAGCGCTCATGAGAGAGCTACGCCGTCTCATTGAGATGCAGAAAGAACAAACAGTGCTCCTTACGGAGATCCGGGAGAACGGAGGAAACACATGAAGATCACGCCGATGACCATTGTGCTCGTTGTGGCACTGACGACGCTTATTGGTCCGCTCACATCACTTGCTGATATGCCATCCGGTGCACTGACCGATCTCGACTGGCTGCAATCGGTTGGCGAAGAAGCGGTGCGCGGTTTTGCCACAGGCGCACTGAGCGCCATCACCGTTGTTGCCGGCGCATACGGCATTGATGTGCGTTCGCGCATGAAGGGTAATGGCGGCACCGATGGCGACAGGGCATAGGCTATATGAAGGAAACAGCACTGGCATTTCTTGCCTTTGTCATCGGCTGCCTTTCTGGCGCAGTTGCAGGCTACTGTGAGTATCTCAGCGCGAATGGCGATGAGCCGTCTCAGGTGGCACGCATTGATGCACCAGAAGAGTCAATCCAGTTTCACCTGTTGACCGCACAGGCAGCACAGGAACGCGTGAACAGGTATGGCGGGCAGTTTACCGGCACCGAGATGGTGTCCGTGCTCATCGTCGCTGGCTGGCCGCATGAACTTCTTGAGGATGCCATGCGCGTTGCCTGGTGCGAAAGCAGATGGTCTCCGTACGCACGTGGCGATGGCGGAAATTCCGTCGGTATTTTCCAGCTACACAATGGCTGGTTCGGATACGCAGGGGAGGACCCTGCAAACTGGGGTAGCGCAGAGGTCAATGCGCGAGTAGCCTACAGCGTTTACCGGTATGATATCAGCAGGGGATACACAGAATGGAAGCAGTGGTCGTGCAAGCCGTAAAAGATCGTGAAGGAAAGTGCATCCATCACTGGAAGATCGAACAGCCAGAGCCAGAAATACCTACTGTACGCGGTATCTGCAAAAAGTGCGGAGAGGAGAAGTTTTTCCGTGCCTTCCAGGACTGGACGGTTACGCAGTGGCGTGACTATTAATGCAATAAATGAGCAGATGACCGAGGCGCAGTTCCAGCGCATGGTGATTGCTGCTGCCAAACAGCTTGGGTATCGCGTCTACCACACATGGGTGTCAATCAAATCGGAGCCCGGCTGGCCGGATCTTGCCATGTGGCGCGGCAAGCGGTTCCTGCTTGCTGAACTCAAGGGACCAAAGGGCAAACTGACGGCAGCGCAGGAGCAGACCATCAAGGAACTCCGCGAAGCCGGGCTTGAAGTCTATGTGTGGTATCCTAAAGATTATGATACAGCTCTCAATATACTGCTCAAAGATTGACCGAATCAGTGAAGTATGCACGCCAAGGAACATTTATGAGTCAACCAATTGCTTACTCAAAAAAAATTACGAATGTATGTTAAGGTTGTGCCATGGCAGGGCAGGATGAAAATGCGCTTGTGCTTGCTGCAAAAGTAGCCCTTGCAAAGGCGATTGCGTCAGGGTCGAGGCCGAACCTGCCTGCAGCCATGCGCAAAAAGCTTGAGAGTCGCCCTGCCGCACAGGCGGAAATTACCAGCTGGCTGCGCGAAATTCTTGAAGAATTTGCCATCAATGAATATACGGTGGCGGCCAAACTGGCAGAGGGGCTTCAGGCTACCAAGCCAGTCGTGACTGATGCCGGCGTTCTTGAATATCCTGACTACTTCACGCAGCACAAGTATCTTGATACTGCAGCGCGCCTGCTCAACCTGTATCCGCCGACGCGGCAGCAGCTACAGACTGATAGCAACGGTATTATTGTGCGCCTTACACCTGCGCTTGGCTTTGATACTGATGCAGAAGATGGCGAGCGCGTCATCCTAATTGAGGGAGAGGCGAATGAGCCAGCCGATAACGATCAAGAAGGATGACCCGTACCTTTTCGTCCCGACAGATAAGCAGCGACAGATCTGGGATCTGATCAAAAAGCACTCCAGGCCGAACGGCATCATGCTTATTGGGTATGGCGGCGCTGCAGGTGGCGGCAAGACGCGCGCAATCGTCGAACTTGCTATCGATCTTGCGCTGTCATTTCCGGGCAATCGTATTCTTGTTGGTCGTCGTGACTTCAATGACCTGTCTTCGACAGTAATGGAGGCGTTCTATCGTTATTGCCCTCCGGGACTCATTGTGCGCAGGAATAACGTCGAGCATTGGGCTGAGCTGCGCATGGCTGGCTGGCCAAAGAAGGTTGTATCGGTTATCAGGTTTCGAGAACTAAAGGACTGGATGGGTCTCGGCTCAGAAGAGTATGGCGCAGCGCTTGTTGATGAGGCTGCAGAGGTAAGCAAGGATTCCATTCTCATGTTGCTGAGCCGCCTGCGCTGGCGGCTGCCGAGAGAGGTTGATCCTGATGGCAAGAAGATGAGCTACTATCTCATTGCAGCCAGCAACCCGTACCCTGGCTGGTTCAAGGAGTGGTTTGTAGATTACAACCTCCCTACAGACATTCTTGCCAATGTCAATGCCTCTGTGCATTTTATCCCTGCACTTGCCCGTGACAATCCACATCTGCCGCCGTACTACGAGGCGTTCCTGCGCAGTATCTACCCGCAGGCATGGGTCAAGCGCCTCATTGAAGGATCGTGGGATGTATATATCGGACAGGTATATCCACAGTTCAACCCGAATATCCATGAATGGAAGCATTATCTCCCGGGCGGAGAGATCTTTATCCCGGAATTCGTGCGCCTCGTGGGCGGGCTTGACTTTGGCGAGCCATCCAACCGCGGTCACAAGACGTGCGGCATGGTTGCTGGCGTGATGTCATCAGGCAGGGTGCTCCGTCTTGATTGTTTCGAAGAATCTTCAGATGACGTGTATGAACGGCTTGCGCGCTGGATGGGGCGGATGGAGGAGAAGTGGCTTCCCTATGTCAAACCACTGAAACATCCGTACGAAGAAGCAACCGGTATGGAATACAATCAGCGCATTATCTGGTGCGCAGATAAGTCACAGATGGGCTGGATACAGGAAATGAAAAAGGCCTTTATTATCCGTCCGTCCAAAGGTGGTGCAGGTTCGGTGCGCTGGGGCATAGGGCTTGTTGCGAACAGGCTCAATCCGGATCACAGCGGCATTCCCGGGTCGTTCTATCTCCCACACATGCAGAATTTTCGCGAAGCAATGATCCGGTATCGCTGGCCGGAATGGGATGAATCAGGGCCGCCTCCAACGACTCCACTCAAGGTAGACGATGATCTGGTTGATGCAGATCGCTATATGCATGAGCTGCTCCCAACAACGTTTGGGCCGCCGGAACAATTTCTTGACCAGATAGCACCCGTCGCAAAGAGGCAGCAAGAATACGAAGAAAATTGGGTGCATCGTACGTTCGGTACTGGCTGGACCAGGCGTACCATTGAGCCGTTTGACAGGTCGTATATACTGGAAGGTGATGACAGTGGTGACATCGTCATTTTCTGAAGAACTTGCTGCTGGCGAGATTGTAACGACAGTTGTGCCGGAGAATCAGTATGGCATCCAGCTCAACTATGCCACGGCACTGCCAACAAACGAGCAGTTTGTGGGGCGTTTTCGCGAGGCAGTGCGGATGTGGGCTCCGCGCAATCGGCTGATCAAGCTGGTGCGCGAGATGATTGAAGGAAAGAACAAAATCCCGGTGCCAAAACGCGGTCTGTACACGCCGCGGATTACGCGCTCATACCTTCTCGCAGGCTCCATCAACGAGAAGCGTGCGCGATTCATGAACTACCCACAAATTTCTGTGATTCCTGATGGCATTGGCGTATCGCATCAGGAGAATGCGAGCGAGCTTGAGCGAGCGTTCAATCAGGCCATGATGGAAATAGATCGCAATGGCGGTTCTGATACGTGGGATCGCGTTGTGACCGATGCGCTTGCGCTGGACGAGGGTGTTGAGCTGATTGAGCGGGCGCCTGCAGCATTCTGGCCCGAGCTTGTTGTTGATGATACTACCGGAAGATGCAAACTTGAGATGATCTATCAGGACCAGGAAGCCTTCAAAAAGGCGCGCGAAGAGTATAAGAAGATACGCGGTGCACCCATGCGCAGCGTGTACGTTCCACTCGAATCATTCTTCCCGATCTGGGAGGGCCCGAATCTTGTCGAGGCATTCCATGTTGAGTACCGATCGTTGCGTTCGGTACTGTCCAACAAGCTCTTCCGGCCGGAGGCGAAGGTCAATCTCGCATCTGCATATGCTGTCCAGCAAGATGGCGGGATGTCAACACAGATCATGATCATCAGGTACGCCAACCAGTGGTGGTACGGGTACTACGCGGCATTGCCAGCACATCAGGTTGGCAGGGAGCGCCAGAACGTCGGTGAGATCACGCTCGAGAGCGTGAGTAATGTGACGCTCCTGCATGCATACGAGCATGGCCTTGGCAGGCTGCCGTACAACGTGGTTCCTGGCCGGTTTGGTGGCTGGCGCAATGGCCGCAACGGCATTGAGCCCGTCATGAATGCGCTTTGCGAGCTCAATCAGGCGGCAGATATTCTCCTGTCGCAGGTGGCAACAAACGTTGGCGCACGTGCGTGGCCAAATTTGAAGTTTATGCTCAACCCTGAATTTCGCACTTCCAACACGCCGTCAGCGCCCAAGCCGCCCGTTATTGAGGATGGTGTTCCGCTTGCGCTCTACATCGGCGAGGATGTGGCACCAATCTTCCGGTCTGAGCCAGATCCCATGGCGCAGTGGCTGTATGCCCAGATCGTGCGTCAGTTCGAACAGATTGCCGGCTCTCGCACGGTGTATGGCGGGCGCGAGCCCGGTGTTGATAGCGGCTACCAGCACAACCTGCAGATCACGCAGTCCGAACACCTTGACGAGAAGATTGAAATGAACCTTTCGAAAGCAGTGATTGAGCGATGTGAGATTATTGCAAGCCACATCAAGGCCATGGGCGAGTCTGTATGGTTTGCAACCGAAGATGTTGATCGCAAGCATGAACGCAAGGCCATCCGGTACATTCAGCTCAAGCCAGACGATCTCTACCCGATGCCACGCATGGATGCTCGCGTGCGCAAGCCAAACCCGATTGATTTCCTTGTTGCTCTCCGCGCAGCGCGTGATGCTTCGGCCGATCGGTATGGTCCCGGCACGCAACTCCTCAGCGACGAAACAATTTACGAACAGATCCTGAATATCGAAGAGCCTGATGCTGAAATGCGAAAAATCTGGATGCAGAACATCAGGCATCGGCTGTTTACCAGCGATTATGTTATCAATCGGATTACCGATCGCCTGAATATGAAGTTCTTTGAGGATGCTCCTCCGCTCAATGTATCCTCGCAGGATGTTGATCCGGCGCTCATTGCTGCCATGCAGCAGGGCATGCAGGCAACCGCCGCCAGCGGTGGCCTGTCACCTGACGTTGTCAATGCAGTGCTTGGCCGTGATGTACAGCAAAATCCAGCAAATACCATTGTGCCACAGATGCATCAAACACCGGATGACGAAGGTCCACGCCGACAGGGTGGGCTTCCATATGGCGCACCACAGAATGAACAGGTGATTGCCAATGCAATTCGCATGGGTATGCGTGGCGGGAGAATGGTATGAAGCGTAAAGATGGGACGTTTGTTGATGTTACCGAAGACATGATCAACCAGCTCTCTGACGATGTTGATATCTACATTGATTCTGTTATTGAGGCACTTATGCCAGACGGGCGACCGTTCGGAATGGAGCTGAAAGATCCAGAAGAGGAGCTACAGGACTACATGAATTTGCGTGGCAATGCACGGGCGTGGTGGGACTGGATGGCTGTGCGGTATGACTATATTGTAAGCAAAATGCAGCAGATGCTTACACCTGAGCAGATGGCAAAAGTACATCCATGGGATCTCGTGTACAGGTACGCCATCAACTTCTCTGCGAAGATGGAAAAGCTGTATGCGAGGATGGAACAAAAGCGACTGCAGCAGGAACTTGACAATTATCAAGAATTTCGTGTAGATGATATGCTTGAAGAAGGCGAGGGCATAGAGTATGCCACCTGATGACGAAAAAAAGACAAAAATTCGGCTGCCATTAGGCATGAGTGTTTCTATACCGGGAGACGTGTGGACTCCTGGTGGCGCCAACCAGACGACACTTTCAACGGCAGGTACGCCAGCTGTTCCACAATCTCCTCCACCGACAGCCATGCCGGCGGATGAAGAAGATGAGAAAAAGCCTTCTTCGACGTTTGGTGGTCCATCAGGCGATTACAACAAAGACATGGAGCAGTTGCTCCAGCTAAGGTCGCAGAATCTTTCGGCACTGAGCAATTTGCGTGGGAATCTGCGTCAGCAGGGTGTCCTGTTCGACAAGAGCGGGAACATTGTTGGCGTCAGGTATGACGGCATAACGTACAGCCTTGATGATATTCAGCAGGGCATCATAACGTTGCCAGGCGGCATTGAAAGTGGAATTCAGGAATACTTTGGCCTGCTGTCAGAAAAAGACGAGCTGGATGACTGGGAGAGCATCATCAAGGATGGCCAAAAAATCTATGGCGGCGCCATCAGTGCAGTAGATGCCTTTCTTGAAGAAGAAAAGCGATTCCGCGATTCTGTAAAGTTCTATGCAGACATGCTGAACAGGGCGCTTGATGCAGAACGTGATTTCCAGAGCATGACATGGAATGCAGTAGATCATAATATGGATACTGCGAAATGGAAGAAAGACAATATGCTACCGGTGTGGCACGAGCAGATCTTTACGACTCCACCAGGCTGGATGAACCCGGGGCCAACAATTCGTGGGATGATCGGGAATCCATCGGCCATCCCAAACCCGGGCAACTTTGAGACACCAGATCAGTGGGCGTCTGCAGCAGGAATTCCCGGGTATGCGGAGGGTACAAAAGTGGAACAGAAAAACATTCCGACTGACAGGAGGCTTGCTGGCCGAAATGGAAGGCCTCTGGCGGGGCAGAAGTCGATGGCCGGGCAGATGAAAAAGCCGTGGCAGCGGTTTAGCGTATTTGCCAATCGCGCCCCGGGGAATCCTCAATGGCGGGCTAAGTTTGGAGGCGCAGGGGCTGCCATCCCGATGCAGCCAGCAACGCCTGCTCAGCCAGCAACGCCTGCCCAGCCAGCAACGCCTGCCCGGCCTGCTCAGCCTGCTCAGCCCGCCAGAGCTGCGCAATCATCGCGCCTCAGCGATCTCGCTCGCAGAAAGGTAGTGTGATGCAGGATCCAAGGAATGGGATGCCACGGAATCAACCGGTAGGTGCACCGGCAGGTGCACAGTCGCAGCCCGGCATGCCTGCACCTCAGCCTGGCATGCCTGCACCTAAGCCAAAGCAACCGCCACAGCCTCTGGTGGCACAGCCGCCGCAGGCGCTTGGTCTTGCCCCTGCGAGCGAGCAGGTCATTACCAGCAACCTTCCGTTTGATCCGAATGCACTTCGCAGGGGATCTGCGGATCAGAACAGCCATGAGCTTGAAGCGTACATTCAGGCACACAGGGAGTTTTTGCAGCATACAGGCCAGAGGTACGGATCATTTCCTGCCGAGAGACCACTGAGAATTGGTGATACTGAAATACCAGTAGAAATTTTGCGGAACATTGGCGAATGGTCAATATTTACGAAGCCCATGCCCGAGTATTTTCTGAAACCGGGCCAGACATGGGAGAGCGCACGTGGCTAGAGGAATTGCCCCCAACCTGTACGTTCCGGGCCAGACCGTAGCAGGACTGCCGGTTTACTCCCCTGTTCCGCTCGGGCCACAGTACATTCCATCGTCGGCGATGTACCCGTCTGGTTTTGCACCGAACAGCCGGCCAGCATGGATCATGCGTGTCGTTGAGGCGATGCAGTCAAACATCAACTATAACTGGCAGACTGCTGGTGGCAAACCATATGGCTGGGATGAATCAAAATACGGCTCATGGGCTGGTATTGTACAGCGCAACGCCGGGCGAACCAGCTTCAACGCAAGTGATACCGCAATACTTGTCCAGTGGCTGATGAATGATTACCAGCCACAACCAGGTGACTGGTTCGAAATCAATTTCGGTCCGATGCCGCAGGCATCGCCAACAGACTGGACAATTCATCCAGAGTATTACGCAACGTACATGGCGGAGATGCAGGCTGCAGAAAAATCCGAAATGGAGCGGCAGTACAAGCTTTATCAGGCAGAACTTGAACTTGCAGAGGCGCGTGCAAGAGCAAGTAGAAGCGGGAGTTCTGGCGGGAGCTCTGGCGGATCGGTGCGCGTTTCTGGTGGTGGTGGCGGCGGCGGAAGTTCTGGCAGCGATGATTGGTATTACCAGGCCAAGCTTGATATGGACTGGAAGATTGCCTTGCTTCAGGCTGAGGGCAGACTTGCAGAGCTTGAGCAACAGGAGCGCATCGCGCTGATGGAAATTGAATCTCGTGAGCGCATGCAGCAGCGTGAGATTGAGTACATGCAACAGCGAGATCTTGAAAACCTGCGCACACAGCGTGGCGAGATGGTCGTTCGCACGATGGCCAATCCCAACGATGCGCTACAGCGCGAATACATGCTGCGAATGTTCAATAACATGGCCAACGGGCAGGAGCCGAAGGGTACCGCAGTTGATATCTTTACCGGGCAGACGCTCAATAATGGTAAGCCAATGTCACTGACCGAAATACAGGACATGAATGCGCAGAACTGGGGTGTTACCGCGATTACTACAGGCAATCCACAGGCTGCGACTGCGCCCGTACCCGGGCCCACCACCAATCCACATCCACCCCAGTTTGCGCGTGGCACAGTGCCGACACTTGAGGAGCTGCTTGCCCGTGTTGATCGGCGAACTGGCAGTCCAGCTGGTGCCACAGAAGAATCACCAGCAGAGCCGGCATGGCCCAAGGTTGTTAATGAATCATGGATTGCAAGGATTTTGAGGCAGAAGAAGAACAAGAATTTATCAAGGGGTGCTTCCATGAAGCGCAAGAAACCATTTGCCAGAAGCGCTGCGTATGCTGAAGGAACGCAAGATTATGATGGCCTTGAATTTACCCACACGACTGAGCCTTTCTTCATTGTTGGTGATAGCGTTGATGGCAAACCTACCGGGTATGAGGAGCTGATTATCAATCACGATCGCGGGCGCGTTACGGTAATCCCAAATCGCCTGTTTTCCCATGCTATCCGCGCAATTGAGAATGGGAGGGTGAGGTATGCCACTTGAAAAGGGCTCCTCCAAAGCTGTAATTAGCAGGAATATCAAGAAACTGATCAATGAAGGATATCCGCGGAAGCAGGCGGTTGCTATTGCAATGAATCAAGCCGGAAAGGCCAACCCCAAGGTGAAAGATAAGCCACAAAAAAAGCGGCTGTCGCGCTATGCAAGCGGGACATATGATGCGTGGAGAGTTACCAATCGCCTGCGGAATGCAGCGTATGCAAATCCATATCAGGGCGTTGAGTCGCCGCCGCCAAAGGATACGTCGCCGCCACCACAGGATATCGTTCCAATAGACTACACAAAAATCTACTCGAATGCTATTTTTGGCGATTCAGCGCGCGACTATAACAGCGACGGTATCGATGACGTAACCGGCCTTGCCGTAGGAGTCAGACAGGATCCAAATTCCCCAACTGGTTATTCCTATAACAAGACGCCGGTGTATGCGAATGGCGCAGTGTACACATCGAGTCAGCAAACTGGCGCGTCGCAGCAAGGCACAGGAAACACGACAGCGATTTCTGGTTCAAAATCACGTGACTATAACAACGACGGCATTGATGATGTAACCGGCATTGCAATCGACGTTGTCTATGATCCAAATTCTCCAACAGGATACTCATACAATGGTGTACCGGTGTACCCACATGGTGCACAGTATTCTGGTTCAGGGAAATCCGGCTCGTCTGCGACGACCACCACACAGTCATTTGGTGGCACACAGACGGCTGGTGGAGCCGCCGGTGGCACGCAGACCACAAACCAGCAATCGCCATCAGGGCAGTACTGGGGCGATCAGCCGCTTAATGCAGGCTGGAACAATATTGTCTCACCTATCGATGTAAAAACATCGGATCTTGCAGATCCGAGCAAGGTGTGGATTCAGGACCCGGCCACCGGGCAATGGCGAAATCCGAAACCGGGTGAAACGATTGCTGCAGGAACGGTTGTTTGGGTCAATACGCAGCAAGGCGGCACGCCACCATCTTCAGGATTAACCCAGCAGCCTGCCAGTGGCACCAAGCAGCCATCTGGTGGAACACAGCAGCCATCTGGTGGAACACAGCAGCCAACCGGTGGTACCCAGCAGCCGTCCGGTGGAACCCAGACTGCGACAGCACTTGAAGGCCGCAAGGATCGTGATAAAAACAACGATGGCATTGATGATGTAACAGGGATTGCTGTTGGCGTAAAGCAGGATCCCAACTCGCCGACAGGCTACTCATACAATGGCGTACCGGTGTATCTGAACGGCGCGCCGTATGCCGGTCAAACCGGTGGTACCGCTGGTGGCACGCAGACAACTACTGGCGGAGCCCAGACCACGACAGCACTCGAAGGTCGCAAGGATCGCGACTATAACAGCGACGGTATCGATGACGTAACCGGCATCGCCGTAGGAGCCAGGCATGATCCAGACTCGCCGACAGGATTCTCCTATAATGGCATGCCGGTGTACCCAAATGGCGTGCCGTATGCCGGTCAAACCGGTGGCACCCAGCAACCATCCGGCGGAACCAAGCAACCTACCGGTGGCACGCAGCAACCTACCGGCGGAACCAAGCAACCTACCGGCGGAACACAGCAGCCAGCAGGTGGCACGCAGGCGAATGCAGCTCCGGGCTCCGGGACACTGGCTGATGGATCGCCAATCCCGGATGATGCAATTATCGGCAAGCAGGAGAATGACAAAAACAATGACGGCATTGACGACACCAATGGGCTCCCGATTGGTGTGGTATTCGATCGGACATCGATCACTGGTTTCTCACTGAATGGCAAACCGGTGTACCCGGATGGAAAGCCATACGAAGGAGCAAATAAGCCATATCGTGTGCCTGGCACGAATGTAATTATTGGCACCGGAACACCAATAAAAGAGGAGCACAAGTATAAGTGGTGGAACAGCGCCAGCTGGACACAGATGGATGGCACGCGAGGGCTTCATGAAGGCCCCAACTATGTTACTGCCGGCAACGGTACCGAATACAAGGATGCTGGCGATCTTATTGCGGTCGGCGCGCGCGTTTTTATGATCAACAGCAATGGCCAGTTCATTGAGATGAAGCCTGGCGATAAGTTGAGTGATGGCGGGAAATACTTTATTGACATGCCGCCCGGCACTGCGGCGCCACTATCAGCCGAGACACCAACCGCGCAAGATTTGCAGCGTGGCGATCCGAGAGCCAATGCAATCATTGTGTATGGTAGCGGCATAACACAATCACCGCAGCCACTTCGCGGTACTGCAGATCAAGATCTAATGACTCTTGGCTCTTCCAGACTCGATGGTGTGTATGTCATGATTGGTCCAAACGGGAGACCAATCTTTACCGATAGATTCGGTGAGCCAATAAAGGATCCGCAGCTTCTGGCAGAAGCTGAAGAGTACTGGCAGCATCGTGTCAATGGTGTTGCGCCGAAGCCAGGAGAAGCGACTGCGCGCAATATCGGCGGCGCGATTCTTCATTGGGATCAACAAACGCAGCGCTGGGATGAAACACGGGACCTTGGCCCAGGTCAGGCGCCGGTTGGATCACAGAATTGGGCCATATACCACGGGTATTACTGGACACCAGCGCAAAGCACGTCACAGGTTACACTTCCTGATGGAAGCAGGTACGAAATTATCAATGATAATGTGAATGGTATTAGCGTATACGCTATTGGTGCCAATGGCGAAAAGATAACAATATCGCCAGAATTGCAACAGGCTGTTGCAGATTATGCAGTAGAAACTAATAGTTTCCCAGCGGTTGGGCCAGCGTGGGTGACACCAGATGAGGCGTTTGTTGGTATGACAATGCCTGAGCCTGAGCCTGAGCCACTTGAGCCAATCGATGGCGCAATCCTTGGTGTTTACAACCAAATCGGCTCAATGCTTGGCCTTGGCCAAAATGCGACAGAAGATCAAATTCGCGATGCTGTTTATGCTGCACTTGCCAGTGGCGAGCTTACGGCGCAGCAGGCCAATGCCATTTTGCAGTTCATCGATGATCCGTACGCCAATGTTACTTCTCTTCTGTCTGCAATGCCTGATTTGCAAAATGCCTATAACACCGGATGGAATAATACAGTCAATCCTGGCGCTGGAACAGGCACCGGTTCTGGCTCGGGCGCTGGCG
>FWPU01007635.1_pt1 | contig 19678 bp, 11 predicted proteins | sample 2228361 | NCBI WGS metagenome assembly FWPU01 (sample SAMEA103939777, study PRJEB20133) | metagenome
CCGAATAGTTTCTTGAAGCCGAAATCGGTCAGGGGGTTAACGTATCTGTCCTTGAGCGGCATGGCGTGGGTGGTTGTTGGGACAAAGATAGGGCATTTGCGGCGGAGAGGACTAAAGGTCGGTATTGTTGGTGGGAAGTTGATGAATGATGAATGATGAATGATGAATGATCCGCGAACAAGAGGGGGCAAGCCTTTGGGCGCGGAGGCCAGGCTGGGGTTGTGGGGCCGTTTTTTCCCAAAAAACGGAGGATAGAAAAGGTAAACAGGCCAGAGATTGCTGGCGAGTCTGCGCGTTAGTTTTGGGGTAGAGGAAGGACAGCCGAGCTGCTATCGCGCTATTATTAAGGGCCAAGAGCGGGACGGAAGCGCGCCCAAGGCCAAACAGGAGCTACGCAAGCTGCGTTTAGGCTGAGGAGATTGGGGTTGTATGGTAGCCTGTTTTTTCCTAAAAAAATATGGGAGTGAGGAAAAGGGGCCAAGTGCGGGATGTTTGGCCACTGCTTGGCCCTGCTATGCGCTACTGGCCTTGGCCCAAGGAGAAGCCTGGCTCTCCGTCGAAAGTGTAGAGGTTTTCGGTCTTGATGATGTCGAAGCCGGCGCTGTGGATTTGGTTGAGGAGTTGGAGGACGTCAGCGTAGGTGGTGGGGGTGTAGTTGGTGGTTTGGAATCGGCAGCGCCAGTGGTCGGTACAGAAGGTGGCGGGGTGTCCTTGTGGCCAGACTTTGACGCCGCGGTTGGTGATCATCTGGAGCGACAGGGAGCCCTGTGTGTAGGCTTTGAGGCGGTTACCGAGGTCTTCGGCGTTTCGCTGGGGCCAGTGGAGGAAGATGTCCACGCCGACGAGTTGTTTGTTGGCGCGGGTGGTGGGTGCGATGTTGACTTGGAGGCGGTGTTGGGCACCGGCTTTAGCGTAGGAGACGGGCTGCAGGTAGTGTGGACGTTCGCCGAGGCGGTCCACGACGGCTTGGGCGAAGGCATCGGTGCCGACGAGGATTTTGCTGTAGGTCTCATTGTAGATGTCGGCGGTGTGGAAGCCATCTTCAATGGTGCGGAGCCAGGCGTTGTGGATGGTTTCGGCTATGTTACCTTGGCCGATGTGGACGAGCATTTGCATGGCGCCCATGAGGAGGCCGGAGGGGTTGGCGATGTTTTTGCCGGCAATGTCGGGAGCGCTGCCGTGGATGGCTTCGAACATGGCGTAGTCGCTGCCAACGTTTGCTGAGCCAGCCAGGCCGACGGAGCCACTGACTTGGGCGGCGATGTCGGAGATGATGTCGCCGTAGAGGTTGAGGGTAACGATGACGTCGAAGCGGTCGGGGGTGTCGGCAATACGCGCCGAGCCGATGTCAATAATGTAGTGGTCTTGCTCGATGTCGGGGTACTCTCGGCCTACTTCGCGGAAGGTTCGGTGGAAGAGGCCGTCGGTCATTTTCATGATGTTGTCTTTGGTCATGCAGGTTACCTTGCGACGGCCGTGCATGCGGGCGTACTCGAAGGCATAGCGGATGATTTTTTCGGTGCCTGGACGGGAGATGATCTTGAGGCATTGATAGACCTCATCGGTTTGTCGGTGTTCGATGCCGGCGTATAGGTCTTCTTCGTTTTCGCGGATGATGACCATGTCCATGTGGGGGTGCTTGCTGGGCACGAATGGTGCGTAGTTAACACAGGGGCGGACGTTGGCGAAGAGGCCCAGGGTTTTGCGCATGGTTACGTTGAGGCTTTTGTAGCCGGAGCCTTGGGGGGTTGTGATGGGTGCCTTCAAGAGCACGCGGGTGCGGTAGATAGACTCCCAGGCTTCGTCGGGGATGCCGGAGGTATTGCCTGCGAGATAGACCTGTTCTCCGACGTGCACGGTCTCGACAGCCAGCCGGGCGCCACCTTTTTCGAGGATGAACAGGACGGCCTTCATGATTTCGGGGCCGATGCCGTCGCCATAGGTAACGGTGATGGGTACGGGAGTACGGTCGTCGGCAGTAGGGTGCGCGGTTGTGGTGGTGGGTTGGGTTATCATGTTGTAATGAGTGCAATCTGTTTTAGTGAAGAAACGGCTGCAAAGCAACGACGTCTGCCGATGGTGGCCAAATGCCGCTGTGCTTAGTTCGCCCAAAGTGGCGGTTAAATGCCATTAGTAGCCGACCTCATCGCACCAATAGTACATGGCCGTGGAGGCGTTCTTCGTAGCCGTCTCGATACTCGACCTCCACGTGCCACACATAAGTGCCCGTTTGAGCGGGCTGGCCTCTGAAGGTGCCGTCCCAGCTTTGGCTGTCGTCGTTGGGCTGTAGGTCGCGCGCTTCGAAGACGAGTTCGCCCCAGCGGTCGAAGATCTGGAAGAGGCGTATGCGCTTGATTTGGCGGCTTTTACCGTGCACGAAGAGGCGGTCGTTATTTCCGTCGCTATTGGGCGAGAAGGCCGAGGGGACGTAAATACCGCGGGGTTTCTCAACGCGCACTTGTGCGGTGGCGCTGCCCGCGCAGCCGTTGGCGTCGGTGGCTAGGGCAGTGTAGGTGTTGGAGTAGGGCGGCGTTACCCAAATGGCTGTGCATTCGGGCGGGTCTACGCAGCGGAGGGTGTCAGCCAAGGCGCTCTGCCAGCTGAACGTGGCACCGCCGATGGCATTGGCCACGTCGGCCTGGAGCTGTAGACTATCGCCGAAAACGAGGGTGGTATCTGATGGTGTAATGCTCACTTGCACGGGCAATGGTTGCCCGAGTTCAAAGGTTATCTCCGTGATGCAGCCCTTGCCATCGAGTACAGCAGCAGCGTATTGACCTGCAGCCAAGCCCAAGAACGCGGGTGAGCCGCCAAAAGGCGCGGTCTGGAGGCGATAGCGCAGTGGTGGTGGCCCGCCTTCGACGAGGATGATGGCCCGCCCGTTGCGATAGCCAAAGCAAGTGGGCGGTGTCAGGTCCAAGGTTATAGTCAACGGTTCGGGAGGCTGTAGGATAGCCTCCGCCGTACGAGTGCATGCCTTTTGGTCAGTCAAGGTGATGGTGTAGGTGCCGGGGCCGAGGTTATCGAGGCGGTCGGTGTTAGCAGCAGTGTTCCAATTGAAGGTATAGGGGGGCGTTCCGCCTGAGGCCAGGGCGCGTATGCGGCCGTTGGTGTCGCCGATGCAGGCGATGGAGTCCACTTGCAAAGTCAAGTTCAGTGGGGGCGGTTCAGAGAGGGTTGCAGCGGCAGTGCCACTGCATCCTTGCGTGTCAGTGGCGGTTACAGTGTAGGAACCCGCGGATAGTGTCGTAAGATTAGGGCCGGTAGCACCTGTGTTCCAGAGATAGCCAGTGATGGGCCGCGAGCTTTGCACACCCACCACCCGAATGCGTCCATTGTTTTGGCCGAAGCAGGAGATGCTATCCACTGCTAGCACAGGTACGATGGGTGGCAGGCTGTCCACACGGCGCTCAAAGGTGGCCGTGCAGCCCGCGTTGTCCGTTACGGTGAGGATGAGCAACTGGCCGCTTGCCAATCCGCTCAGATAGATGGTATCGCCAGCATTGGGTACGTTCCATTGGAGTTTGTAGTTTTCGCGCAAACCATTGCCAGCGCCGCCTTCGAGTTTGTTGATGGAGGCCTGTCCATTGCGGTCATTGGGGCAGGTGGGAGCAATGATGGCTATGGACACCACGATGCTGTCCCAACGGCCCACGGCAACCGACTGTACGGCAGAGCATCCGGAGGTGTCCGTCGCCGTTACGGTGTAGTTGCCTGCCGACAGGCCCCCTGCCTCTGCAGTGTTGGCCTGGTTGCTCCAGAGATAGGTGTACGGCGGACCACTGCCGCCCGAAGCTATGGCCCGCGCCACGCCGCCGCCACCGTTGAAACAGGCCTGCTGTACAGCCACCGCAGACACTTGCAGGGGCGAAGATGGCTCTGCCACCACCACCGGCAAGGGCACCAACGTGCAGCCGTTGGCATCCGTAATCGTGAGCACATAAAGCCCGGGCGGCAACAATGTGAGCAGCGAGTCGGTTCGCTGATTGCTCCACAAGTAGCTGTACGGCGGCGTCCCGCCGCTGACTACTGCCCAGGCGGTGCCGTCGTTGCTGCCCAAGCAGGTAACAGGCTGCGCAAAGAGCGTCGCTTGCAATGCCGGCGGCTGCCCGATGGACACGCTCGCCGTAGCACTGCAGCCATTGGCATCCGAGACCGTAACCGTGTAAGTGCCTGCCAGGAGATTGACCGCCACAGCGGCCACTTGTTGGTTCGCATCGTTCCACAAAAAAGCCAGTCCACCCGTGCCTCCGCGGGCAAACACCGCTGCTGAGCCGTTGGCCCCGCTAAAGCAAGCGGCCGGCACACCGCGTATGCTGTCAATCACCAACGGCTCCGGACAGGGCACTGCAGCCGTGCTGACCTGCGTGCAGCCCAAGCTATCGCTAACCGTGAGGGCATAATCTCCACACGGAATGTTTGCCAGCGCACTGTCCGCGCTGCCATTGTTCCATTGGTACTGATAGGGCGGAGCACCACCCTGCACATCTGCCTGCACGCTGCCATCTGTTCCTCCGGCACAGCGAGGAGGCGTAATGGTAAATGTGGTAACTAAAGGAACCGCCGCCACCACTACCGCAGCGTCAGATGTGGTGCAGTTGCGGCTGTCGGACAGAACAAAATCGTAAACGCCCGGGCACAAGGACTGCGGCGAAGTCTGACCCGGCGGAATGCTAGTGTCGGTCCAGCTTATCGCGTATGGCGGCGTTCCGCCGCTCAGGGCCAAGGTGATGGCTCCATCGCACAAGCCTGCGCAAGTCTCATCCTTCACCGTCTTCTGGGCCGCCAGCGGCGCCGGTGAGGGTACTTCTATGGTGCCTGCCGCCGTACATCCTTTCTGGTCTGACACCGTTACGGTGTAGGTGCCGGCGGGCACGCCCGTAAGCACTGGCCCAGCCTGCTGCTGATGGCTCCACGCATACGCGAGCGGCGGGCTGCCGCCCATGGCCAATGCCGAAACGAGGCCATCGCTGGCGCCGAAGCAAGACACCCCTATGGCCTGCAAGCTATCGAAACGCAATAGCGGCGGTTGAAGCACCTGCACCAGCGTAACCGCTTGGCAACCGGTAGCATCCGTAACCGTTACGCTGTGGAAACCCGCCTTTAGGCTGTCTGCCACAGGGCCGGTGTCGCCATTCGACCACTGGAACGTGTAAGGCGGTGTTGCACCGCTCGCGCTGATGGTCGCACGGCCGTCGGCGCTGCCGTGGCAGCGCACCGAGTCTTGGCTGGAGGAAAAGGCAAAAGGCGGCGGCTCGCTAATGGTATCCTGGGCCACGGCCGTGCATCCGTTGGCATCTTGCACCGTAACTGCATAGCAACCCGCATAAAGATTGGCCACTTGCGCGCCCATTAGCACAGGCCCGCCCTGACAGCTTTGCCAACGGTAGGTAAAACCTCCCACCCCGCCTGATGCCGACGCCGACAGCGAACCACTGTCGTCGGCAAAGCAACGCGCATCCGCCGCCGCCGTTTGCACCACTATCGGAGGAGGTTCCTCGATGCGAAAGGCCACCGTATCACGGCAGCCTACTGAGTCGTGTACAGCCACCTGGTAATCGCCTGCTATGAAAAAGTCCGCAAAATTCCCACTCGGAAAAGGTTGAGAGTTACCCACTACGAAAAACTGCACTGGCCCAATAGCGCCATTGGCCACCATTACCGCTGAACCCGTGCTCGTGCCTGCACAGCGCACATCCACCACTGATACGAGCGAAAGCGTCAGGGTACACTCTACATATATCTTGTTCACAGACACACTTAGCACGGTGCACTCCGGATTAGGACTGATGGGCCGCACCTCGAGGATGACTAAATCTCCCGGCGCCAAGCCGCTCACCACGTGGCCCAGCGGCTCGCTCGAAGGCTCCCACGCACTGCCATTCACGCTCACTTCAAAGCCTGCACTCCCGGGCACGCTATCCCACTGCCAGTGCATGAAGCCGTTGCGCATATCCACCACTTGCACCTGGGTTGGTGCTGGCAGCACACACGCTACACATTCGATCTTCGCCGCCCAGCCCGCTGCCGTCGCCTGGCTGTCCGAGGAGAACGTTACCGTCAGGCCCCCCCCTCCATTGCTCGCAGAGGCCTGTACCACGAAGGGCTGTCCGGCCGGGAAGTCGTAGTGGCACCCTATGCGCGGCGCCAGCACAGAGCTGCCGTCCAGAAAACACAGCGTATCACCCGCGGCCAGCGCCATAGTGTCGAAGCGCAGCAAAATCCGCGGCAGCCCCATGCCGTCTGGGCAAATTGTTGTGTGCAGGCGCTGGTTGTTCGGGTAGTCTGCAGTGCTTCCACCTGCATCGAAAAACTGACCGCTACACGAAAAGATAGGCGCCCCACTCATGTGAAAGACCTGGGCCGGCAACGCACAGATACCCAACCCGAAAAAAAAGGCGTACACGCACAATTGTCTCATGGTGGAAGGAGGGAGATTGATGGACGCTAAAAGGTGGTGTCGCTTCAAAACGACAGCGAAGTTCGATAAAAACCGCTCTACCCTTCTTTTTTTTGATTGCAAAGAGTACCATTCTCCGGCTAGGGTTGTGTTCCAAACCACCGGCTCTGCGGCTGCTGCCGCCTGTGCTGCCCTCACCAAGGCCGTTTTTGGGGAAAAACGGCCCCAGCACTTCGGCTTGGCTTTTTGGCGCGCCTGCACTTGCGGAGCTCTGGCTTGGGCCTGAGCATGTGCCTGTCTCGCCCTGGGGTTTTAATAACGGCGTAGCGGCATCGCAGGGTCGCCGTGCTTGCAGGCGCGGAGGCGAAAGGCCGCTGTTTCGCCATTATTAAGGCCCGAAAGCGGGACGAAAACATGCAAGGGGCCAAACAGGAGCCGCACACCCAGCCACTACGCCCACAGCAGCGGCTCCGAAGCCAGCAGCCGTTTTTTCACCCCAAAAAACGGAGGTGAGAAAGGCGATGGGGGGAGCGAATGGCCGCTTCTATTTTTCACGCGAGTGTGCCAAAGGGCATAATCTTACCCCGTCCAAGTGCACTCAGGGCGTTTCCTGATTAGCCTGGTGAATGTCTCCGCCGTCCCTAATCAGGCCTTTTAACAATATGGGGTGGGTACGCCTCGTCGTCTCCGCATCCGGTAGATGTCATCGGTTTTACTCAAAGTTGCCCTGATGACATCTGTCTATTGAACCCGGCAGCGCCATCCTCCCTTTTTGAGAAAAAACGGACTGCCCTAAGGGGTCTGGCTCCTCACAGGACACTGATTGTTCTTAAATCCCTATCTCTCGATAGCGCGGCGTGTTGGCCGGATCAATGCGCATCATTATCTGCTGGACGCGCTCTTTGTGCGTACGTTCGCCTATCTTCCACATCTCCACCACCTCGTCCTTTTTAGCATTGGCAAACATCTGCACTATCATGCAATTGAAATAGGCGGTATTCACTTTGTCCACCTCTTCAAGCGCTTGCAGGATGTTGTTTTTGGCTGTTTGCGCATCGGAAGAGAATAGGTCAAGCCCTTTGCGGTGATAGGTGTAGAGGGCCGAGCGGAAGGGCCGCACGCGTGGATTAAGGAGATTCTCGATAATCCAGTAACGGTTGCGGTTACCGGCCCCATCGGTGGGGCGCCAGCCTGGGCTGGAGTTGCCAGGGGTGTTCTGAATGTTAGTTACTATCTGCTGGGCTATCAAGAAGTAAGGGTCGCCTCCGTAGAGTGAGAAGGAGTCGTAGTCCAGCCCCAGGATGATGTAGGCATAGAAGGCGAAGAGCGAAGGGAGGTTGGGGTTGTCGTTGATGTCGGGCTGGAACTGGATGGGTTGGTTTTGTTCGTATTGGAAGATGATTTGGCGGTCTAGGTGCGAGAGCATGGGCGACTCATAGGTGGAGCCGTACACCGGGCGCACCGACTGCACGGCCAGTTCGCCTTCGAAGGTGTTGTTGCCCAGTTCGCTGCGGATGGTCAGGATGAAGTTGCACTTAATGCGCTCATCTTGCTCGAACACGTCTCTCGTCCATTTGGTATTATTAAGAAAATCGCGCAGGGCCACTTCGAGTTCATCGAATACGCGGCGGTCCGTTTGTTGCAATTGAGGTGTGTTAATGCGCACGGTGCAATTGAGTTCGCCCTGTGCGAGGGTGTTGGTGGCGACCCAAAGCCAGATGCAAGCAGTGAGGAAGAGGAAGCGATATACCATAGTTACCGATGCTTTTTCTTTTGATAAAGGTTGACGCTTTAAAGGTCGGCAGGGTTTACCCACTGGACAATTTCGTGGGCGATGTCTTCAGCCACAGCCGTTTTAGGCTTGAGGTCAAATACTGTTTTGGAGCCGTTGGGCCGCAAGATGGCCACGCGGTTAGTATCGGTACCAAAGCCGGCACCTTCGTCGCGCAGCGAATTGAGGACGATGAAGTCGAAGTTTTTCCGCTCCATTTTGGCGCGAGCGTTGGCCTCTTCGTTGTCGGTTTCGAGGGCGAAGCCCACTAATAGCTGATGCGGCTGCTTTTGGCGGCCCAGTGTAGCAGCGATGTCCACTGTTTCCACTAGTGGCAAGCTCATGTCGCTGCCTTGCTTTTTGATTTTAGACGCTGAGGGTACTGCGGGCCTATAGTCAGCCACGGCCGCAGCCAATACCGCGATATCGCTTTCAGGGAAGAGTGCCGCACAGGCCTCGTACATATCCTGAGCCGATACAGCCCTGACCACCCGTACGCCAGGATGGGCAGGTCGCAAGTGCGTAGGCCCAAGCACGAGTGTTACCTCCGCCCCTCGGTAGGCCAACGCCTCAGCAAGAGCAATACCCATTTTGCCGCTCGAGTGGTTGCCGATAAAGCGCACTGGGTCAATGGCTTCCTGAGTAGGGCCGGCAGTAACCAGCGCCTTCTTGCCGCGTAAGGGCTGCTGGGGCCGATGCAAGGCTCGCAAATAAGCGATGATAGTTTCTGGCTCTGCCATGCGGCCTTCACCGACTAAGCCACTGGCCAGCTCGCCGTACTCTACAGGGATGAGATGCACCCCGTGGGCGCGGAGGCGCTCCACATTGGCTTGGGTGGCCGGATGGCGCCACATGTCTACGTCCATAGCCGGCGCCACCATGACGGGGCAGCGCGCCGACAGGTAAACGGCTGTCAGGATATTGTCGCACAGGCCATTAGCCATTTTGGCCAAGGTATTGGCTGTGGCTGGGGCTATCACCAAAGCATCGGCCCACAGGCCTAATTCGACGTGGTTATTCCAGGCGGCTTCGGAGCTGATTTCTGTGAGCACCTCGTGCTTCGAAAGAGTGGCCAGCGTCAAGGGAGCCACAAATGTCGTAGCCGCTGGCGTCATCAGGACGCGCACCTCATCGCCGTCCTTTATCAACAGGCGAGTGAGGTGCGCAGCCTTGTAAGCGGCAATAGAACCGCTAATACCCAGAATAATCCTTGCCATGAAAAGAAAGGAGGCTTACTCCTCTGCTCTCTTGTCTCGGTCGCGCCATTTGAGCTCGCCGTTCAAAAACTCGTTGGTTGCAATGATGGCCGGGTTAGGCAAGCGCTCATAAAAGCGCGATATCTCGATTTGCTCCTTGTTTTCCTGTACCTCCTCGATGGTGTCGGTGGGTACGGCAAACTCCTCTAATTTGCGCTGGATTTCACGCTTTAATTCGTTGTTTATTTGAGCAGCGCGTTTGCTAATGACCGCCAGACTGAGGTAGATGTTTCCTGTAGGAGTTACAAGTTCACTCACGTCGCGCGGCTGCACGTTGGGATCCAACCCTTGGGCTTTGAGTTTGACTTCCGTCGTATTTTGTGGTGCTGGTGTGTTTTTCATAGTATAATAACTAATTGAAGAAAGGTGGGTGTCGGATCAGGAGAGGGCCAATTGTTTTTTAGCTGCGCGCATTTCGCGTTCGGCGTTCTGGCGCATTTGGCGCACTTCTTTGGTGTATTTTCCGGAAGGGTGTTTTTCTAAAAAATCGTTGCAGCGATTGATGGTTTCCTGATAGCGCTCTGGTTTTTTTTCCAAAATGCTGTTTTGGCTGAGCAAGTACGATGCCTTGGCAATAAGGTAACGAACGCGTTCTGCATCGGGGCTTTCGGGGTAGTCGCGCAGTAGGTTCTCAAAAGAAATAACTGAAGAGCGATACTGGCGGAGATTGAAGTACAGCTCGCCTTCGGCGAAGGCTTTCTGTTCCAGCTTTCGGCGCAAGATGTCAATATACTTGTTGCACTCCTCCACGCGCTTGCTGTTTGGGAACAGATTGGCAAACAGCTGGAAATCCTCGATGGCTTGACGGGTGCTGCCCTGATCAAGGCGATAAGAGGGCGATAGGAGGTAGTTAGCATAAGCCGACATAAAGGCGGCCTCTTCGCGATAGGTAGAGGTGGTAAAGGTGTTGGCAAAATTCCTGAAATAATAGGCCGCCAACATGTACTGCTTCAGATGGTAGTAGGTGTATGCGTGATGAAAATAGGCTTTCTCTGCTTCCTTGCCGCCGCGCAAGGTATTGAGTACAAGGTCAAAAAGGGCTTGTGAGCGCTGATATTCGCCTCTTTCGTAGTATTCGTAAGCTTTCTTTAAAATGAGGTCAGGGTCGTTGCTCATCCGAATGCGTTCAAACTCGCTTTTGCAAGCCCAAAGGCTTATGATGAGCAGTAGAAAAAAGGTCATTCTCATGGCGCGCAAAAGTACGGTGTTTTGTTATAAACAAGGTAACAGGTGTAAAAAGCGGCGCTTCTAACGCGAAAGAAGCGCTTAATCCTTTACGGCGTCGAGGTTTTATCGAAAAAATGAGAGTGCTGAGCCGGTCAGGGGAAAATGCTTGCTCATTGCTAGCGTTTTTTTGCGTGGTCAAAAAAGGCTTTTTTCCAAATCGGGCTATTCTCAGCCGAAAACAGTACTTACCAGATACTTTTTCCATGAACAAGAAGACGATTGGCTTACTGGCTCTCTTTGTGCTGCTCGTAGGTATAGCACTAATTTGGCAACCCATGAAGGCCATCTATTTTTCGGGGGTACCCAAAGACTTGAGCCGGCGCTACGTGTACATACCAACGGGCGCAACCTTCGAGCAAGTGGTGGACAGCTTGGTACAGGGCGGCTTCCTGACCGATGAAAAAAGCTTCGTATGGTTGGCTGAAAAGATGAAATACCGACGCTCACAGATGCGCCCCGGGCGCTTCGAGATAAAGCCGGGTTGGAGCAATAGGCGGCTCATCCAGCACCTGCGCTCGGGCGAGCAAGCCCCGGTGCGCGTAGTGCTCAATGTTGAGCGTCTGCCAGAAGACGTTGCCGGTGTAGTGGCTCGGTTTTTGGAGCCCGACTCCGCCGCCTTTGCAGCGGCTATGTTTTCCTCCGAAGTGCTGGCTCAGGCAGGCTACTCGCGAGAGACCCTGACGGCTCTCTTCATTCCGAACACTTACGAGTTTTTCTGGACTACTACACCCGAAGGCTTTTTGGAACGCATGCTCAAAGAAAACAAGGCTTTTTGGTCAAAAAGAAACCGCCTCCACAAGGCAGAAGCCTTAGGGCTATCTCCTACGGAAGTGTACACGCTGGCTTCCATCGTAGAGCGCGAGACAAACGTGGATAGCGAGCGGCCCGCCATCGCGGGGGTTTACCTCAATCGCCTGCGTACAGGCATGCCGCTACAGGCAGACCCTACCTGTGTATTTGCCACGCGCGATTTCGGAGCGCGCCGAGTTACACAGTACCACACTACTTTTGACTCGCCGTACAACACTTACTTGTACAAGGGCCTGCCACCAGGCCCCATCAGCATGGCCTCCGTAACGAGCATAGATGCCGTGCTCAACGCAGAAAAGCATGACTACTTCTTCTTCTGTGCTCGCCCTGATGGTTCCGGCACGCATGCCTTTGCTACTACGTACGCTGCCCACTTAGTAAATGCCCGCCGCTTTCAGGAGTGGGCGTCCAAACAACAAAAGTAAGGAAGATAATTAGCACCATCTAACAAGCCTCACCCCATGGGCATCGCCCAACTATACCCTCTCATCTGAATTTGTGTCAACACCATGATCAACATCCATCTGCTCTACGCGCCCGAAAATCGCTCTTTGGCCGACCGCATTACTACCGACCTGGGCAGGATAGGCATTGCTTTTCACCACCACGCTCCTCAACCGGACGACTTGCCCGGACGCCTTAGCGCGCGTGTGAAAACCACCGAAGGAAAGGTCATTTGGCTCCTAACAGATAACTTCTTGAAAAATCCCTTGTGCATGTCGGGCATGTGGGAGGTTTACCAGATGCTTTCATCTCAAGGACGCCTGCTGACGGTAGTGGCCGACGGCGTAGAAAAGCAATCTGATGGCGGATTTCGGCCCATCTCCACACAGTTTGAGCGAGTCGGCGATAGCATCAAGTACATGAATTATTGGCAAGACATCTTCCTCAAAAGCGCCGACCGCCTACGCGAAGTATCGGTGGAGCAACGCGAGGCTTTCGACCGCGAGATGGAAACCTATCGCCTCATCGCAAACGAAGTGGGCGAACTTTTCTCGGCGCTGCGCACCCATGGCTACACGCGCTGGGAGGCCTTTCGGGCCGATGATTACGCCCTGTTTTTCCGCCATTTCGGCCTGCTCGACCGCTACGAACCCTATCGCCAATTAGCAACGCTAGACGCCGAAGCTCCTCCCGTCGAGCCAGTGTTTGCACCCCAAAAGGAAACTGGCGTAGTAACACAGGCGCCAGTATTCAGCGGGCCGCTAGCCCCACATCGCATCGAGGAGCCTGTAACATTACTCACCCAAAAGGCGCCATTGACACCGGAGCCGCCCCAAACGCCAGAAGAAGATGAAGAGGAAAGCATCCGGCAAGCCATCCGCGACGCTTGGACGTGGATAAAAAAAGACTATCCGCAGCGCGGCTTGGATATGCTGCGCCAGCTGAGCGAACAATACCCAAGCCATCCTATCGTGCTGGCTGAATACCACCGCGCACGCGCTAACATGCCAACACAGCCCGCCGCTCCGGCTGCTAAGACCGCCACACCACCAACACCGCCAGAAACCAAACCCTCGGCTCCCTCCAACGGTTACGCACCCACCGAAGCAGATGCCTATAATGCCATGGGCGATAATGCCCTTGCTAAAGGCGATTTTTTGCTGGCCAAATACTGCTGGGACCGCGTGGCCGACCTGAACCCCAACTATCCGGAGGTGTATCGCAAACTGGCCGACTTGACCACCGAACACCTCTTGGACGACTACCGCGAAACGGCTCTCTACTACATAGAGCAGGCTATAGCCGCCCAGCCCGACAACGCCGAACTGCACTACCGCTACGCCGTGCTGCTACGCGACCGACTGCAGCAACCCGAACGCGCCCGCCAGATGTTCGGCGCCGTAGTGGTCATGCAACCCGAAAACGCCCAAGCCTGGCTGGCCCTGGCCCATCTGGCCTTGGAAGCCGGAGATGCCAAACAGGGCCACGACCTTTATGAGCACGCCTGCGCGCTGGAGCCGCAATTGCGCACCGCCGAACGCGAAGAACTCTTCCGCCTGCCAACAGTAACACAAACACCGGCGCCGGCAACACCTGAAGCATCAGTTCCGGAGATGCCGCAAGAGGGGCAAGCTCAGGTGCTTACTGTGCTCATCACGGGCGCTACCTCGGGCATCGGTTTGGCTACAGCTGAGGTCTTCGCCCGCCACGGCCACCGGCTGCTGTTGGTGGGCCGTCGGGCAGAACGCTTAGAGGCCTTGCGCGAGCGTTTCGCCGCCGAATACCCAAAAGCGACGGTACTTACCCTACCTTTCGACGTGCGCGATGCAGCTGCTGTGGCCGAATACCTGGAACACCTGCCCGAAGGCTGGGATGAGATAGATGTGCTCATCAACAATGCCGGTTTGGCCAAAGGGCTGGCACCTATTCACGAAGGCCGCCTCGACCATTGGGATACGATGATTGACACCAACATCAAAGGGCTGCTCTACGTAACGCGCGCCGTAGCACCCGGCATGGTGCGCCGCCGCCGAGGGCATATCATCAACGTCAGTTCCAGCGCAGGCAAGGAGGTGTACCCCAATGGCAATGTGTACTGTGCCACTAAGTTTGCCGTAGAGGCACTTACGCGCGGCATGCGCCTCGACCTGCACGCCTACAACATACGCGTCAGCCAAGTAAGCCCAGGACATACTGAAGACACAGAATTTGCCCTCACCCGATTCGATGGCGATGCTGAGCGCGCCCAGATTTACAACGACTTCCAGCCGCTCAAGGCCGCAGACGTAGCAGAGGCTATCTACTTCATTGCCACCCGCCCGCCTCATGTGAACGTGCAAGACATATGGCTATATAGCACCCAACAGGCTTCGGCCACACTCATTGACCGCTCCGGTCGCTCAGATCGTCCGTGAGCACTTCGCCCGCAGCGCGCCGCTGTCTTAGGTGGTGAGCTACGGCAAAGCGAATTTGGTCGTAAGTGTACCGCTTGCCCGTGCGCTCATAGACGGCGGTCAGGGAATAAGGCTCTTTCAGCTTTGGCAAGATGCACTGCACTTGTTCGATGATGTCGGCATTGAGCCATAGGCTGGTGTTCATATCCTCTCCGCGCTCGTACAAAGTAGCCAAGTGCCCTGCGACGGTGGTGGGTGCAAAGCCGCGCTCCTGGGCTATTTGCTCGAGGGTGTAGCCCTGTTGCAGCATCTGCCAGGTCTGAATGTACGTAATGCCCTTGGGGCGGAAACCCTCGGCGTTCTTTTCCAAGGCGAAGCGTCGTATCTCGTTGAGGAAGATGTGGCCGAATTGCTCCATCTTGTGTTCGCTCACGCCACTGACGGCGCGCAGATCGAAGACGAAGAGCGGGCATTTTTGGGCCATATCTTCCAGGGTTGTATCGCTAAAGACGAGATAGGGTGGTATGCCCTGCTGTACTGCCACATTTCGGCGTAGCTCGCGCAAGCGTTGCAGTAGCTCCTCTCGGCGCAATTCGGCAGGGCTTTTTTGTGGCTTTTTGGGTCGAGAACGGGCGGGGGCCGCCTTTTCTGATGGAGGCGGGATAGCAAGGGCTACTTTCTTTCCCTTGAAAAGCACCTTGTTGCCATCCTCCGTAACGCGCAGGCAATGGCCCTGGTCGTAGGCAATCTCTACCAAGCCGAGATGTAGCATCTGAGAGAGCAGGAAGGCCCACTCATGGAAGGAGTATTCTTTGCCGACGCCATAGGTCTTGATTTGGTGGTAGCCGTACTGGAAAATTTCGCGCCGCTGGCTGCCGCGCAAGATGTCAATAAGCAAGTTCATGCCCACGCGCTCGTGCGTGCGCTTGATAGCGGAGAGGGCCTTTTGGGCCGCTACGGTGCCATCAAAATGCGCCGGTGGTTGCAAGCACACATCACATTGGCCACAGTTGCCCTCGTAGGCTTCGTTGAAATAGGCCAAGATAGTTTTGCGCCGGCATACAGGCGCCCGCGCCACCTCATACATGCGCTCGAGCTTGGCTATTTTCAGCTCCTTCTGTTGGGGCGGGGTGCTGTCATCCTTGTTGAACATGTCTCGATAGGTCGCCACATCAGCATAGCTGAAAAACAGCACGGCCTCAGCGGGTAACCCGTCGCGGCCGCAGCGCCCAATTTCCTGATAGTAGCTCTCTACATTGCGCGGCATGTTGTAGTGGATGACAAAGCGGACGTTGCTCTTGTCTATGCCCATACCAAAGGCCACAGTGGCGCAAATGATAGGCACGCGGTCGTTGAGGAAGTCATCTTGCACTTGGCTGCGAGCCAAAGTGGGCATTTCAGCGTGGTAATACGCCGCTTGAAAGCCGTGAGCCTTGAGTCGTTGGGCCAGCTCTTCGCAGGTTTTGCGCGCTAAGCAGTAGATGATGCCCGACTGACCCGGGTGCTCTCGCAGAAAGGCTACTATCTGCTGCAGACGGCGTTGCCCTGGGCGCACTGTGAGGCGAATGTTGGGCCGGTCAAAAGAGGAAATGAAGATGGCGGGGTCGTCCAGTCCCAGTTGAGCGATGATGTCTCGGCGAGTAACCTTGTCAGCAGTGGCAGTCAGGGCCAGCAGTGGCGTCTGGGGGTAGAGCTGCTTGAGGAACTGCAGTTGGGTGTACTCCGGTCTGAAGTCGTGCCCCCAAGCAGAGATGCAGTGCGCTTCGTCCACAGCGAAGAGGCTGATCTTCAGATGGCTAAGCAACAGCTGAAAGCCCTGGGTTACCATCTTCTCCGGGCTGACGTACAGCAGTTTGATATGGCCGGTAAGCAGCTGTTTTTCTATGTGGAATATCTCCTCTGAAGTCAGGGTGCTGTTGAGGTAGGCAGCCGGTATGCCGTTGGCCCTAAGCCCTTCTACCTGGTCTTTCATCAAGGCGATGAGCGGGCTAATGACTACGGCGACGCCCTCGAGCGTAACGGCGGGAATTTGATAGCAAATGCTTTTGCCACCGCCCGTAGGCATGAGTACAAGCACATCGCGCCCTTCGTACACAGCCTGTATGACCTCGGCCTGCAAGGGCCAAAAGGCATCGTAACCGAAGAACTTTTTCAGCGCAGCTTGAGCGTGCTCGAGGGTCATGGCGGCGGGTTTGGGCAAAAGTAGGGTTTTGCTCCCATCTGTGGCTGCGCTTTCCTTGTCCACAAGCCCACGTTTTAATGAGTGTATGCGCAAGAGCGTAACGCAACGGGCTGGTAGTGCACTCTAAGCCAACATTCATCTGCTAAATGTTCTTTGCTATGAAAAAAATTGCCATTCTTTCCATGATCTTCATTGGCCTGTTTCGCCTGACGGCAATAGGCCAGATCGTGTTGGGCGAGCCTAACGTCAAGGACACTGCCTACCACCTGCTGGTACACAGCGACGGCTCCTTTATTATCAGTGGTAAACAAGACTCTGCTGCCGTGCTGTACAAGGTCAATTGCCAAGGCGATGTACTGGGAAAACTCGTGAAACAATACACGCCCGGCCCTGCCGCTTTCCACGAAGCCATTGAACTGCCAGATGGCAGCATTGTGGCTGTAGGGCAGGCAATAGTTGATGGTACAGTCCTGACCGATCATTTATTATTGGTCAAAACAACCGCCGACCTGACGGAGACGGTTGCCCAGACACTTCTCGTTTCGGATCGCTGGGCGCGAGGCCGCTCTGTAGCGCTGACTCCTGACGGCAATCTGCTCGTGTTGGGCCAGGGAGATAGCGTATGGGTGGATTTTTCGCATCTCTTTCTCTTGCCCATTAGCGCCAGTACCCTTGAGCCTATTGGCTCTCCTGTTTTCTATAGCTTCGGCCTGGACTACCCCCACCGCATCACGGCCATAGGCAATGGCGAATACCTCGTATCCACATTTGCTTTGATTGGAAATATCTTTAACTTAGATGCTCTTATTCGAAACAGGCTGGTAACCTTGAAGGTGAATGCTCAGGGGCAGGAGATCTGGCGATACACCTATGAGTATGTTCGTACGAACAAGTACAACACCTGTCGCGCGGGCGGTGCTGTGGTAGGAGCACCACCTCTGAACAACAGAATTGTCGTTTGTGGCGCCGTGCATACCCAAAATAATCCGGACAGCCTGACAGACGCGGTGTTTATCCTGCTCAACACCGACGGCGTGCCACTCGACACGCTGGAAATCCACCTGCCCGGCCGGCAAGAAGTGACAAACACCATTGCCTTGGCAGACCAGCCCGGCACTTTCCTCTCTGTTGGGGGGACTTTTCCAGGCACTGCTCCTGGCACTGCGCTGACGTTGGGCGTGACCGTTGTTGCCGACAATCTCGTGCCTATTTTCACCATCAACGACACAGCCCTCCCCATTACCCTGCACGATGCTAAGGAAGTGCCCTACGGCCGCGTAGCCCTCTTGGGCTCACTGCCCGAAGGTTTCATTGCACCCACGCGGGACATCATCCTGCTACCACCCGACATCGAGGACATCCAGCTGCAATACCAAAACTGCGTCCTCTCGCCTTCCTTCAGCGTATCTGAGCCTTCGTTTCAGTGGTACCGGGATGGCTCACCTATACCCGGCGCCACAAGTATTAATTATACTCCCAACGAAAGCGGTTATTACCATGTTAAAATTACTGATCCGCTTGGTTGCTCAGGTCTTTCCGACACTCTTTTTGTTAGTTGGCCAAAGGCGGATTTCTCCTGGAATGCCACAGGTAGCATTGTTCATTTCATCAGTCACTCCACCAATGCTGATAGTTGTTGGTGGGCCTTCGGAGACGGTACCCTCAGCAATCAGAAAGAACCAACTCATCTTTATCTTGCTGAAGGAGATTATATAGTAACACTCACAATCTATTCCGACTCTTGTGCGACACATACTATCACAAAAACCATTCACGTCTTGTTCCCGCCTACAGCAGGATTTACTGCCAGCCTCACCAGTGGCTGTGCTCCGCTGACGGTGCAATTCACCAATACCTCCTCTCCCAACGCTACGGATTTCTTGTGGACATTCCCTGGTGGAGAACCCGCCTCTTCAACTGAGAAAAATCCAACAGTGATGTATAGCACCCCCGGAGTCTTTCCCGTCAAACTTACAGTGAGCAACAGCAGCGGCAGCGACAGCATGGTACAGAGTGATTATATCACTATTGAAGGCCCGCCCACTGTTACTTTTGAGGTGAGCATCTCAGCGCGGACGGTAACCTTTATCAATAACTCCACAAAAGCAGACTCGTATCTGTGGGACTTCGGCGACGGAAATACAAGTACAGATAGCCACCCTGTGCACACTTATGACCAAGATGGAGCCTACGTCGTTACTCTTGTCGCCTCCAATCCCTGTGGGCAGGAAACTTTCACCCATATCGTCTCTATTACGACACCGCCCACAGCAGGATTTACTGCCAGCCTCACCAGTGGCTGTGCTCCACTGACGGTGCAATTCACCAATACCTCCTCTCCCAACGCTACGGATTTCTTGTGGACATTCCCTGGTGGAGAACCCGCCTCTTCAACTGAGAAAAATCCAACAGTGATGTATAGCACCCCCGGAGTCTTTCCCGTCAAACTTACAGTGAGCAACAGCAGCGGCAGCGACAGCATGGTACAGAGTGATTATATCACTATTGAAGGCCCGCCCACTGTTACTTTTGAGGTGAGCATCTCAGCGCGGACGGTAACCTTTATCAATAACTCCACAAAAGCAGACTCGTATCTGTGGGACTTCGGCGACGGAAATACAAGTACAGATAGCCACCCTGTGCACACTTATGACCAAGATGGCGCCTACGTCGTTACTCTTGTCGCCTCCAATCCCTGCGGGCAGGAAACTTTCACCCACATCGTCTCTATTACGACACCGCCCACAGCAGGGTTTACTGCCAGCCTCACCAGCGGCTGTGCTCCACTGACGGTGCAATTCACCAATACTTCATCGGCCAACGCTACAGATTTCTTGTGGACGTTTCCTGGAGGAGAGCCCGGCTTTTCGACAGAGAAGAACCCAGCGGTGATTTATTCCACTCCAGGCATTTACTCAGTAAAGCTCATTGTTACAAATCCCTACGGTTCAGATAGTCTCATCCAACAAGGGTTTGTTGAAATATTTAACTTGCCTACAGCAGAATTTACTTATTCCGTCTCGGATCTGACCGTGATATTTGAGAATAAATCTCAGAATAGCCTTTTCTATACATGGGATTTTGGAGATGGCACAACAAGTAATAGAGTTGTTCTAAAATAACGATATTTGCACAAAAATCCACCGAACACGATGTTAGACATCCACAGAGCCCTTCGCAATGAGTCCGTTTTGC
>FWPU01007636.1_pt1 | contig 19667 bp, 12 predicted proteins | sample 2228361 | NCBI WGS metagenome assembly FWPU01 (sample SAMEA103939777, study PRJEB20133) | metagenome
AATCAAATTTATATTAAAAATTAATATTATAATTTAATCAACAAAATAAAAGGAGGTGATATTTATGGCATGGTGGATAATAATAGTAAGTGTGCTCTGGGAGAGCAAAGTTACAAAAGAACTCAAAGCGCAAATGGATAATGCTTCTCCACAGGAAAAAATATCATGTATTGTATCTATGAACCCGGCTTATCCTTATAACAAGGTAAGGAATTTAAGTGTTCAGGAAAAAATTCAGATCTTTAAAAATATCGCAGAAACCTCTCAGAAACCTGTTATTGAGTGGCTGGAGACTATGCCTGAGAAGGTTGAAATTCTCCAGAGATACTGGGTATTTAACGGATTTCACATTAAGGCAACTTCTGATGTAATCAAAATGCTTGCAAAAAGAGAAGATGTAAAAGGGATTTTCCATAACGGGAAGGTTTATGTTATTGACATTTCTGTTTCTGATGCCAGTTATACAACTTCAAGAGCAATTGAATGGAACATTCAAAAAATAATGGCAGATTCCTGCTGGAATGCAGGATATACAGGAGCAGGTGTAATTATTGGAATGACAGATACAGGAGTGGAACATACCCATCCCGCTCTATCAGGAAAATGGGCAGGATACTGGCATGTTTCTCAAGGATTACCTCCTTCTAACGAGCCTTATGATGACCATGGGCATGGAACCCATGTTATGGGTACCATACTTGGCGGTGATGGTTTTGGTCCATTTGCAGATGACATTGGAGTTGCTCCTGGTGCCCATTTCGCGGCTGCAAAGGTACTCAATTCAAATGGCCAAGGGACTTATGCCCAGTGTGCAGAAGGTTTACAATTTATGGCTGATTTGAAAGATTCTGTTGATATAGAGGCTGTTTCAAATTCATGGGGCGGTGCAAATGCTGCTGATACATTTTTCTATCCTATTACAAGAACTTATGTTTCTATTGGCATTGTCCCTGTATTCGCCAATGGAAATAGTGGACCAAACCCCGGAACAGTACTTTGCCCTGGCAGTTATTCAAATGTCATCGGGGTAGGTGCAACAGATTCAAACGATAACATTGCTAATTTCTCTTCAAGAGGACCTGCTCCTAACCAACATCCTTTTAATGACCCTTCCACCTGGTTGAGAGATGACTGGAATCTTATAAAACCTCAAATCTCGGCTCCGGGTGTAAGTATTCGCTCCTGTGTTCCTGGGGGAGGTTATGATACCTGGCAGGGAACATCAATGGCAACTCCTCATGTTACAGGTGCTATAGCGATTATATGTCAGAAAAATCCAAACCTTGATGTAAAAACAATATACAGTATTTTAATAGATAATGTTGACCAGCCTTCTCAGGGTTCCCCTTATCCGAATAATGACTATGGTTGGGGTAGATTGAATGTCTGGAGAGCACTTAATGCAACTCCTACTGTTAACCAGCCTTATATTTCAGTGATCCAGAGAACAGTTGATGACCCACCACCAGGTGGAAATGGCAACGGTGTTTTAGAACCTGGTGAAACAGCCCAGTTTGTTGTTACTGTTAAAAATATAGGTGGTGAAAATGCTTATAATACAACAGGCACAGTCATTTCCAGAGACAATTACCTCTCTGTTCAAAATGAAACATATATATTTGGGGACATTCCACCTGAGGGAACTGCCTCAAACTCAGGGGATCCCTATTTACTTATTGCTCATGATTTAACTCCACCTGGTCATGTTGCTCATTATTCTCTTATAATTCATGCAGATGGTGACAGCATAGATTTTGATGATACTTTAAACTATACAATTCAAATAGGAACTCCACCTCCACCAATTACTATATTTGAGGAAGATTTTGAGTATGCAGGAGGAATAGATAGTTTTACAATTTACTGGACTCCAACTGGTAACTGGCAGAGAACAGACCAGAATTCCCATTCACCCGCCCATTCAGCATACAGTGGTGCCCCCCTTGACAATGCATGGACATTAACATTAAATTCTGCATTGGACCTGACCGGCTTAAATAATCCTAAACTCGCTTTATGGCATTCTTACAATTTTGACCAAGGAATCTTCCTGGATGATGCGTCAATACAGATTTCAATAAATGGTGGTTCAACATGGACTGATTTGTGGGATTACGACTGGTTAAGTGGAAATACTCTTCCTTGGACAGAAGAGGTTTTTAACTTATCAAACTATATAAGCAATAATGTGAAAATAAGATTCACAATAGATGCAGAGACATTCTTTCAAGATTACACTGACTGGTGGATAGACGACATAAAGATTGTGGTTCCCAATGACAATGAACCTCCCTATTTCAACTCAAGAACTGTTTTGAATGATACTTCTTACACAGGTCCATTTACCTTACAGGCAAATGTAACAGATGATAATGGTGTTGATTCTGTCTGGATTTTTTATAGGGTTAACAGCGGTCAATGGATAAAAACATCAATGGTGCCTCAGGCAGGAAACTGGTATCAAGGAGAAATCCCCCAGCAGAATCTTAATGATGTAATTGATTATTATTACAGAGCAAGGGATAAATTTATGTATCCTAATGAGGGTTCTGACCCTATTGGTGCACCTGATTATGGTTATTATAGTTTTACCATCACATCTGTTGGTCTTGCTGAAAAGCCTGAGATTGTATTTCCGAGGATTTCAATTTTTAATACAGGTAAAATGGAATTAAAACTTATTCTTCCTTCAAAAATAAAAACTGACATAGATGTATTTGACCCTGCAGGAAGGAAGGTTTTGAATTTATACAAGGGGAATCTGAAAAAGGGCGTCCATGTGTTTACAATTGATGCAGGAAAACTTTCCTCAAAGGTTTACTTCTTAAAAGTCAAACTGGGAGGGAAAGGTAAGTTATACAAATTCGTGGTGATAAAGTAAAAATTTATTAAAGGGGAGCTGTCTCCGGTATATATAAAACATCACTCCTTTTAATTTTTTGTTTTGGACAGTTCCCCTTAATCAATTCCATTAAGCTCCCACCTTTTATCTCAAAAATTGACTTTCTGTCTTTTTATCCAGTATTTTTTACTTCTCAAATGAAAAAAAATAAAAAAGGAAGACAGAGTATTATAATAGATGCAATAAAAAGAAATAAGATTAAAAATCAATTTGAGCTTCTTAATATTTTAAAAAAAAAGGGATTTAACACAACCCAGGCGACCCTTTCAAGAGATTTGAAAGAACTGGGTATAATAAAAGTGAGGGATGAAAGAGGAGAATATATTTATAAACAGATGAAAAAGGAGGAGATAAAGATAGGGGAAAAATTAAAGATAGTCTTTGAGAATTTTGTAAAAGAAATAAGGAGGGAGCTTAATTTAATACTTGTTAAGACAACTCCGGGGAATGCCCATGGCGTTGCAAGTTTAATAGACCATTATGAAATAAAAGGTGTTGAAGGGACAATTGCAGGAGACGATACAATTCTCGTGGTAATAGATGGCTTAAAAAATGCAAAAAAGATAGAAAAAAAATTTAATTTCTTTTTAAAAGAGATTCTATAAAATTCTCAAAGAAAAATTAAAAAGTTATTTAATTTGACTTTTTACACCCTATTATTGTATAATTATACAATTAAACTGAATAAAAATTCATATGGAGGTGAAAGATGAAAGAAAAGGTTGTGCTGGCATATTCCGGAGGGTTAGATACCTCATGTTGTATAAAGATGCTCAGGGAAAATTACAAAATGGATGTGATAACTGTAACTGTTGATGTGGGGCAGAAGGAAGATTTTGAAAAAATAAGGGAAAGGGCTTTGAATCTGGGAGTGGAAAAAGCATATGTAATTGATAAAAAGGATGAATTTGTAAAGGAATATATTGTGCCCTCAATAATTTCAAATTCCCTTTACGAGGATAACTATCCCCTTTTCAGTGCTCTTTCAAGACCTCTTATTGCAAAAACAGTGGTTGAGATTGCAAAAAAGGAAAATGCACAGGCTGTTGCTCACGGATGTACCGGAAAGGGAAATGACCAGGTAAGATTTGATTTAAGTTTCAAAATTCTCGCTCCCGAATTTAAAATAATCGCTCCCATCAGAGAGTACTCTCTTTCCAGGCCGGTTCTCATTGATTATGCAAAGGAAAGTGGTATTCCAGTCTCGGTGACAAAAGAAAAACCTTATTCTATTGATGAAAATTTATGGGGAAGGTCAATAGGAGGTGGAATACTGGAAGATGCTGAAAGGGAGATTCCGGAAGATGTTTATGAGCTTACCCGTCCTTTGAATTCTGTTTCTGATTCTGTAGATTATATAGAGATATATTTTGAGAAAGGGATACCGAAAAAAATAAATGATATGGATGTGCCTCTGTGGGAAATAATCAAGTATATTGATAAGATTGCAGGAGCGCATGGTTTCGGAAGAATTGACCATATAGAGAGTAGAGTAATAGGCTTAAAGTCAAGAGAAGTTTACGAAGCACCATCCGCGCTTACCCTGATCCATGCTCACAAAACTCTTGAGTATATGACATTACCAAAAGAACTCCTTTTTATAAAAAAAATCCTTGAGGAATATTTCTCAAGATTTATTTACTCGGGATTATGGTTTTCTCCGATGAGCAGTGCAATAATAGCATTTATGGAAAAGACCCAGGAACATGTAATAGGTAAAATAAAAATTAAATTTGATAAGGGTAAATTAGAAATTGCTGGTAGGGAATCTCCTTTTTCTCTTTATCAACAAAAAATAGCTACCTATGAAAACTTTAAGGAGTTTGATTCAAAGTATTTAGAAGGTTTTATAAAATTTATGGGATTGGATTTGGTTCTCTACTCTAAGGTTGAAAAGGAGGCGATAAATGAATATATCCTTGAAGAAATTCAATAAAAGCAATGACGAATTTTTATGGGATGCGGAGATAAGATCTTCAATTGCATATGCAAAAGCACTTTTTAAGGAAGGGGTTATAAACAAAAGGGAATACAGTCTGATTGAAAAAGGGCTTGAAGAAATAAAAAACCATAAAGGGATAAATTCCTTTGAAGATATCCATATTGCATTACTTAAATTGCTTTGGGAAAAAATAGGTGAACCTGCAAAAAAACTTCATACAGGAAGAAGCAGAAATGAGCAGGTTGTAACCGATGAAAGAATATGGTTAAAAGGTAAAATTTTTGAAGTATTAAATGAAATTATAGAAATTCAAAAGACAACTTTTAAAATTGCTGAGAGTAATTTTTATAAAATATTTCCCGGATACACTCATTTAAAACAAGCACAGTTAATCCTTTTCTCCCATTATATAATGTCTCTTTTCTGGAAAATGGAAAGGGGTAAGGAGAGATTAAAAGATGCACTGAAAAGGGTTGATGAACTTCCACTCGGTTCAGGAGCTATTGCTGGAAGTTCTTATATGATAGACAGAGAATTTTTAAAAAAGGAACTCGTTTTTTCAAAAATTTCAGAGAATTCAATTGATGCTGTATCAGAAAGAAATTTCATATTAGAAGTTCTCTTTGCTCTTTGTCTGATTTTGCTTGACCTGTCAAGATATGCTGAGGATTTTATAATTTTCTCTTCTGATGAATTTTCCTATATAAATTTTGAAAAATTTGGGAAATTCAGAAGTAGTATGATGCCCCATAAGCAGAATCCGGATATACTGGAACTTATAAGAGCAAAACCAGGAAGAATTTTCGGCTACCTAACTTCTATATTTATCACTTTAAAAGGTACGCCCCTATCTTACAACAAAGATATGCAGGAAGATAAAATACCCCTTAAAAAAAGTGTGGATGAAACTATCAGCACATTAAAGATATTTAATGAAATATTGAAAAAATTGAAGGTAAACGAGGAAAAGATAGAAAAGAAAATAAACCATTTTGTTTATTCAACAGACATTGTGGATTATCTTATTGAAAAAGGAATGAGTTTTGAGGATGCATACAGCACTGTAAAGAAAATATGCGAATTTTCAGAAGAGGAAAAAATTCCCTTTGAATGTATAACTTTAAAAAAATACAGAGAATTTTCAATACTATTTGAAAAAGACATTTACTTAGTTTTTTCTACTGAAAGTTCAGTTAAAAAAAAGAAAACTTATGGCTCTACTAATCCCGTAATGGTTAAACTTCAAATTGATAAAGCAAAAAAGATTTTAAAAAATAAAAAGAGTTAATTTATAATTAAAAACTGAATGCAGAAATATAAAAAAGTTCTTCTTATAGGTTCTGGTCCTATAATAATAGGTCAGGCATGTGAATTTGATTATTCTGGAACACAGGCATTAAAATCTTTAAAAGAAGAAGGGATAAAGGTTATACTTGTTAATTCAAATCCAGCAACAATAATGACGGACCCTGAATTTGCATATAGAACCTATATTGAGCCTATAACATCCGAAATTGTTGAAGAGGTGATAAAAAAGGAAAGACCTGATGCGATTCTACCAACAATGGGTGGACAGACCGCCTTGAACATTGCGGTTGAACTGAAAGAAAAAGGTATTCTTGATAGGTACAGCCTAAAACTTATAGGTGCAAAATATGAGTCAATAAAAAAGGCTGAAGATAGAATTCTTTTCAAAAAATCAATGGAGAGAATAGGTTTGAGAGTTCCACCATCTTTTTATGTGTCATCTATAAATGAGGCTATAAAAAACTATAAAAGGATAGGTTTTCCGCTTGTTATAAGACCTTCTTTCACACTGGGTGGAACAGGTGGAAGAATTGTGAATAATTTAAAAGAATTAAAGGAGGCAGTAAGTAATGCAATTAAAATAAGTCCTGTGGGAAAGGTTCTAATAGAAAAGTCCCTTATAGGATGGAAAGAGTTTGAACTTGAAGTCGTTCGTGATAAAAATGACAATGTTATTATTGTATGTTCAATTGAAAACATTGACCCGATGGGTGTTCATACAGGAGATTCAATAACTGTTGCTCCCCAGCAAACTTTAAGGGATAAAGAGTATCAGGATTTAAGGGATGCATCCATTGAAATAATGAGGGAAATAGGAGTTGATACTGGTGGTTCAAACATTCAGTTTGCCGTATCACCTGACCACAAAGAATTCTATGTGATTGAGATGAATCCAAGAGTTTCAAGATCTTCTGCTCTTGCAAGTAAAGCAACGGGTTTCCCAATTGCAAAGATTGCTGCAAAATTAGCAATAGGATATACCCTTGATAAGCTTACAAATGAAATAACAAAAATTACACCATCTTCTTTTGAGCCATCTCTTGATTATACCGCTGTGAAAATTCCAAAATTTGCCTTTGAAAAATTTCCTGGTGTTGGCCCTTTTCTTACAACCCAGATGAAATCTGTGGGTGAGATTCTTGCAATAGGAAGAAATTTTAAGGAAGCGCTTTTAAAAGGGATAATATCCCTTGAAGAAAGATGGACGGGATTGAATTCTCTTGTTGAAAGATGGATTAGTGAAGGTAGGTTAAAGTATCGAGAGGTAAAAGATTATCTTGAAGAGAATTTAAGAAAATTTTCTCCTTACAGAATATGGTTAATTGCGGATGCTTTGAGATGGGGATTTGGTGTTGAAAGAATTTATGATTTAACAGGTATAGACCCCTTTTTTATTGATCAGATAAAGCAGATTATTGAACAGGAAGACGAAATCGTTAAAAAAACAATCGGAAGACTATCCAAAGAAGAAATACAAAGAACAAAAGAATTCGGGTTTTCAGATAAAAGAATTTCGGAACTTTTAGAACTTTCAGAGGAGTCAATTAAGGAGATTAGAAATGAATTAAAAATAAAGCCCTGTTTTTATATGGTTGATACTTGTGCGGGTGAGTTTCCTGCAAAAACTCCGTATTTTTACTCAACCTATGAAAAGGGAAAAAATGAAGCAAAGCCTTCTGGTAAAAAAGGGGTTGTTATTATTGGTGCAGGTCCTTCAAGAATAGGGCAGGGAATTGAATTTGATTATATATGTGTTCAAGGAATATTTGCAATAAAAGAAGAAGGCAAAAAGGGAATTTTAATAAATTCAAATCCAGAAACCGTTTCAACGGATTTTGACATTTCTGATAAACTTTATTTTGAACCCATTGAGAAGGAAAGAATTATTGAAATACTTGATTTTGAAAAACCATATGGTGTCATACTTCAGTTCGGTGGACAAACACCTTTGAATCTTGCAAGGGAAATTGAAAAAGAGGGATTTAATGTTCTTGGAACTTCCCCTTATCAAATTGAAAGAGCAGAGGATAGAAAATATTTCAGTGAATTGATTGAAAAAATGGGATTGAAAAAGCCCAGATGTAGAATTGCCTACGATGAAAGAGAAGCCTTAGAAGCAATTAAAGAAATAGGTTTTCCTATTTTGATAAGACCATCCTTTGTTCTCGGTGGAAGGGCAATGTATATAGGCTATGATATGGAAGATGTAAAGGGTTTTTTAAAGGAGGTCTTTGAAGTTTCAAAAGGGACATCTGTTTTAATTGATGAATTTTTAATAGATGCAAAAGAGTTTGATGTTGATGCCATTTCTGATGGAGAGGATTTTTATCTATGCGGTATTATTGAACATATTCATGAGGCAGGGGTTCATTCAGGTGATTCATCAATGATTTTCCCACCCCTTTATACACCTGATAGAATTTCAAAAGAGATTGAAGAGATTGCAAGAGTTATTGCAAAAAAACTTGAGATAAAGGGATTTATAAATCTTCAGATTGCCTTAAGAGATGAAGACATCTATATTTTAGAAGTAAATCCAAGGGCATCAAGAACAGTTCCCTTTTTATCAAAGGCACAAGGAATTCCCTTTGCAAGGATAGCGACAAAGGTGATTCTTGGCAAAAAGTTAAAAAATTATTCAAAATACAAAAAGAAAATAAAATACTACTCTGTTAAAGAGCCTGTTTTTTCCTTTTCAAAACTTCCTGGAACAGACCCTGTTCTGGGACCTGAGATGAGATCAACAGGTGAGACAATGGGAATAGATAAAAGCCCTTTTTCTGCATTTTTAAAGGCATATTTCGGTGCGGGCTGGAAAATGAATAAGGGTAAAAGGGTTTTTATATCTGTAAGAGATGCTCACAAACCTTTAATTTTAAATATCGCAGAGATTATAAAAAACACGAAATTTAAAATACTTGCAACAGAAGGGACAGCAGGATATTTAAAAAAACACGGAATTGAATGTAAAGAAGTTAAAAAGATAAGTGAAGGATTTAATGAAATAATAGATTTGATGAGAAAGGGAGAAATAAGTGCAATAATAAATACACCTTTAAGAAAAGATGAAATTGAGGATGCAAAAAAGATAAGATGGAATGCAATACTTTATGGAATTCCCTGTTTTACAACAGTCTCAGAGGCAAAGATATTCTTTGAGGCAATGAATAAAAATTCGGTTATTAAAATTTTTAAACCTTTACAAAATTTGAAATGAAAAAATCTTATCTTTTACTTGAAAATGGAGTTTTATTTGAAGGAAAACCATTTGGTAAAAAAGATAAAACTTTTGGTGAAATAGTTTTCTGCACATCAATGACGGGGTATCAGGAAATATTAACAGATCCTTCTTATAAAGGACAAATAGTTGTTTCAACATATCCATTAATTGGAAATTATGGAATTCATCAAGCAGATGATGAAAGCACAAAACCATGGGTTAACGGATTTGTAATAAAAGAACCCTTTAAAAATCCCTATCATAAAAATTCTCTTTCAAGCCTTGAGGAATATTTAATAAAAAATAACATTACTGCAATATGTGATATTTCGACAAGAGAAATTACAAAAATTATAAGAGATAAAGGATGCATGAAAGCTTGCATTTTTCAAGAAGGAGAAAATTTAAATAAAATTAAGAGAGAATTAAAAAAATTTCCATCAATTGTGGGCCAGGACATGGTAAAATATGTTACTACAAAAAATGTTCTTATAAGAAAAAAGGGAAAACCTTTTATTGCTGTTTATGATTTTGGATGCAAAAATTCAATTTTAAAAAATCTTGAAAAACTAAATCTCGGTTTAAGAATTTATCCTGCTGATTTTTCCGCTGAAGATATATTAAAAGAAAAGCCCGAATTCATGTTGCTTTCAAATGGTCCTGGAGACCCTGAGCCTTTAAAATATGCGGTGAAAAATATTCAGAAAATTCTTGGGAAAATAAAAATTTACGGAATATGTCTTGGACATCAAATTCTTGGTCTTGCAGTCGGTGCAAAAACTTATAAATTAAAATTTGGACACAGGGGTGCAAATCATCCTGTAAAAAATTTAATAACAGGAAAGGTAAGAGTAACAACCCAGAATCATGGGTTTGCGATTGATGAAAGAACACTTTCAAAAGATATTAAAATAACCCATATTTCTCTTTTTGACAATACCCTTGAAGGAATGGAAAGCAAAAAATTGAAGTTCAAATCTGTTCAATTTCATCCAGAAGCATCACCGGGTCCAAGAGATGAATTAAGTTTCTTTGGATTTTAAAATTTAAAAAGTCTTATAATAAAAATAACATGTTAACTTTTTTCTTTACAGATATTGAAGGTTCAACAAAGAAGTGGGAAAAATTTAAGGTAAAAATGTCAGAATCTCTAAGGAAGCACGATGAGATTTTAAAAAATTGTATAGAAAAACATAAAGGTAGAATTGTTAAACATACAGGTGATGGTATATTTGCTATATTTGAACAAGGGAATCCATTGGAATGTGCAATTGAAACTCAAAAAGAATTTTTTAAAGAAAACTGGGAAGATGTGGAAGGATTAAGAATTCGTATTGCAATACATTCAGGATTTGCTGAAGAAAGGGGAAAAGATTATTATGGGGAAGATGTTAATAAGACTGCGAGGATTTTATGTACAGGATGGGGAGGACAGATTTTATTAACCGATGAAGTGCTGGAGAAATTTCCTTTTCCAGAAAAAGCAAAGGTTGTTGACCTCGGTATGCACAGGTTAAAGGACCTTTCAGAGCCGAAAAGAATTTATCAGCTTGAGCATCCAGATTTACCTTTACAGAAATTTCCTCCTCTTAATTCTTTATCTCTTTATCCAAACAATTTACCGGTTCACGCAACTCCTTTTATAGGCAGAGAAAAAGAGATTTCAGAAATTATGGAAATTTTAATGAATCCTGATTGCAGAGTTTTGACAATTACAGGCCCAGGAGGTATTGGAAAAACAAGACTTGCGGTTCAAACGGGTGCTGAACTAATTGAGAGATTTCCTGATGGTGTGTTCTTTGTCTCTCTTGAACCCCTGAATTCAAAAGAACTTATTGCGAACAAAATTGCCGATTCCATAGGCTTTAACTTCTACAGTAAAGAAGAATCAATTCTTCAAATAATAAATTATTTAAGAGAAAAGGAAATGCTTTTGATAATGGATAATTTTGAACATATTATAGAAGGAGCAGAAGTTGTTTCAAGGATTTTGAGAAATACGAGGAAAATCAAATTTCTTGTTACCTCAAGAGAGATTTTAAAAATACATGGAGAGTGGAGTTATGAATTAAAGGGACTCGATTTTCCCGGAGAAAAAGAGAAGTTTAAAGAATACAGTGGAATCCAACTTTTTATAAATGTTGCAAGAAGAACAAAGCCTAACTTTATTCTCTCTGAAAAAGATAAAGAGTTTATTACTGAAATATGTCAGATTGTTCAGGGGTTGCCCCTTGCTATAGAAATTGCCTCTGGCTGGATAAAAGTTCTTTCCTGTGAAGAAATACTTAACGAAATAAATAAGAGCATAGATTTTCTCACTTCTTCTTTAAGGGACATACCTGATAGGCACAAAAGCCTGAGAGCGGTGTTTGAGTATTCATGGAATCTTTTAAATGAGTATGAGAAAAGGGCATTTTCCTGTTTGTCTGTTTTTAAAGGAGGCTGGACAAAAGAAGCATCGGAAAAAATTGCAGGTGTAAATTTCCCTTTGCTTTTATCTCTTATGGATAAATCTCTTATAAAAAAAGATAATTCAAGATATAACATGCCTAGTTTAATAGCAAAATACGCAGAGGAAAAATTAAAAGAGGACATAGATGAATATGAAGAAATAAAAAAGAAACATACAGATTATTACAGTGATTTTATAAAAGAAAAAGGATTATATATGAGAAAACCAGAACAGAAGGAAAAATTTGATAAACCTGTTTTGGAAGAAATTGATAACATAAGGGAAGCATGGAAGTTCGCCGTTGAAAATTTGCTTGTTGATAAAATAGAAAAATTTATTGAACCTCTATATTTCTTTTATGATGAAAAGGCGAGGTATCAGGAAGGAAAATTGATTTTTGAAATGGCTGAAAATAAACTAAGAGAATTAAAAGGCGAGGATTTTATTTTACTATATTCAAAAATAATTTCAAGACTCGGAAGTTTTTATTTATCTACCGGTTTTTATAAAGAGGCAGATGAGTATCTTAAAAAAGGTATGGAAGTTTTTAAAAAATTTGATTCAAAAAGAGAGCTTGCAATTGTATATAGTAGATTGGGGGGGATATCCTATTATCTTGGGGATTATAAAAAAGCAGAAGAGTTTTTTAGGGTGGGTCTTGAGATAGCGAAAAAAATAAATAATGAATATGAGGTTTCAGGTTTTATAAATAATATTGGTGTAATTTATTTGCAAACTCAAAAATATGACAGAGCAAAAGAATTATTTGAGAAAAGCCTTGAAATATGCAAAAAGATTAATTATAAAAAAGGAATAGCAATAGCTTTTGAGAATTTAGGTCTTATATTCCATTATAATGGAGAGTATGAAAAAGCAGATGAGTTCATAAAAAAAAGCCTGGAATTAGAGATAGAACTTGAAAATATACTCGGTATTGCAAATACATACAACAATCTTGGTCTAAATTACAAGTATATGAAAGATTACACGAGGGCAAGAGAAAACTATGAAAAAGCTTTTAAAATGAGACAGAACATAGGAGACAGGATGGGAATCGCCATTTCTTTACATAACCTTGCAAGTTTGAGTATTGAGCAAGGTAATTATGATGATGCTGAAAACTTTTCCAGGAAAGCCCTGGAATTGTACAAAGAACTGAATAGTGCTGAGGGTGAAATAGAGGCTCTTTATATTCTTGGAGATATTTTTATTAAAAGAAAAGAACCTGATAAGGCAGTTAAATATATTTACGATTCTTTAAAAAAATCAATGGAACTTAATATTGAAACTTATGTTAAATATGGACTTCTCAATTCAGCATACTTTTTTATTATGAAAGAAAATTATGAAACCGCTTTAAAAATCCTCATTTATTTAAAGGAAAAATACGAAAAAGAATTTGAAAAAGAGGTTGAGAGTAAACTTGCTGAATTTAAACCTAATTCGGAAATTTTAGAAAAAGTTTCAAAAAAGGTGAGTGAGAAGAAACTTAATGATTTTACAGAAGGAATAATTGAGAAGATAATCCCTTATTTGAAAATTTATGTTTAAAAAACTATTAAAAATCGCGAAAAAAGTTTTGGGAAATTCCTATGCACCCTACTCAAATTTCAGGGTATGTGCAGTTCTTTTAACAGAGGAAGGTGAAATATTCACAGGGGTCAATATAGAAAATTCATCTTTTGGTTTGACAATTTGCGCTGAAAGAGTTGCAATATTCAAAGCTGTTTCAGAAGGGTATAAAAATTTAAAAGCGATTTTGATTTATACAGATAAAAATCCTTGTTATCCATGCGGAGCATGTCTACAGGTGATGAGTGAATTTAATAAAGATATGGAAATTTTTATTGTTGAAGATGAAAAGATTATAAAGAGAAAACTAAAAGATTTATATCCCTTCCCTTTTCTTCTTTAAGATTTTTTAAATCTATTTGACATTTAAAACTTATTTAACTTATAAGTTAAAAACTTAAACAGGAGGTGTAGTATTTGTCCTGACATGTCTGATATGGATAACTCTTTCAGAGGTAAGGAGAGAAAATTTTTATCTTTCCGCTGGAAAAGGTGCGTCTTTTCGTTGTAAAAATCTATCTTTTCTTTTAAATTCAAATTTCTTAAAAAAATCCCATAAGGAGGTGTATTATGAGGATATATTCGGATGTTACAAATCTCATCGGTGAAACTCCTCTTGTGAGGATAAATAAAATAACACAAGGGCTGGAGGCAGAGGTTTATGCGAAACTTGAATGCTTCAATCCTTTAAGTTCTGTAAAAGACAGAATAGGGGTTAGCATGATTGAGGATGCAGAGAGAAGAGGATTGATTCACAAAGATACGGTTATAATAGAACCTACAAGCGGTAATACCGGGATAGCTCTTGCCTTTGTATGCGCTGCAAAAGGATACAAATTTATAGCGGTCATTCCGGAAACAATGAGTATTGAGAGGAGGAAAATACTTAAATTTTTCGGTGCAGAAGTTGTTTTAACTCCGGGGGAAAAAGGGATGAGGGGAGCGGTTGAAAAATCTGATGAATTGGCGAAAAGTATGAAGTCCTTTATTCCCCAGCAATTTAAAAATCCCGCAAATCCTCAAATTCACAGAGAAACCACAGCGATAGAAATATGGAAGGATACAGATGGGAAGGTTGACATCTTTGTCGCTGGAGTCGGGACAGGAGGGACAATTACAGGTGTGGGTGAATTTCTTAAACAAAAGAAAAAAAATGTGAAGATAGTTGCTGTTGAACCTGCAAAGTCTCCTGTTCTTTCCGGGGGAGAGCCGGGTCCTCATTCCATTCAGGGAATCGGTGCAGGATTTGTGCCCGAGATATTGAATACCGGGATAATAGATGAAATTATTCAGGTCAAAGACGAGGATGCAATAGATATGGCAAAAAGGCTTGCAAAGGAAGAAGGCCTTTTTGTTGGAATTTCATCTGGTGCAGCAATGTGGGCAACACTCCAGGTGGCAAAAAGAGAAGAGAGCAGGGACAAGATAATTGTGACAGTATTTCCAGATACAGCGGAGAGGTATATTTCAACAAAGCTCTTTGAGGAAATATGACTATCTTGAAATATTTTAAAGAAGAGATTGAGTTTATAAAGAAAAACGATCCTGCCGCAAGAAATGTGTTTGAGATAATTCTTTTTTATCAGGGATTTCATGCAATTCTATTTCACAGGATTGCTCATTTTTTGTGGAATAGAGGAATTAAGTTTATAGCAAGGGCACTCTCTCAACTATCAAGATTTTTAACTGGTATAGAAATTCATCCGGGGGCAAAAATAGGAAGAAAAGTGTTTATAGACCACGGAAGTGGTGTTGTTATAGGTGAAACTGCAGAAATAGGAAACCAAGTGGTTATATACCAGGGAGTTACGCTCGGTGCAACCAGGCTTTTTAAAGGGAAAAGGCATCCAACTATTGGAAACAATGTGATAATAGGGGCAGGTGCAAAGATACTTGGTCCTGTTAAAATTGGTGATAATTCAAAAATAGGAGCAGATTCTATAGTTATAAAGGATATACCTGAAGACACAACAGTTGTTCCGCTGCCTTCCAGAATTGTTGATAGAGAAAAAAGGGAAATAAAATTGTTTCCAACACTTGAAGATATTAAAAAATTGTATGAAAAGATTGAGGAGATAGAAAGAGAAATAAAAAAAATTAAAAAGGAGGTGTAAGATTCAAAGCGATATATTGGACAAAATGTTTTGCCCATATTTCTCAGGGGGGGGAAAGTAAATTCTTTCTCTTTAGATTTAATTTTAAAACCAAAAATATGTAGGAGGTGCATTATGAAATTTGATACAAAAACAATACATGAAGGACAGCCAAATGATCCCTTAACAGGGGCTGTGAGCTTTCCCATATATCAGACATCTACCTATCAACAAGTTGAGCCAGGTATAACAAAGGGATACAGCTACAGCAGGACAGAAAATCCTACAAGAATTGCCCTTGAAAAAACAATAGCATCCCTTGAGGGAACAAAATACGGACTTGCCTTTTCAAGTGGTATGGGCGCGGTAAATACCGTTTTGAATTTACTTAAGAAGGACGTTCATATAATCACGGTGGATGACCTTTACGGTGGAACCTACCGGATATTCACAAAACTTTACTCAAAATTCGGTCTTAAGTTTTCTTTTGTAGACCTGAGGGAGCCCGAAAATATAATAAAGGAGGTTCGCAGGAATACAAAGATCCTCTGGCTTGAATCTCCGACAAATCCATTATTAAAGGTGATTGATATAGAAAAATGTTCAAGAATTGCAAAAGAGTACGGACTTCTTATTGTGGTGGATAATACATTTGCATCTCCATATCTTCAAAAGCCCTTAAAACTTGGAGCGGATGTGGTTCTTCACAGCACAACAAAATATTTGAACGGTCATGCGGATGTTATAGGGGGAGCCCTTGTTACAAATTCTGAAAAATTGTATGAAGAGCTCAGGTTCTATCAAAATGCTGTGGGAGCAATTCCTGGACCACTGGATTGTTTTTTTGTGCTAAGAGGGATAAAAACTCTTTCCCTCAGAATGGAAAGACATTCTGATAATGCAATGAAAATAGCAAAGTATTTATCAGAGCATCCAAAAGTGAAAAAGGTTTATTATCCTGGACTTCCTAATCATCCCTGTTTTGAAATTGCAAAAAAACAGATGAAAAAATTTGGAGGCATGCTTTCCTTTGAACTGGATGCGGATTTTGAAAAGACAAATAAATTTCTTTGTTCCCTGAGACTTATAACTCTGGCGGAAAGCCTTGGTGCTGTGAAATCCCTTATATGTCATCCTGCATCAATGACACATGCATCAGTGGAACCTGAGGTAAGAAAGGCAAGAGGTATATCCGATAGTCTCGTGAGATTCTCTGTGGGAATTGAAGATGTGAATGATTTAATAGAGGATATTGATAATGCTTTAAAGGAGATTTAAAAAATGGCAAAGAGGATAAATATAGGTTTGCTCGGTCTTGGAAATGTGGGGAAGGGACTTGTTAATCTACTGGAATCTAACGGGAGAAAAATAGAAGAAACCATAGGGATAAAAATTCTGGTGAAAAAGGCGCTTGTGAGAAATACTCAAAAACACAGAGGAGATGGATTAGAAATTACCACAAATCCTCTTGATATTTTTAATGACAGAGAAGTAGATACGGTTATAGAGCTCACTGGACAGATTGAAAAGGGAAAGGAGTTTATAGAAATTGCCCTGAAGAAGAAAAAAAATGTAGTTACCGCAAACAAGGCGGTCCTTGCAAGATATGGTCTTTCTCTACTAAAAACAGCTAAGGAGAATAAAGTTAAACTGGGATTTGAAGCAAGTGTAGGAGGTGGGATTCCAATAATCAGTGCGATTACCGAAGGACTTATAGCCAATAAAATACAAAGAATGTGCGGAATTCTGAACGGCACAACAAACTTTATACTTACACATATGCATGAAGAGAAAGAAAGTTTTGAAGATGCTTTAAAAGAAGCACAGAGAAGAGGATTTGCTGAGCCGAACCCTATGAATGATGTGGAGGGATACGATGCAAGGGATAAAATTGTCATATTGAGTTCACTTGCCTTTAACAAAAGTTTTAAAATAGAGGAAATACCAATTTCAGGTATAAGAGGGATTTGCGAGGAGGATATTGATTTTGCTCTAAAAAATGGATACAGAGTAAAACTAATTGCCTTTTCAGAAAATTCAGAAGACGGATTTGAGATATGGGTTCACCCATGCCTTGTTCCTGCAAGACATATTCTTGCAAATATAAAGGATGAATTCAATGCAATCTTCATAAAGGGAGATGCGATAGGTGATATGATTTTTGTAGGTAAAGGTGCGGGACCTGAAGCAACAGCAAGTGCGGTGCTTGCTGATATAATAGAAATAGCAATGGGGAAAAACTTTTTGCTCCTGAAAATCAATACCAGAAAGAAGAAAATCGTGAGAAACAGAAAGCATAGATTTTATCTCAGATTCCCAATTTCTGATGAACCGGGCATAATAGGAAAGATAGCAACAATACTGGGTAAAAAAGGGATTTCAATTTCCCATATGCTTGCGACCCTTGATAAAAAGGAGAAAGGTAAAGGACATGTCAAGATTATAATTCATCCTTGTAAAGAAAGGTTAATTAGAAAGGCTTTTAATGAGATAAAAAAGGAGAAATTTATGAGAGGAGAGCCTATGATTTTAAAAATCGCTGACTTTTTGGAAAATTGATGATTTAAGATTTAAAATTAAACTTTAAAATTATGGAAAAAAATCTAATTATTGCAGATGGTGCTTTTGGAACATACCTTTACAAAAAAGGTATTCCCTTAAATAAGAATTTTTCTCTTTTAAACAAAGAAAATCCCGAGTTTATAAAAAGCATTCACAGGGAATATATCTTTGCAGGTGCTGAATTAATTGAAACAAATACCTTTGGTGCAAATCTTTATAAAATTTCTGATGAGGGTTTATGCTATGAACTTAATTTTTTGGGAGCAAAGATTGCAAAAGAAGTTGTAGAAAAAAGAGTAATTGTTGCAGGAAGTGTAGGACCTATAGGAAAACCTCTATATCCTTTTTCCGAGATAAAAAAGGAAGATATAAAAAAGTATTTCTATTCCCAGATAAAGGGGTTAATTGATGGAGAAGTTGATTTGATAGCTATAGAGACACAAATTTTAATAGAGGAAGCAGAGGAAATCTTAAAAATTGTTAAAGAAATAAGAAAGGATATTCCCATAATTCTAAGTTTTTCCTTTACAGAGGATAGAACAACTCCTTACGGCGTTTCTGTCAAGGATATTGTTGAACTTGCGGAAAAATATAGAGTGAATTATGTGGGAGCAAACTGTGGGATAGGCCCTTCTGTTGCTCTTGAAATAATAAGGGAATTTATATCTTTAACTAAAATTCCTGTTTCCTCAATGCCAAACGCTGGTATGCCTGTTTATAGAAGAGGGGGATTTTATTACCCTTCCCATCCTGAACATTTTTCCGAGTACGCAATTCAGATGATAAGGGAGGGAGTGGAGATAATGGGTGGATGTTGTGGAACAGAACCAAAACATATAACAGCGATAAGACAGAGTTTTATGGAAATAAAAGAAGAAAAAGGAGTAAAAAAGATATTTGTGGAAGAAGAGAGAAAGAAAAAAATAGAGGTTGTTTTTGAAGAAAATCTGTTTCGAAAAAAAATAAAAAATAAAGATTTTATAATTTCCTTAGAAGTCTATCCTCCCAAAGGGATTCTGACCGAGAAAAGAATTGAAAAACTTAGAGATTTTAAGAATATAGGGCTTGAATTTGTAAATGTTGTTGACCTTCCTCTTGCAAAAATGAGGATGTCGGGAATTGCCTTTGCCCATCTTATAAAAGAGAAACTTTCCCTTGAACCAATTCTCCATTTTACATGTAGAGATAGAAATATACTGGGCATACATGCTGATTTGTTGGGTGCAAGAGGACTTGGGATAAAAAACATTCTTGCGTTAACAGGGGACCCGCCGATTGTTGGTGACTACCCTCACGCAACAGCTACCTATGATTTAACATCAACAGGTCTTTTAAAGTTAGTAAAGTTGTTAAATGAAGGAAAAGATATATCCGGAAGAGAAATTGATATAAAGCTTGATTTTTTTGCAGGAACATCCCTTTCCTTTCAAGAGATTGAAGATAAGGATAAAATCAGGGAAAAAATTGAGATGGGAGCAGAGTTTTTCTATACCCAACCTATTTATGAAAGCGCGTATATAGAAAAATTTAAATATGCTTTTGATTTTCCAATTTTTGCGGGGATTCTTTTATGTAAAGATTTCAAACAGTTTGAATATTTTTCAAAAGAAGTCCCG
>FWPU01007637.1_pt1 | contig 19667 bp, 14 predicted proteins | sample 2228361 | NCBI WGS metagenome assembly FWPU01 (sample SAMEA103939777, study PRJEB20133) | metagenome
CTTGTACCGCAGCGTGGCAAATGTCACGGCAGCATTCAGTTCCCCCGGCGTGTGTCTCAGCCACGTGAACTGTTCGCCCCGCTCGTTGGGCGCACTCCAGCACCTCCGTCCTCCTGTTGTAACGGACACTCCAGTGGCTGAACCCCGCCCCCCCAAATGGCCTCCAGAAACTTCGCAGCGCTCGATGCCGAGTCCGCGTAAAAGTGGTTCCGCCGCCCCTGCCAACGTTCCTGATGCTGGGCCAGCAACATCGGCAACTGTTCGCTCACATCGCCCGCCCCGTCCAATATCGCGTCCACCACGAACGGCCCACGCCACAGCGTCTGCAGCGACAGCGCCAAGTCCCCGTTGTCGTTCAGCCGCGCACCCTCGACGCTCTTGCCGTACACGTCGCTCTCTGTCTCGTCGAAACACCATTCCTCCTCGCCCCCGTGACACACCCGCCCAGGCTTCGCCTGCGCCCACACCTCATCCACAAAAGCCCAATTGATTTCCCACAGCGCGTGTACACTCTCGGCCGTCTGCGCACGAAGCCATTCGCCCAGAGTGCGTTCGTCCGCCCCCTTCTCCATCCCCACCAGTCCCATCAGCACCCTATCCTTACCCGTTCGTTCCGCGTCCGCCAACCCAACTCCCCCGCTGCTGAGCGTAAAGATCAACTGCGCCACGATCGCTTCCGGTGCACACCCCGCCCCCTGGCGCTTCCGCGGATCCCGCCCCTCCGTGCCCGCGAACGTCTTCCACAACTCGAAACGCCGACACAAGGCATCCCCCAACACCTGCCCGCCATGCGCACTCGCCGACTCCGCTACTCCCAACCGAATGTGATACCCCGTCCGCCCTTTGCCATAAAATTTGCTCATGGCTCCCCATCACTACGCCGGTAACGTTCTGTCAACCCCTTTTTCACCCATTTTTGACTTTTCTTCTGGTTCGCTAATGATCAGGGTGTGGACGTTTGAGAGAACCGGTCAAGGGACAAGAGAAGATGGAGAGCAGCGGGCGGGGCTAGTCTCTCCGGCGGCCACGGCAAACGTCTTGTGGGGAAAAACAAGGAGGCCCTAGGGCCTACGCCGTACCAGAAGCAGAACATCGGCGGTCGTTGGAACTCCATCCGCAAAAACGCCGGTGCGGGCATGCGTCACCATCTCCTGCTGGAAACGTACATCGGTGGAATGAGGGGCCCGGCTGAGGCCGAACGGGGAGTGGCACGGCGCCGGAGCAGCGGCAGCAGGGTGGCTCGGTGCGTTCGGGACTTGGAGGAAAGTCTGACGCGTTGTCGCAATACGCCCCTGGCGGACGCGCACCCGGCGTTGATCCTCAACGGGATGTCTCGGTGAATCACACCGTGTGGGGCGAAGAAACGTCCGGTCGTGAGCGGGCGGGGAGCCTTCGAGATTCCCGTGACCATGGTGCGGTTCGTCTTAGTCGTTGTCTGTCAGAGGCAATGGATCACAACGCCAGGAAAACCCAACGCCGCCCTACTCCTCTCAACCGGATATCCACAGAAATCCCGAAGTGCCCACGCGCTCTCCTTGCCCTCATTTCAGTTGGAGCTGCGGAGGTTTTGTGATACCTTTACCAATAAATTAAATGGCCTGCCCGGACACACAGCGGCAGGCTGGCCTTCGGTTCTGCCATGCCGGGATTGTTGAGCGATTTCAAACCCAATGATCCGATAGACTACCGACCCCGCGCCCAGGCGCTTTTTGTGCTCGGCGTGCGATACGCCAACGCAGCGGCCAAATTCTGGCCCAGTCTGATTGATGAGATTCGGGAAGACTGGCCAACCTGTTCCTTGCTGGAGCTTACCGCCCCTTCCGCGCGCGATCTGAATCGCGAGCATCTGCATCCGGAACTGGCGCTGCAGCGAGGTTTCGATGCGCTTTGGGGTGCGGACCTGCAACAGGTCATGCGGGAATGCCTGGCAGAAATGGAACTACTCGGCCCTCCTGCTCCTGTGCGGGCTCGTCTGTTCAAGGGGGCCGAACTGCTGCTCAGTCGTGCCTTGCCGCTGGATAGCGTGGATTCGGAGACGTTTTCTTATCTGGTGGCCTGGCATTTGGAGTGGGCCCGCATCCCCGTTGATCGTTGGAACGGCACGGCCGTGAGCGGCACGATTCGCGGAGAGGATCGGGATCGCGGGCGCGTCTACCAGATGACCTTCACCCTGCACAACCGGCACCTCAGCGAGGGATTGTTCTTGCGTTCCCTGACCGTTGTGCCGCTGGTCACACCGATGGGAACGGCCTAGGACTCCCCAGGCGATGGCAGCGGGCAACAAAACGGGGGACACGTCATCGCCTTTGCATCCGTTGTGACTCACGTATAAGGCGCGGTAGGCCGTCGCCCGGCAGCTTCGATTGGCCGTGACGCGAATCCCGTGAGCACTGTATTCCGCGGGAAATTCATGGTGAATGTATCCCTTTTGGGGAACCGTGAACTGTTCGTATGCCACCCACGGCCCGTTTCCAAGAAAATCCGCTTCCGCCGTTATGCGCACCGGGCCGGGTGCCGTATGCGTTAGGGGCAGAACCTTTCGATCGAAACCGGTCACCCAGTAGGAGGGATCAGACGGCTTACCCGCTTTGACCGGCGACTCGCGCCAGGGACCGCTCCAACAGGCGGGTTTCCCGAATCGAAGGCCTGACTGAGGCTCGGCGCACAACGGGTTGTGAGACGGGATCGCGCTGGCGTTGTCCGGGTCCAAGAACCCGAATCGCCCGGTAGGTGCAGAAATCGCCGAGCACCCAGAGATGGGACAAATGGGCCGAATTCCCCAGATTTTGTTCTCATAGGCTCCGTCTGCCAGATGCGAGGCCACTCGGTGAACCAGCCGTGATCGAACGTGTGACGGGCCATCGGCAGCCGGTAGCACCGCCACTGCCTGTCGCGTTGGGTGAAATACCCGCAGGATGGCAGGGGCTTTGTCCCAGCCCGTGGCAAAAAAGGTGCGGGTGAAGGTTTCCCAACCGGTGACGTCGTAGAAGGGCTGGCGTTCCAGAATCGTTCAGCATCGGCCGTCCCATTCGGCTATTCGGCCGGCGCACTTGGCACCCTGGAAATCCTCTTCGGCGTACGTATTGCTAGCCACGACCACTTGACCAAAAGCCGAGTAACCCGCCTTGAAATGTGGCCATCGTCCCTTGGGAATTGCCAACTCCCGACAGAGGTCGGCCTGTTGACGTACTGCAAGCGTTCGGGCATCCATTTCGAAAAACTCGCCTTCCATGCCCAGCATATACACGCGGTGTTTCGGGGCCTTCGGATGGGCCATCGTGGCGCAGAGCCGCACCTCCCACCGATCGCGGATCGTGCGAACGCGTCGATCCGCATCAATGACGTAGGGGCCGATGATGAGCTGGTCGCTGGGGTAGTGAATGAAACGGTTCGCGTAGGTCCCCACATAGCTCTCGGGGCGCTTACCCATCGTGAAGGCTGGTTCCCACGCCGCTGCGCGGCCGGCTGGAAACGTAACTGACCGCCCAGAGCGTGTCGGCCCACGGCATCAGGGCGCCGGCCGCGCATTCTGTTCGCGGCGGGCCCAGTCCGGCTTTGAAACTCACACGGGTGGATGATGCCACTGATGATCAACGGAACGCCGGTTGGGGAAGCGGTGTGCCGAGGCATGGGAACCTCCATCATGTGCGCAATGCGGTGGAGGATACATCCGCTTTTGTCGCGGGTTTCCTGTGTGTCCAGGGATTCAGCGAGACGAGCGGCCGTGACACGCAACCGCCCCGCCACCTCGTCAATGTGTGCAGTCGGAATCACACCGGCCACAGCCAGTCCCGCGATGGGAGATTTTCCGATGGCTACGCCCACACTGAGACAACCGCGTCCTCACCAGTGACCTGCGCATAACCATGGCGGCGCACAAGAGCCAGTTGTCTCCCAAGCGCCGCCAACGTGTGCATGCCAAGGGGCTGCCGCCTCTGACGGCGAGGCAAAGCATAAACGTCTTTCCGCCGCCAGGCGGCGAGAAGCGCCTGGCCGATGCTGGATGATGCTCCAGAATACGACTGCGTAGCGCCGATACCTTCTTCCGGAGAGGTTCCAGAGGCACTGAAAACAAGGTAACAAACGGACGTGCCCCACCGGACACCCAGCGCAATGCGGCCATCGGGTTTGTCCGCGCGCAGGGCCTTCAGGTGTGGCAGGACGCACCGCAACAAGGTTGACCCCTGGAGACGCAGCGCTGCCAGAAGGCGAATTCCAGGACCAGGCGTGTATTGCCCCGTTGGCGTGCATTCGGAGAGGCCAAGGTAGGCGAGGAGGCCGAGGAGATGATTGACCCGGGTATGATCGAGGCCAAAGGTTCAGGCCAGTTCACGGTTTCCGGCAGGATGGCACGAGACGGCACGGGGCTTCCAGGCCGCGCAGCCCGTGGAGGAGACTCCGGTTAGGCTGAGCAGGCCGCCGCGCGCGGCGGTACCCCGTCCTTTCGTCCGGGTGGATATAGGCGGAAGACACCCTGATGCTTTTAAACAACCACCGGCCGTCAAGTATCCCGCTGCCTCCGGAGTCCGTTCGTCGCGGTCAACCGGCCAAACGAAGATTGAAGGTTTGCATACGTATGGCCTTTGCGCTACATACAAGGTCCTTACAGTTTGAAACGCGACCGAGGAGACAGCCTATGCGACGCTTCCGGACGTGTGCACCAAAACCGAAAACCACTCTACAGACTCTTCTGGCTCTACCACACGGGCGTAGCGCCGCCGCGTTGCGCCGCCATATACTCAACGAGCTGTATTGCAATCAAGCGAAGTTTCCTGAAGCCGCCACACGCAACGACTTTTATCTTGCCCTGGCCTATGCCGTCCGGGACCGTCTTTTGCACCGTTGGATTCGCACCGCCCGCACCTATTTCGAAAAGGCCAGCCGTACGGTTGTTTACTTTTCCGCGGAATATCTGCTGGGGCCTCAGCTCGGCCACAATCTGATCAACCTGGGTATCTGGGAAGAGGCACAGCGCGCCGTCACGTCGTTGGGGCTGTGCCTGGAAGACCTTCTGGAGCAGGAAGAGGAGCCCGGGCTAGGCAACGGTGGTCTGGGACGTCTGGCCGCCTGCTTTTTGGATTCTCTGGCCACGCTGGAAATTCCGGCCATGGGGTACGGCATACGTTATGAATTTGGGATCTTTGACCAAACAATCCGGGACGGCTGGCAAATCGAAGTCACGGACAAATGGTTGCGTCTTGGCAATCCATGGGAGGTGGCGCATCCGGAAATCGAATACGCCGTTCCTCTCGGAGGGCGCACCGAGCCTTTCCACGACACGCGCGGACGGTATGCTGTGCGATGGATTCCCGAGCGCGTGATTCGCGGCTCGGCCTATGATATGGCCGTATTGGGCTATGCGGTCAACACCGCTAATCTTCTCCGGCTGTGGAAAGCGGAGGCCACCGAATCGCTCGATTTGGGCGCCTTCAACGCTGGCGAATACTACCGCGCGGTGGAACAGAAGGTCTCTTCGGAGAACATTAGCCGCGTCCTCTATCCCAACGATCAACCCGCCGTGGGAAAGGAACTCCGACTGCAGCAGGAGTACTTCTTTGTGTCCTGTTCCCTCCAGGATATGATTCGCATTTACCGCCAACGAAAATCGCATTTTTTCCATTTCCACAAAAAATACGCCGCTCAACTCAACGACACGCATCCTTCCCTTGCCATTGCGGAACTCATGCGCCTTCTGGTGGATGTGTACGGGATGGACTGGGATCCCGCCTGGGAAATCACCACACAGACCTTCGGTTATACGAATCACACCCTTCTTCCGGAAGCCCTCGAAAAATGGCCGCTCCCCCTGTTCCGTCGTCTCCTTCCTCGGCATCTGGAAATCATCTACGAGATTAATCGTCGCTTCCTCGATGTCGTACGTCTCCGTTGGCCAAACGAACCGGAACGCCTCGCCCGGATGTCTATTATCGAAGAAGGGCCGGAACAACATGTCCGCATGGCTCATTTGGCCACCGTCGGTAGCCATGCCATCAATGGGGTGTCCGAACTTCACTCCCAGCTGCTGCGGTCCACCGTGCTTCGCGATTTTGCCGCGCTCTGGCCGGAGCGATTCCGGAACGTCACCAATGGCGTCACGCCACGCCGATTCATTGCCCTTGCGAATCCTCGTCTCCGTGCTCTTCTGGACAACACGTTGGGCACGGGTTGGATCCGGGACTTGGAACAACTGGCGGGGTTGGAACCACGCGTGGAGCAAGGGGCTTTCCGCCAGGCCTGGAGACGTGTCAAAGAGGAGAATAAGCGCACGCTGGCTGATTTTATCCGTCGGGTTACCGGACAGACGGTTGATCCGAATTCCCTTTTCGACGTGCACGTCAAGAGGATTCATGAATACAAACGGCAGCATCTTAAGGTGTTGCACATTATCACCGAGTACAATCGGCTGCGGAGGGGACGTCCCCCGCCGGTTCCGCGCACCTTCCTTTTCGCCGGCAAAGCCGCTCCGGGTTATTACCTAGCCAAACTGATTATCAAACTCATCCATTCCGTAGCCGATACGATCGGCGCCGACCGTAAGGCCCGCGAGGTCCTTCGTGTCGTGTTCCTTCCGGATTTCAATGTGAAAAACGGCCAACGGATCTATCCGGCGGCCGACTTATCCGAGCAAATCTCCTGTGCCGGCTTCGAGGCATCCGGAACCGGCAACATGAAGTTTGCTCTCAATGGCGCCCTCACGATCGGAACGTTGGACGGCGCCAACATTGAAATTCGTGATGCCGTCGGACCGGAAAACTTTTTCCTTTTCGGTCTCACAGCTAAAGAGGTGGTGCAACAAAAGGCTGAAGGATATCGCCCGCGAACCGTATATGAAGAGGACCCGGAACTCCATGAAGCCCTTGACCTTATCGCGTCGGGGTTCTTCTGTGGTGGCGATCGGGAGCTTTTTGGCCCGTTGCTCCGCGCGCTTTTGGACGAAGACACGTTTATGGTTCTCGCCGATTACCGCTCCTATCTGGACTGCCAGGACGAGGTGAACCGCGCGTGGCTCAACCAGGATCTCTGGACTCGACGGTCCATTCTGAATGTAGCACGTTCCGGGCGGTTTTCATCGGACCGGGCCATCCGGGAATATAACGAACGCATTTGGCGAGTAAAACCTGTTCCTGTCCGCCTCTGAAACGGACCGAGGCGTTTCCCGCTGGGCGTCCCACCTGACGGTGGCCGGGACATAACGTAAAAACGTAGACAGAGGAACGGCCCTCGTCAGCGGTTCGATTTTACGGTTGCTCCCTTGTCGGCTGCAACTACAGTATCCCGTGCGTTTCCGCTCAAACGTAGCTCAAGGATTCGATACGATGCCAGAAAAGCTCTACGGACGGATAGTGGTCGGGGACGAAGAAACAGCCCAACGCGCCTACGCGCAATGGGCACGTCAGCCTGTGGACTGGGATTTGCGAGGGGAAGAGTCCGACGGCTATGTGCCCTTACAAACCACGCTGGGGAAATCCGTTTCGGTCACCGGGCCGGGAACGTTTTTCGGCCTAGCCCAGCGCACACTGGTATTTGAACCCAGTCCGTACCCGGGATGGTGGCTGGGCCGCCGCGATCTTCCTGACTCTCTACCTATCCCGGTGTCGGTTCATAACGTCTGGACCGCTGTGCGTAACATCGTGTTGCATTGTGGTTCGCCGCATAACTACATGCGCATGGTCGAACACATCATTGCGCTCAAAGTTGGCCTTGGCTTGGACGATGTCCTGATTCAGGCCGATTCGGGCGATCCACCGCTTTTCGACCGGGGGAGCCTGGACCTCGTGGAAGCGGTTGAACGCGCAGGCATCGTCGTCAGCCGTCCCAAGCCCGCCACGTATGTGACGGTGAAGGAGCCGGTGACAGCTGTTTCCCCACGCGGTGGATTTGTTACGCTTTTGCCCACGGAAGGGAGCACACGTCGTCTCGTGGTGGATTGCGCCGTGGATTTCCGTTCCGCCATCGGATGCCAACGGATTATCTTTCCGGTCACCCCGCGGCATTTCCGCTACGGTGCTGAAGCCCGCACCAATACCACCGTGGCCATGATGCTGTATGTGAAAACCATCGGTCGGTTGTTTGCCGATACCCGCAACCTCGGCTATACGCTTAACAACATTCTCGTGGCCGGACGCCGCTCGTATTATAACGAGCCGAAAATGTTTCGCGGAAATAAGTCATTAGAGGCGGTATGGCACCGCGCTTGTTTGGATCTTCTCGCCGCCCTGGCTCTCATCCACCGAGCCCGATTCGCTGGCACCGTGATTTCCTACAAGGGCGGTCACGTGCTCGACTGCCAGCTCATCGCCAAGCTCTATCAGAGGAACCTCCTCTCCAAATTAGAATCCGAGGACAACAAGGATCCTGCACCCGACACAGCCTACGGCGCCGTTCCTCGGCCCCTTCCTTCGTCGGCGATCTAGCCGTTTTGTTGATATTCGATCGCGCCCTCAGTGGCGCCCTGGACGGCACGCGGAACTCCGCGAAGGGCAAAGGATTGTTGGGTGGTGGATCCCCGTCGGAGGCCGCGTCAGCCGGCCAACGCAAGACGATGACAGCGCGGATCGATACCGGAAAACCAAGGCACTGCTTTGCGCGCAGCACGATCCCAGCCTCCGTTGCCTCGCAGGTTCCCTGTTTCCCGTCATCCCCTCTCGACCACGCCTCTGTCAGTGCCGGATTCTGCGGGGCCTCCCTGCTGACCGGATCCTATCTCTGGCGAAACCCCCGTGCCCAGATTCTACCCGGAGACACCCCTCCTCATTTTGGATGTGGAATTGGATGAAGCCTTTTTTCTTCCCAGCCACCAACGATCGAGTTCCGTGTGTGTACATCGAAGGCCGACGTGTAGTCGGATTGGACCCCTAAGATCCGATCGCCGTTTTCTATCAGGACCCGTGCCCATGCCCGGGAATTGTTACGGCACGAACGCACCTACAGCTTTTACGTCTGCAGGACAGTCACGGCCACGATATGAGCATGGTGAATGGCGTCGGTCGGATTGGATACATGCGGGGGGGGCACGCAGGCGTTGTGGAGCGATGAAACCATGGCGGAGACCTTCCTGCAACAGGCCATTGACTTTGTAACCCGGCATCGGGATCGTCCCTTCTTCCTCTACACCACGCTGCACCAGCCCCACGTGCCACGCCTTTCTGGCCCGCGCTTTAGGGGCACGACACGTCTCGGCCCGCGTGGCGGTGTGAGTGGGGAACGCGACGCCTGCGTAGGCGAGCTGGTGAACGCCGTGGATCGTATGGGGCTCAGAGAACGGACTCTCATTCTAGCGACAATGGCTTTGTTCTCGACGACGGGTATCGGGACGGGGCGGTGGAACGTTGCGGCGATTATCGGCCTGCAGATCCTCTTCGAGGTGGAACATATAGCCTGTACAACGGGGAAACATGCGTGCCGCTGATGGCGCGCTGACCCGGAACGATCCAGCCTGGCGAATCAAACGCGTTGGTGAACCACGTGGACTTTCTGCACAGTTTTGCCGTACAGGTGGGGTTCCGATCCCCGCAGGAGCGGCCCCTGACAGCCTCAACGTTCTCCCCGCTCTGCTGGGGCGAAGTCCAAACGGTCGGATTAATGACGGAAGACATAGCCGCCCAGACGGTACTCCACGGGGATCGCTGGGTTTTTATTCCCCCGTATCCCGGCCGGCCGCGATACCCGTACGCGGACATTGAAACCGGCTGCTCCCCGGATCCACAGTGGTACGATCGTGATGCGGACGTGGGACAGAAGAGGAACCTGGCTGCGGAAAGGCCGAATGTCGTCGTCCGAATGGCTCAGCGTTTGTCCAAACTTCGCGCTCGTCGGCAGACGCGGTCGGCTTCAGTCGAATAGCGCCTGTGCCGCGCGGCTGATCGTTGCGCCCTTTTCAGAAAACAATGAAACACCGGGGAAGCGCCTTTTGGCAGCGTTCTTGTTCAGGTTCCGGAATGCGATTCCGTTCCAGGCGCAGACGACGCAAGGCCTTCAAGGTTCCGATGGCCGGTGGGAGATTGGTTAGGGCATTGCCTTGCAAGTCGAGCGCCTCGAGCGCCGGGAGTCGCAGCACGCAGGGCGGTAGTTCGGTGAGTCTGTTTTCGCTGAGGTCCAAATCCGTCAGCTCAGACAGCATACCCAGTTCGTCGGGCAGATGGGTCAAGGCGTTTGCCTTGAGATAGAGACGCTGAAGAGAACGCAGATGGCCGATCGTCGGCGGCAGGTTTGTCAACGCATTCCCATTCAGCCGCAGCCATCGCAGAGAGGCGAGCGAGCCGATTTCTTCCGGAAGGTGTCTCAGGGTGTTGCGGTCCAAATTGAGGTATCGCAGCGCGCGGAGCCCGCCCAAGGTGCGCGGCAATTCGCCAAGGCGGCAGTCGTTCAGCCAAAGGTATTCCAAACCGGAGAGCCGACTAATGTCCGGCGGCAGGCGCGTCAATCCGGTCTCACCGAGGTCCAACCACCGCAGCTGCGACAGTGTGGCCACCTCGGGGGGAACCTCCGGCAAGGGATTCTTGCGCAGTCCCAGGCGGATCAAGCGGGGAAAACAGGACAAGCCGTCCGGCCAATGGGTAATTCCCTGGGCGTAAAGATCCAGGTATTCGACCTGAGACGCCTCGGCCAAGGCGGCGGAGAGGCTCGTGTATCGCTTGGGCTGCGGGGGATTCCGCCATGGGACGCATCCGCAGGCCAACATCAGGGCGGCTCGAGCCGTCACGCGCATCCAATATTGCATGAGAAAACTCCTTGTATTCCCTTCGCTATTGGTTACTATGTCGTCGTCTTCGGGCGTGTTGGTGTTGTCAGACTAGCGGCAAAGCTGGGAAACTTCAACCCAAACGGTGCACCATGAAAAGAAGCTATCTCTCTGCGCCTGTCTGCCTGCTGACCGCGTCTCTCATCTCCGCCATGGCTGCTCCCATCGGAAACGTCAGTGCCGGGCGACGATACCTCATCGCAGCACAGGATTTGACACCTTGGACGGCAGGACTTTTTGTTCGGTCCGGGGAGCGAGAAGCCCAGGTTTCGGGTTGGGATCGAACATTCGATTACACCCGATTGGCCTTCTACATAGGGTATGATGTTTTTACGTGGATCACTCCCTATGTGCTGATCGGAGCCAACAACACGGATCTCGATGGCACGGGCGAGGGTGAATTTAAGCCGGAATGGGGCTTCGGCATGCGGCTTAATCTGCTGCACCACGACATCATGGACCCTACCCTTTTTGAGGACACGATTCTGGTCAACGCGTCCTGGCAGTACTCTGTCAGCCAGGCGATGCGCAAGGGCGACGAACAAGAAATGCATGAATTGTGCGCTGTGCTCACGTTGAGCGTGTTGAACGAATTTTCGGGAAGCAAGCTGTATCTTCCCGAAGGCATGGCCTTGTTCGGCGGCCCCATCTTTTCGCTAGTGGACACATCCGGCGCTGACATGAAGGAAGACTATGGCCTGGTGGCCGGATTGGAAGTGTACTACACTAAACGCATCTCCTTCTACATTGCGGGAGAACTCATGGGGAAGGATTCGGCAGGTGTGATGGTCGGAATCAACCTTTCCCTCTAACTAACAAAACTCAGCCCCGGATACGGCGCAGCGGACATCCTCGATCCGTGGGTTCCCACGCCTCGGTGTTGACGTTGCGTCGCGTTTCAAGCCTGCACTCCCATGCCTGCGTGCCAGACGAAACTGCCGACCGTTGATTCCCTTTTCACCGCACGCGACGTGCTCTGCCACGTGGAGGATAAAGACGCCTCGGCGCTGCTTTTCAAAATGCTGCAGCGCCTGGCAGAACGTCACGCAGTCGGCGATATCGAAACTAAGCATCGCCAGCTTATGGCCCGCGAACACTCGCAGGGTCTGCTGATTCGGCCCGGGATTGCCATGCCCCATGTGCGGGTTCCAGGCCTTACCCGCACCGTGGTCTGCGTGGCAACGTCCAAACCCGGGATTCCTTTTCGGCAGGCCGGGGTCCAGGAATCTGAAAAAGGCCAAGCCCATGTTATCGTGCTGATTGCCACCTCTCAGCAGGACCCGTCCTCTCATCTGCAGGCGCTCAGCGCCCTCGCCAAAGTTCTCCGCGAACCTGGAACAGCAGAACGGATCGCCGCTCTGGAAACCGCCGAGGCCGTTCACCGCTTTTTCGCCGAGAAAAGCGTGCAACTTCCCGAACACGTCCGCGTGGGCGACATCATGAGCCGCCAGGTCGTGACCTTGCGGGATACCGATACGCTCCAGAAGGCCATCGACCAGTTTGTTCGCCACCGGACCGCTGAGCTTCCTGTGGTGGACGGCGAGGGCAATATGGTCGGAGTGGCCAGCGCCTTGGAACTCCTGCGAACGTGTCTCCCCGAATATCTTCTCTGGGCAGACGACCTCGATTGCGTCAGCCATTTCGAGCCGTTCGGCGAGGTGCTGCGCCACGAAAGCCGCATTATGCTCACGGATATTGAGACCCGGGAATACGCGGCCGTACAGGAGGACGCGCTGGCGATTGAAGCGGCCGTGGAAGTCGTCAAGCGTGGCGCTCGCACGGTCTATGTGTTGCGCGGGAAGAAGCTGGTCGGCATCCTGACGCTGGAGCATTTCGTGGATGTGGTCATGAGGGAATAGTCCTATGGATAGCAAAAGATCCACGGATGGCGGCACTTTGATGCGCAGCCTCCTGCTGGCCATCTTGACGATCGCGGGAGGCACCCTGTCCCGCATGGCCGGATTCTCCTGGCCGCAGGTTCTCGCCTCTTCGGTGTTCTTGATGACCGTATTGGCGACGCTTTTTTTCTGGACCTTTCGGCTCGCGATCGCCTTTCTCGGCATTGCCATCCTCTTGGCGGCCCGACTGATGGATATCGAACGCCTCGTGGCATCCTGCGCCCTTGATGTGATCCTTTTCCTGATTGGCATGATGGTGATCGTTGCGGTCTTGAAGGAACTTGGATTCTTCACCTGGATCATTCAGGGTGTTCTGGGTATACGCCGGATCAACGGAACGGGGTTCATCGTCATACTGATGGAGTTGTCCGCCATCCTGGCGTGTCTCGTAGATGAAGTGACCTCGATTGTTTTTATCAGCACGCTAGTGTTTCAGGTCGCCGACACCCTCCAGCTTGACCCCAAGCCCTACCTCGTCATAGCCGTGCTCGCCACCAACATCGGATCGGCGGCCACCATGCTGGGCAATCCGATCGGCATCCTGATTGGGTACCGCGCGGGTCTCACGTTTCTGGACTTTCTCCTCTGGTCCTTGCCGGTCGCGTTGCTGGTGCTGCTCGCCACGTTGGCTGTCGTCTTGGTCTGGTTCCGGAAGGATATCACCCTACTCTCCTCCAAACTCCGAGCCCGGAGAGAAAGAGGGCGCGGACTTGTGGCCCTCTTTCGGATTCCGTACCAAAAAAGTTTGCTCATCGTTGCTCTGCTGGTGCTGGCCATATCGTCCCACCATGTCATCGAAAAAGCGTTTGGTATCCAAAAAAATACGCTGCTCATTGCCGTGCCGCTGCTTGTTGCTGGGGGTCTCATGCTCTGGCGTCACGACCGGGCCCGGCATTACGTTGAGCGAGAGGTTGAATGGTGGACGCTTTTGTTTTTCATGCTTCTTTTTGCCACGGTTGGCACACTGGAGCAAACCGGTGTGGTAAGCCGCATCGCCGAAGGTCTGCGCACCCTTTTGGGAAGACATCGTTCGCTCGTTATGCCGGCAATCCTCTTTTCATCCGCTGCTGGATCAGCCTTTCTCGACAACGTTGTTTTGGTGGCCGCCGCCATTCCCATTGTCCGGGAAATGGGCAACCACATGCCGTTCTGGTGGGCCTTGCTCTACGGCGGTTGCCTCGGCGGCAACGTGACGATGATCGGTTCCACGGCCAATATCGTCGCGCTCGGGTTGCTGGAAAAGCGCTACCGCACAACGATCCGTTTCGGCGAGTGGTTTCGCCTGGGGCTGGTGGTCGGGTTGGTGAGCTGCGGTGTGGCCTGGGCGGCGCTGGCGTTGGCCTCCCGTTGGATGCCGCTCGCGCCTACCCCGTGAAGGCCAAAATATCGCGTTCCCAAGCGTTGCGTTCTCTCAGGGCTTGCTAAAGCATGGTATACGATGCCTCCTCGGAGCCCGTGCTGTTCCGGCGGCTCACGGCCCCGGGGCGGGCGGATAAGCCGGCCGCGGAACGGTTGCACCCATGAACGTTTTCCGTGCCTTGGTTCTGGGCAGTCTCCAGGGACTCACAGAATTTCTGCCGATTTCCTCCTCTGCCCACCTCGTCCTTGTGCCCTGGGTTCTGAAGTGGCCCGATCCCGGCCTGGCCTTTGACGTCGCCATGCACCTCGGCACGCTTCTGGCCGTACTGGGATATTTCCATCGTGATTTTCTCCGCCTGGCCATCGCCTGGGGGCGCTCCCTGAAGCCTTCCACTCGCGACTTTCGCCAGTATCCTGAACAACGACTGGTCTGGATGCTGTTGCTGGCCAGCCTTCCGACTGCGTTGGCAGGCGCCTTGTTTGAACCCTATGTGGAGAGGTTGTTCCGAACACCTCGGCTGATCACCCTCTGGCTCGCTCTGTTTGCTGGCTTCCTGTGGGGGGCGGATCGGTTGGGGACAAGAGGGCTTGGCCTGGAACAAATCCGCTGGAACCACGCGCTGCTCATCGGGTTGAGTCAGGCCATAGCGATCCTCCCGGGTGTCTCGCGTAGCGGGGTGACCATGACAGCCGCTCTGGCGTTGGGCTTGCATCGCGCGGCAGCGGCCCGCTTCAGCTTTCTTCTCTCCGTTCCCATTATTATCGGGGCGAATCTGGTGGAAATTCGTCACCTGCCCGGTGGCGCTTGTGCCGTGGAAACGGGTCTCGGCGTCCTGACCGCGGCGTTTGTCGGTGCCTTGGCCATCCACGGTTTGCTCCGACATGTGACCACGCATAACTACAACGTTTTTGTCATCTACCGCCTCGGACTTGCCGCAGTCATCCTCGCCGTCGACCGGCTTCAGAAGAGTTGAAACCTCAGGAGCGAGCGGTGGATGCCGTGGAAGGATCGGTGCGGACCTAATGATGTCTTTCGTCATAGTGAGAAGGGGTTGGAGAAAAACGGGGGGGGCGGGCAATATTCTCGCGCGTAGGTCTGGCGCTTTCTCGGACAGAGGGGGGAGGAGGCGTCAGCGCCCGGAACGGCGGGCGAAAAAACGAGACGAGCGGGCGACGGCGCGTTAGGTCCCAAGTAAAAAACGCGTGGCGTTTGAACACCTGCTGGCCGTTCGGAGCGAATCGGTATTTTCTCATGTCCTCCGAGGCACACCTCTAGGGCTTTGCGAGGCGGCACTCCGGTCATTCGAGAACCGCTCCATGGGCAACACCTCTCGGCATTACCGCGGTGCCTGCCCGTCCTGAAGGGCAGCATCGTCTGCGCGGGTTCCTAGCCTTCACCTCACAGAGACCTCCAGGGGCCGCCTGTTGTCCGTTTCCTTCGCGCCTTGTCCCGTCATCGTCGCCAACCTGTGCTGTGGTTAGGGGATCGACCCTTCGCCCATCGTAGCCGCTGTGTCCCACAAGCCCCGGCGTCCTGGCGACACAGCAAAAGGGGTGCCTGCCTATGTGCCCGAACGCCATCCGGTAAAACCGTCCTGGGATCAGCGCAACAACACCGCCCTGGCGAATCCCTTCTCTGATGATCTGCACCGATTGCGTCCGAGGAGCCGGCAGGGACTGCGCCGCGTTCGTCGCCGCCCCGCGATCGGCCGCAGTCTCCTCCCCTCCGCTACACGGGTCCTTTCTGGCTCAACTTGTCACCCTATGATGAAGAGGGTTATTAGGAGTTGTGTTCGACGCATCTGTGATTGTTCAGGGCAACAGGACCAGCGGCGGGAAGTTTCTGGCAGAGACGTTTGGCGAGCGTGGTGTGACGGAGAACGGTGTTATGATTGCGAATGGCAATCGCTGCCGCCTTCCAGGACCCGATCAGACACACGAGTTCACGTGCCCGGGTGACGGCTGTGTACAACAGGTTGCGTTGTAGAAGTTTGAAATGCTGCGTGGCCAGAACAATGACAACGGCCGGATATTCGGATCCCTGGGCCTTGTGAATGGTGCATGCATAGGCGTGCATCAGCTCGTCTAGTTCGTCCGGTTCGTAGCAAACAAGTGTCCCATCAAAGTCCACCCACACGCGTTGCTCCTCCTCGCTGATCGTTCGAATCCGGCCAATATCACCATTGAACACGTCCTTCTCATAGTTGTTTCGCATTTGCATGACGCGATCGCCCACACGGTACTGGCGACCGAAGCGGGAGATGGTGATTCCTGCCGGATTGAGAGCGTCCTGGAGGAGCGCGTTCAGGTTATCCGATCCGAGCGAATTGCGTCGCATAGGAGTCAGAACCTGAATGTCTTCCACCGGATCAAACCCGAATTCTCGGGGCACGCGATCGCGGACCAATTCCACCGTGAGGCGTAGAATTCGGTTCGGATCATTGTGGGCTATAAAGTAAAAATCGGGACGGCTCGAAGGATCTGGAAGATCGAGAGGTTCGCCCCGATTGATGCGATGAGCATTATAGACAATGGCGCTAGAAGCCTTCTGACGGAAGATCGTCTCGAGACGACAGCAGGGGATGACACCCGACTGGATCAGATCATGCAGAACGTTGCCCGGACCTACGCTCGGCAATTGATCGCTGTCTCCTACTAAGATGAGCGAGGTTGTGTCGGGAAGGGCGCTCAGCAATAAGCTCATGAGAGGCAAATCGACCATCGAAACTTCGTCCACGACGACAACGTCGGTCGGCAACGGATGATCGGGACCATACTCGAAGCGGCCTGTTCGAGGTTGATACTTGAGCAAACGATGAAGGGTCTGCGCCTCATAGCCGGTCGTTTCCGTCATGCGCTTGGCCGCGCGTCCGGTGGGGGCGGCGAGGTGGATGCGAAGTTTTCGCCGTGTGAAGATGTCGGTCAACGCCCGAATCAACGTGGTCTTCCCGACTCCAGGTCCGCCCGTGATGATGGTAATTTTCTCCGTGAGCGCCTGGCGAAGCGCTTCGACTTGCGCGGGAGCAAGCTGAAGCCGCATGCGCTGTTCCGCCCATGCGATGGCACGATCCACGCGAATGGGGGGGTAGGCCGGCCTAGTGGTATACAGCGCTCGCATTTTGTTTGCGACATGTACTTCCGCGGTGTGCAAAGTGGGAAGGTAAACGCGGCTGTCCTCCCGGACCAGTTGACCGGCGGCCACCTGCTTCTGCAATGCGTCGGCCAAAATGTCACGAGGAATGTCTAAAAGGGTCTGAGCCCGCAAAAGAAGCTCTTGCTCAGGCGCAAAGCAATGTCCGTCCTCGCCAAGTGACTGAAGTGCGTACACGAGTCCCGCCTGCGCCCGGCGTTCGGAATGCGGCGGAACGCCGATGCTGCGGGCCACGCGGTCGGCTGTCTTGAATCCAATACCCCAGATGTCTCGGCAAAGCCGGTACGGATCTTCCGTGATGAGGGCGATGGCATCAGGCCCGTAGGTTCGGAAGATGCGCGCAGAATGGGCCATCCCCACGCCGTGGCTCTGGAGAAAAATCATGATGTCGCGGATGGCGCGGTTGGCCATCCACGCGGCACGGATCTGCCGACGCCGCGTCGGACCGATCCCCTCCACTTCCTCCAATCGCTGGGATTCCTGTTCGATGACGGTGAGGGTACGTTCCCCGAATTTTTCGACAATGCGCCGCGCCATGACCTTGCCGACTCCCGCAAGGATGCCGCTGGCCAGATATCGTTCGATTCCCTGCGCGGAAGTGGGGGCTATGCAGGTAATCGTGTCGGCCTGGAACTGGCAACCGTGCCGGCGGTGTTGCACCCACGTACCCGTGGCCCGAAGCCGTTCACCCACCCAGATGGTGGCACAATGACCGACAACCGTAACCGGTTCGGAGGCCTCGCGCACCCGGACGGAACAGACGGTGTACCCCGTTTTTTCATTGCGGAAAATGATGCTCTCTACCGTCCCGGCAAGCTCTTCGGCCTCGCCTATGGCAGGAAAACTCGGTGTGCGGCGGAATCGATCGTCCATGGCGTCTGTTGGTTCCTTACATCCCATCGTACCGCGCTACCGCTGAAAAACACGCCTGCAAAATCGCACCCCAGAACAGGTCAGCCACGGATGGCTGGGAGCGTCCTGCCGTGTCATCGCGTGCGCATCAGGTTTCCTCGAGCATCTCCTGCAGGCCGCGGTCAAAAGAAAAAAGGCGATGCTTTTCTTCGCGCGTGCGCATGGCACCCGGAATGTCCGTCTCTTTTCCGTCCAGCTGGATGCGCACGGACCTCACAACCTCCCAATCGAATCCGCGCGGCACAAAGAGCGGCGCGATATAGGGGGCACCCCCTGGTTCCACGATTCCAGGCTGTGCGTAGGTGCGGAGCAGTTTCTGGCCGTCTTCGCTTGCCGCTTCTAACAGCGTCGATACGGAAAGGAAACGCTTCAGCGCCCCGTTGGCAAATCGCACCTTCGCATCCGTTAGGTCAACCGTTACGCGAGTACCCTTCGGAGCCACACGCACCAGCACGATGGCGACGGAAACCGCCCGCCGGCAGGTCCATACCCAGAAGGCATGGGCCGGACTCGCATCGCTCAGCGAGGCCACGCACACGCGGACATCCTTGCTCCCTAGGGAACCCCACCAACCGGAAGACTCAAGAATCGACTTTTCGATTTCAGTCACCCAGACCGCACGGTTCGTTCCGATCCCCTCCGCGGTATACGCGAGGGGGGGAAGAGCCAAAGGTTCCATAGACGGAGCCTCCGTATGCCCCATCTCGCCTCGGGATGACCCGGCGGGCGATCGAACTCGCCAGGCGGCGATGCCAACCAACAGGAGGACGGGCAAGGCGAGGCAGGAAAGGACAATCATGATCTTTCCGGTCCGGTCGAGCGTGCCCTTGTGTCGGTAGCCGGGAGGGTATACGGCACATTGAAACAGCACGTACAAATTGGCAATGGGAACCACAAGCCACAGCGTCCGCCACGGAGAAAAACCGATATTCTTCATCCGAAAGCCGACGAGAACGGCGGTCAAAACAAGGGCCGATGTATGGAACCCGATGTGGATGATCCAATCGCCTATAGCCAACGCCATGGGCGTGCCAATGGCCTGCATGATGCCCACCGCGACAGCCGTCGGAAAAAATAGCAGGCGGCCAATCCCGGATGGGCGTAGGTCTTTTGTCCTGTCTGCGGACAGAGCGGTGCCACAATACCGACACCGGCGAAGTCCGTAGTGAAGACGCAAGCCGCAGGTGGGGCAGGGGATCGTGGAGGAGGCGTCCTCCGTGGGCAGAGGTGGGAGCATCTCGGTTTGCGACGGGGGCACCGACAGCCGCTTCCTCCGTGGAGGCAGTTGCGGAGCACCCCATTCTTCCTGCTGCTCTCCCGTTGCAGAATCCGTTGAGGCGATGTGAATGCGCCCAGCGCATACGGGGCATTCGAACGTTACCGCCTCCACATCGTCCTCAACATCGAGCGCTTGCGCGCAATGCGGGCAGTTAAATTTGAACACGGACATGCATCCTCGAGAATCCGCCTACGTACTTTTTATCTTACTTGCAAAAAGGCTGCAATCCCCTTTGAAACACCCAAAACTGCGGATAAGCGATGGGCGGTGAGGATGCCGGGCTGAAATCGGAGGCGAGGCGTTGAGAGCAGGTCGAAACGTGAGGGA
>FWPU01007638.1_pt1 | contig 19667 bp, 16 predicted proteins | sample 2228361 | NCBI WGS metagenome assembly FWPU01 (sample SAMEA103939777, study PRJEB20133) | metagenome
AGCCGCTTCTGAGGCGACCTGCGGGGAAACCACCAGGCTATTCTTCAGAAATGCGATACAGGAAGCGGCGGCCGCGCAGATAGATTTCGCTATCGACCAGCGCCGGGGAAGCATCGAAGCCATCGTCGAGCGAATTGTGTGCCAGTACCTTCAGCTCTGCGCCGTCCGCCAGGACGGTGCCCGCGCCGTCGCGCCCGAACACATAGACGCGCCCGGCCGCACCCACCGGCGATGCGTACACATCGGTCATGCCTTCCAGCCGTTCCGGGCCAAACAACCGCTCGCCGGTTTTCGCGTTAAAGCAGGAGATAATCGCCGAGTTGCTCTTCAGGATGTAAAGCCGGCCGTTGTAAAGCAGCGGCGAGGGCACGTAGGGCGTATCGCGGTCGAAGCGCCAGGCAATCGCGTCGCTGTTGCTGATATCACCGCGGGCGGCGTCGAGCCGGATGGCCAGCAGGGCGTTGCCGCGGAACCCGCTGGTGACGAATACCATCCGGCCGTCCGAGACGGGCGAAGGGATGGTGTTCAGCGTCATCCCTGTCGTCTCCCACAGCAGCTTGCCGGTTTCGTAGTCGTACGCGCGGACCTTGCCTGTGGCGCTGGTAATCACCTGGCGCGAGCTGCCGTGGCGCACGATGATGGGGGTGGTCCACGAAGTCATTTCCTCGCGCGGCGTCCGCCACAGCTCCTGGCCGGTGCGCTTGTCGAGCGCGACGATGAATGATTCGCCTTCGTGGTCCCAGTTGATAATCAGCCGGTCGTCCCCCAGCGCCGGCGAGCTGCCCTCACCGAAACCCAGCCGGATGCGCATGTCGCCGAAATCTTTCTCCCATTTTACGCTGCCGTTCATGTCCAGCGCGTACAGTCCGCGCGAGCCAAAATAGGCCCAGACGTGCTCTCCGTCGGTGACCGCCGAATTGGAAGCCCAGGTGCCGGTCGGATGTGTGCCTTCATGCGGCAGCTCTTCGCGCACCACGCGCTGCCACAGCACGCGGCCGTCGCTGCGCCGGATGGCCAGCACGGCGAACTGGTGCACCTCGGTAGGTTGGATGCCACGCGGCCCGCGACGACCCTGCTGCTCGGCGACAGCGGCCGCTTCAGACCGCTCGGCCCTCTTCCCGGTGGGGATCGCCGTCAGCACAAAGATGCGGTCGCCCCACACGATGGGTGACGCCGAGCCTTTGCCGGGAATTTCAATCTTCCACCGGACGTTCTTCGTCTCGCTCCATTCCACCGGCGGGTTGGCCACGGGAGCGGCGCCAGTCATCTGCGGCCCGCGCCATTGCGGCCAGAAACGCTCGGCGTCTGCCGCAGGCGGGGCCAGTGCTGCCGGGAGGGCAATGCCGATAAGCAGCAATCCTGCGAGCGCGGCAATCTTCTTCATGGCGGTACCTCTGAGTTGTGTTGTGGAATCGAGTCTTTGGACGCGCCGCCGCAGCCAGCGGTTTCACCGCGTCTAGAATCCTTCTTCGATCAGGCGTTCGACGGTCAGCCGCGATGGGGCGGTCGGCTCGTGCGCCTCCAGCAGCCGCTCGACGTACTTCGCCAGCACGTCACATTCCAGATTCACCGGGTCACCTGGCGCCAGCTGGCAGACGTTTGTATGGGTGTAGGTGTAAGGAATGATGGCGATGTCCACCACTCCGTCCTTCCATCCGGCCACGGTCAGGCTGATGCCGTCAATGGCAATCGAACCTTTCATGGCCACGTAGCGGGCAATGCCGTCCGGCACCTGCGCAGATAGCCACCAGTTTTCGCCCTCCGGCACCAGCCGTGTGACGCGGCCGACGCCGTCCACGTGCCCTTGCACGAAATGGCCGCCGAACTCTGCGCCGGCCTTCAGCGGCAGCTCGAGATTCACCTTCGTTCCCGGCTTCAACTCTCCGAACGACGTGCGCCGCAACGTCTCGCCGGAAAGGTCGCAGGCGAACACTTCGCCCGCAAGGTCGGTCACCGTCAGGCAGCAGCCGTTCACGGCGATGCTCGAGCCGACGTGCAGCAACGGCGCCGTTTCTTTGGCACGGATGCGCAGCCGGCCGCCTGTCGGCGTCTGCTCAAGCGCTTCGATGGCGCCCATATTGTCAATAATTCCCGTAAACATCGCGAAAGTATCCTTCGACTACAAGGTCCTCCCCCACCGGTCGCAGTGTAACGTCGCGCAGCGGCGGCAGGGAAGCGAGCTGTCCGGCGCGCGCGGCAACCCAGGGCACCGCGTCGGCGCCGAGAATCTTTGGGGCGTAGTAGAGCACCAGCTTGTCGACAATCCCTGCCGCGAGCGCAGCACCATTCAGCGTCGCGCCGCCTTCCAGCAGCACCGACAGAATCTGCCGCCGGCCTAATTCTGCCAGCACCGCGCGCGGGTCCACCCGGTCGCGTTTGCTTTGCACTCGGACGATTTCCACGCCGGCGCGGCTGAGCGCCCGGCCACGCCTGGAATCAGCCGGTGCGGTCGTGAAGACCACAACATCAGCATCGGCGCTTTCTACCAGCTTCGATTTCACCGGCAGCCGCAGCCGTGAATCCAGAATCACGCGAAGCAGTTTTCGCCGCCGCGGACGTCCGGTGCGGTCGGTCAGCCGGGGGTCGTCGGCCAGCACGGTGCCGATGCCGGTCAACAGTGCGTCGGCGGCATGACGCAGGTGCTGCACCTCGGCCCGGGCTGCTTCGCCGGTCAACCAGTGGCTGACCGACGCTTTGCTGCGCCGCAGCTTCGGTGCCGCAATCCGCGCGTCGAGGGAAAGTGCCGATTTCATGGTGACCATCGGCCGGCCGCTGCGAATCCAGCAGGCGAATGCTTCGTTCAATTTTCTGGCTTCGGCTTCACGCGGGCCGACCGTGACCTCAATCCCGGCACGGCGGAGTTGTGCAAATCCGCGCCGGGCCACCGCGGGGTTTGGGTCGGCGAGGGCTGCAACGACCCGGCGGATGCCGGCCTTGATGACTGCCTCGGTGCACGGCGGCGTGCGGCCGGTGTGGCAGCAGGGCTCGAGGTTCAGATACAACGTAGCGCCGCGGGCGGCTTCACCGGCCGCTTCGATCGCTAAAATCTCCGCGTGTTTTGTGCCGGCGTAGGTGTGAAACGCTTCGCCGACCACGCGGCCTTCGTTCACAATCACCGCGCCGACCATCGGGTTGGGGCTGGCCAGCGCTTCCCCACGGCGCGCCAGCTCGAGCGCGCGGTCCATCCAGCGCCCATCTTCTTCGATGGCGGAGATCGGAACCGCGGAATCAGCAGGCATGAGATTCAGTCAAACAGCGAGTTCACAAAAGTCTGCGGCTCGAACGGCACCAGGTCATCCTTCTGCTCGCCGGTACCGACAAACCGGATGGGCAAACCCAGCTCGCGCGCAATGGCCACGACGATACCGCCCTTGGCTGTACCGTCAAGTTTGGTCAGTACCAGGCCGGTGACACCCAGGTGGCTGGTGAATTCCCGCGCCTGCGCCAGCCCGTTCTGCCCGGTCGTCGCATCAAGGACGAGCAGGATTTCGTGCGGCGCGCCGGGGACGAGCTTAGCGGCGATGCGCTTCATTTTTTCCAACTCGGCCATCAGGTTCGACTTGGTGTGCAGCCGGCCGGCGGTGTCCACGATAACGGCGTCGCAACCGCGCGCTTTGGCTGCGCTCACAGCGTCGTACACCACCGCGGCCGGGTCGGCGCCGGCTTTCTGCTTGATGACGTCGGTACTGACCCGCTGCGCCCAGATTTCCAGCTGCTCGATCGCCGCGGCGCGAAAGGTGTCTGCCGCGGCCAGCAGCACGCTGCGGCCTTCCTGCTTGAGCCGGTGCGCCAGCTTGCCGATAGTGGTCGTCTTGCCGGTGCCGTTCACGCCGATGACGAAAACCACCTGCGGCCGCTCCTCCAGCTGGCCGTCGGGCGAGACAACCATCTTTTCCAAGATGCCCAGCAGGTGCGCTCTCAGCTCAGCCTTCAGTTGGGCGGGGTTGGTAAGCGCCTGCCGGCCAACCCTTTCGCGCACGCTGTCCAGTATTTCCCGTGTCGTGCGCACGCCTAGGTCGGCGCTGAGCAGCGCCTTTTCAAGTTCCGCCAGCAGTTGCGGGTCAATTTTCCGCTCGCCTGCCAACAGCTCGCCGACGCGGGAGGAAAGCTCCGAGCGGGTCTTCTTGACTGAATCTTTCAGCCGCTCCAGCAGCGTGGGTTCAGGTTTGCCGAAAAGTGTCAGCATGCTGCGTTACAATCGCTTTCGCCAGAGAGCCATTCTAGCAGATGAGCACCTGACCCTGGGCCGCACGGCAGTCCTTGTTCGCAGGGCATTGCTGCTTGCTTCGCCGTGCTGCCCGGGCGCTGACGAATCGGCGAGACAAGTTGGCCGTCACTCACAATTCGATTCTGCGGCCCGCGCCCGAGCAGACGACCCGGGCCGATTGGCTCGGCTGGGGCGCGGCTATGACTGTCATCTATGCGCTGCTCAGCTTTGCCGGCTGGGGGCGCACGCTGCTGGAAGACGAAATCTGGAGTTTGCATCACGGCGAACGCTCGCTCATCTGGCTGCTGCGGTACCTCCGTGGCGACCTGGTCCACCCGCCGCTGTGGTACCTGCTGGCAAGCTGGTGGACAAAACTGTTCGGCCTGAGCGATGCCGCGGCCAAGTCATTGCCGCTCATCTTTAACATCCCGGCGCTGCTGTTGTTCCCGCGGCTGGCGCAGAGCGTGACGCAGCACTGGCGGCTGGCAGCGTTGCTGTTTGCGGCGGTCTACTGGCGCATCGGCGGCGTGATGTGGCTTGCGCGGATGCACGGACTGCTGGTGCTGCTGGCGATTCTGGCGCTGTTCCTGTGGGAGCGCTGGCGGCGCGAGCCGGGCATCGGCGTGCTGACGGCGTGGGCCGGAGTGATGGTTCTGATGGTTTACACCCACTATGCAGGGCTGCTGCTGCTCGGTGCCTTCGTCGTCGCCGACTGGTTCTACGGTCCCCGCCCTGAGCTGGCGCCGCTCAGCCTCCGGTGGAGCTTTGTTTTCATGGCCGGTTTCGTTGCCCTGACGATGGTACCCTGGCTGCTCTATGTGTGGCCGGTGTTTGAAACTCGGGGCCTGGAACACAATCTGGGATGGGTGCGATCGCCGCACGTTGTGCTCGGGCAGTTGCCGTTTTTCTTCCTAAGTTACATCCATCCCGGCTTTAACCCTTTCGACGAACTGCGCGAGCTCCCGCCGGTCAACGTGCGCGTAGTGGCTTATCTGCTGGCCAGCGGCGCGCACCTGGCACTCGCCGCGCTGGCGTGGCACGGCTTCCGCCGCGGAGAAATTGCGGGTGCTGAAGCGAGCCGAGTTCGCGAATGGCTCGGCCCGCTGGCCGTGCTTGTGATGCTGCCAATCGCTGTCCTGTACGCTTTCTCTGTGGTTGTGCATCCCGCGCTCGACCCGCGGTTCCTGCTTGTCCTGTTGCCGGCTTACTGGCTTCTGCTGGTGCTCGCTGCAGAAGCTGGTGGAGAAGGCGGCCGCTGGATGCTGTTCGGCATCGTCTTGCCCTGGGTGCTGCTCAGTGTGGCCGTGACCTTGCCCGCGGCAGGCAGCTCGCCGGTGCGCCTCGCCGTGGAGGCCGTGGCCGCACAACACCGTCCCGGTGACCTCCTGATGGCCGAATGCCGCGCGGGCGTGAACGTCTGGTGGGAGTGGACACACCGGCTTGGCCGCACCGAAGAATTGCAGGCTTTCGGTTGTCAGCGCTGGCGCTGGTGGGTGAAGGGGGTGTCAACGCCGAAAGACGAAGAATTGCTCCTCGATGGCGTCAAGCGCGTCTGGTTTGTCTTTGTTCGCGAAGAAGAACGCGAGCGCCTGGAAGCGGTTTTGACCGGGCGCGGGTTTTTGCGGGTGCCGGTGCGCGGGCCGCGCTTTCTGGCGCTTTATGCGAGGAGTGAGGCTTCGGTTTCCACTTCCTGGACGGTCTGGCTGAGCCGCAGCCGTCCGGAGCGAATCGCTGTTTCGAGCGCGTCCACAACGGCCACGTCGAACTTGCTGCCGACGCACTGCCGGATGCGCTGCAACGCGTAGTCCAGGCTCATGGCCGACTGGTAGGGACGGTTCGTGGTGATGGCGTCGAGCGTGTCGGCGACCGCGATGATGCGCGCCATCAGCGGAATCTGCTCGCCGCACAGCCCGTAGGGATAGCCGCCGCCATCCATGTGCTCGTGGTGCAGCTCGATGCCCGGCAGCATTTCCTTCAGTTGCGCGACCGGCCGCATGATGTTGGCGCCCTTCACCGGGTGCTGTTTCATCAGCTCGAATTCGTCCGGCGTCAGCGCGCCGGGCTTTTTCAACACGCGGTCGTCCACGCCGATTTTGCCCACGTCGTGGAGCAGCGCCGAAATGCGCAGCTTGTCCAGCGCATCGGCATCAAGCCCCAGCTCTTCGCCGATGATGACCGAGTATTTGGCCACGCGGTTGGAATGGCCCCGGGTGTAGGGGTCCTTTTCGTCAATTGCCGCGGCCAGCATGCGAATCGAGCCGAGGAAGAGCTCCCGGTTTTCTTCGGCGGCGCGCTTCAGCCGGGCGATGTAGTCCTCGATGTCGTCGGCCATCTTGTTGAACGTCTCGGCCAGCTCGCTCACTTCCCGCGCGCCGCGCACGCTGGTTCGTTCATGAAATTCGCCGCGGCTGATGGCGCGGGTGGAAGCGGCCAGGCCGTGGATCGGCGCGGTGATGGCCACGGCGAACAGATAGCCCAGTGCCAGGGCGGCAAACGTCACGGCCACCACCAGCGTCAACGCCTGCCGGTTCAGTTCCTCGACGCCGGCGTCGGCCCGCGCATCTTCCAGCCGCCGCTGCGCCACTACCGCCCACTGCAGCTCGGGAATGGTGCTGTAGGTGCCGATCATCTCCACTTGGCGGCCGTTGGCTTCCAGGGTGAAACCGGTGGTCTGTGTCGAGCGGAGTTCGGCAGGTAGCTCCTGCAGGCGCTTGACGACGTCGAAGGTGGAGCCAACGTTTGCACCGGGCACGTAGTTGCGCACGTCCGGATGGGCCACGATGTTGCCGTTGCGATCCACTACGTACACCGTGCGCCCGCGTACGCTGGTCGTCTGCAGCCGGTGAAAGACCTGGTCGAGCGAAACCACTGCCGCGAGCATCCCTTTGAACTCGTCATCCATGCGCAGTGGTATCGCAATAACGAATGCCGGGCGGTTGTCCTGCCCCAGCGCCAGCGGATCGCCGCGATAGCGCTGACCGAGAAACGTGGCCGCAAAAGCACGTTGCAGCGCCTTGCCCACGAACGGGTCATTGTCGGCACGATAGTTGCCTGCCCACGGGCCTTTGGCCTGCTTGCCAAGGGCCGTCAGATACAGGATGTTCGGGTTGCTGATGGCGAAGTTTTCCAGCAGCGCGGCCACCTGCGGGGAGTTCACCGGCTCTTCCACGTTCTGGATCATGCCCGTGAGCGCCAGAATCTGCCGCAGGCTGACCAGTTGCTGATAGACGCCGGCGTGGAACTGCTTGATCTCTTCGGCCAGCGAGCGGGTGACCTCGCTCTGTTGTAGCCGTTCGGTGGCCGCCAGTTTTTCCTGGCTCAGTTCGAGCACTTGCCGGTGATACAGGACAATGGGCACCAGGCTGACCAGCAGCAGCGCCCCCAGCACAATCCACAGAATGCGCGGCCGCGGCAGGCGGCTGGGCAATTCCCTGGCAGTGCTCAGAACGCGATTGAGCTGTTGGCGCCACACGGCGGCGGTGCCCTCAATTGATCCATTCTAGGTGTCGGTTCAGGAAGGGGGAAGAAAGCCGGTGTGGCGGTGTAGCCGATTAGCCAAGAGCAGGCTTCGCCCGGCACGCCATCAACAGGCTATTCGTGCTTCAGCCGTCGCTCCATCAGCTCGCGGATGGCCTCGCGGGGCGAGCGGCCTTCGTAAAGCACGCCGTGAACCTGTTTGGTGATGGGCATCTCCAGTTTGTGCCGCTGCGCCAGCGCTAGCGCAGCGGCCGTGGTGCCCACACCTTCTGCGACCATGCGTGTGCCGCGCAGGATTTCCTCGAGCTTGCGCCCGCGGCCCAGCTCGACGCCCACCGAGCGGTTGCGGCTGAGCGCCCCGGTGCAGGTCAGCACCAGGTCGCCCATCCCGGCCAGCCCGGCCATTGTCTCCGGCCGGGCACCCAGCGCCACCGCCAGCCGGGTCATCTCTGCCAAGCCGCGCGTGATGAGCGCGGCCGTCGTGTTCCATCCGAAACCCAGCCCTTCGCAAACGCCGGCGGCGATGGCAATCACGTTTTTCACTGCCGCACCGAGTTCCACGCCAACGACGTCATCGTTGGCGTACAGGCGGAATGTCGGCCCGGAAAATTCTTCCTGTAGCATCATCCGCAGCTCCGCGTCGCTGGAGGCGATGGCCACGGCCGTCGGGTCGCCGCGCGCAACTTCCCTGGCGAACGATGGCCCGGAAAGCGCCGCCACACGCGGCGGGAATTTTTCACCGACCACCTGTTCGATGACCTGCGTCATGCGCATCAGGGAGTCGTGCTCGAGACCCTTCGTGGCACTGACGAAGACCATTTGTGGCTCGAGGTGCGGCAGCATCTTCGAGTACATTGTGCGTGCATGCGCCGATGGCATCACGCCCAGCACGATGTCGGCGCCAGCCAGCGCCTCTGTTAGTTCGCTGGTGACTTCGACTTCGTCCGGCACCTCGAACCCGGGCAGGAAGATTTCGTTCACCCGGCACTCGCGCAGCGAATCGCAAACTTCCTGCTCATACGCCCAAAGCGCCAGCCGGTGTTTCGCCCGGCTGCGCGACAGCACAATCGCTAGCGCCGTGCCCCAGCTTCCTGCCCCGATTATGGCAATCTTCTTCATGGATTTCGGCTACCGCCGCCGCGAGGGCCTACCGGTCTCGAAACGTCAATTTCGGCTCCGTGCCGGCCGCCAGCCGCCGCAGATTCGGCCGGTGCTTCCAGATAATCAGTATCGCCGCCAGCGTAGCAGCGGCTGAGATCGCCAGCGGCGGCGCGTAGCCCGGCGCGTAGAGCACGTAAGTCAGCACCGGCAGCGCCCCGGCGGCGATAATCGAACCCAGCGAGACGTACCGCCAGAACGCCACCACCACAATGAATACTCCCAGCGCGGCCAGCACGGCCACCGGGCTCACCGCAAGAAACGCTCCCGCGCCGGTCGCAACTCCCCGGCCGCCGCGCAAGCGCAGGAATACGGTAAAGCAGTGGCCAACTACCGCGCCAACCGCCGCCAGGCTGATCCACAGGACGTCGTCGTGAGTCCAGCGGGCAGCCAGCCATACGGCAAAGTAGCCCTTGGCTGCGTCCAGCAGCAGCGTGAGCGCGCCGGCCAGCACGCCCGCCTGCCGGGTTACATTAGTCGCGCCGATGTTCCCGCTGCCGGCCTTCCGGACGTCGCGGCCTTGACTCAGCCACACGATCAGGTAGCCGAACGGAATCGAGCCCAGCAGATAGGCCACCAGCGGCACCAGCCACGCCTTCATGTCCCACCTGTCAGAGGAAACGTCGCCAGCTTCGTGTACTCGGCGCCGGAAGGCCGCAGCTTGCTCTCATAGAGATGAAACGCTTCCGCAGTGGTCGCGCCGAATTCCTGCGGACCCAGTCTCCCGAGCGCCTCGCGCAACGGCATCAGCCCCTCTTCACTCTTGAACCGTGCCAGCGTCAGGTGCGGCTGGAACGCGCGCTGCTCCCGCGCGACACCCAGCGGTTCAAGCTGTGCCTCAACCGCTGCCGCAATCTCTGCAAGGTTTGGCGAAGCTTCAATTCCCGCCCAGAATACCCGCGGGTGTTTCGCGCTGGGAAAGAAGCCCGTATTGCGAAACGTCAGCTCCACTGGCGCCGGCGAGCGGATTGTAGCCAGCGCCGCGCGGATGCGCGCGGCTTTTTCCGCAGACACTTCCCCGATAAACTTCAGCGTGACGTGGAGGCCATCGGGGCGCACCCAGCGCGCGCCGCGGCACAGAGGCTCAAGTTCCCGCACCAGCGCGCGAATTCGCTCGCGTACTTCCTCGGGGATTTCGAGTGCGACAAACAGGCGCATCAGGTCTGTCCGGTTGCGTAAAGAAAGTAGCGGCGGATCATGTCCAGTGCCATCTGCGAAGCCTGCCAGCGGATGCGTTCTCTATCGCCGGGGAAGTGCGCATTGCGCTCGGTGAACTTTGAGCCGTCGGCCAGCGCCACATACACAGTCCCGACGGGTTTTTCGGCGCTACCACCGCCCGGCCCGGCGATGCCGGTGATGCCCAAGCCGAGCTTCGCGCCGGAACGTTCACGCACGCCTTCGGCCAGCGCCAGGGCGACTTCCGTGCTCACCGCGCCTTTCTGCCGGATCAGCTCCGCGGGCACGCCCAGCCACGCGGTCTTCACTTCGTTGCTGTAGCAGACGATGCCGCCCACCAGATACGACGAGCTGCCCGGAATCGTCGTCAGCCGTTCGGCGATCAGCCCGCCCGTGACGCTCTCCGCCAGAGCAATCGTCGCGGCATGCGTGTTCAGCAGCCGCGCGACCACCTCTTCGAGCGATTCGCCCCGCGTGGTGAACAGGTGCTTGCCCAGCGCCAGCGCCAGCCGGTCTGTCATCTCGTCGAGCGTCTGACCGGCGCGCTCCGGGTCGCGCGACCACGCACGCAGGTGGACCTGAATTTCCCCGGGCGAAGCCAGGAGGGTGGTCTGCACGCCTTCGTAGCGTGTGTAGATGGGTGCGATGAGCTGCTCGACGTCGGATTCCGCCATCCCCGCCACACGAAGCTCACGCGTGACCATGCGCACGCCGCCCGCCCGTTCCCGCAGCCGTTTTTCCACGGAGTTCAGAAACATGGGCATCAGCTCGCGCGCCGGCCCGGGCAGCAGCACCGCCACGCGGCCGTCAGTTTCAATCCACAGCCCGGGCGCGGTGCCGTTCGGATTCGGCAGCGGCTCTGCGCCTTCGGGCACCATGGCCTGGCGTTCGTTTACCGGAGCCATCTTGCGGCCGTAGCGCCGAAAACGCTCCTGAATTTCGCGCAGGACATTCTCATCCCGCTGCAGCTTGCGGCCCAGTACTTCGGCAGCGGCTTCGCGCGTCAAGTCGTCTTCAGTCGGGCCGAGGCCACCGATGGAAAGGACCACATCGGCGCGCTTCAAGGCTTCAGCGAAAGCGCCGGCAATCTGCCTGCGGTCGTCGCCGACAATCGTCTTGCGGATGACTTCGATGCCCAGCCGGTTCAGCCGGTCGGTGAGAAACAGCGAGTTGGTATCTTGGCGGAACGGCGTCAGCAGCTCCGAGCCGACCGCAATTATCTCTGCATTCATTGCCAACCCTTTGTAACCGACCAGCCGCGCCCTCCGCAACCAGAGCCCGCTCAATGAAGTGAAAATTGCTGTAGCAGTTTTCCGGGAGGATTCAGGAAAGAAGTTGCGTCGGTTACGCTCGAAATCCGCCCGGGCCGCAAGCGTCAGCCCAGCAGCGGCAGGCCTTCGACGTCCCAGTCGAGGTGGTACAGCGCGTCGTTGGTGGCGATGATGGCGCGGCGCGATGGCAGCAGCACCAGCCCGACGATGCCGATGCCGCTCAGCACCAGGTCGGCGTTTTTCCCATCCGGCGTAATGCGCACCACCCCGCGTCGACCGCTGAGCGACGCCGCCACGTAAAGGTTGCCTTCGCGGTCGAAAGCCAGCCCCTGTGGCCGGCCGAGCCCGCGGTAGAAATTCTGCACGTCGCCGTTTCGGCTGATGCGATAGACGCGGTCGAAGCTGGAAGTTGTGGGCCCGGTCACATACAGATCGCCTTCCGGGCTGAAGGCTAGGTGGTAGGCGGAGATCGAAGGCTCCAGCGTGGCGAACACCAGGATTCCGCCATCAGGGCTGATTTTGAAAATCGTCCCGCTGCGGTCGCCGACGTAAAGATTCTGTTCGTGATCGAAGGCGATGCCGGTGGCGATACCCATGCCCTCGACCCAGAGCTCAGCGCGGCCGTCGGGCCTGATGCGGTAAATGGTGCCGTCGTGCCGGCAGGAGACGTGGAGCACGCCATCGCGGTCGAGCGCCAGCCCGGTCGGGTTCATCAGCTCGGTGACGAACGGTTTCACCGTGTAGTTCGCGGTAATTTTGTACAGCGAGACCGGAACTTTTTCCCCGCGCGGCCCGCTGAAGGTCACGTAGATGTTGCCCTCCGAATCCACCACCGGATTGGCGACCGGGTGCAGGTTGTCGGCAATCTGCGTGCCCAGCGCAATGGGATACGGCGCGCTTTCTGCGCCCCGGCCCGGAAGGTTCACCTGCACGCTCCCGCCGCCGGCGCCATCCGGCACACGCGCCACCAGGTAATTTTCCGCGCTGACCACCACCACGCCTTCCGCTTTGCCAAACAGCACCCTGGGACGCGTGTTGTTGCGCGCCTCGAACCCGCTGCCCTGAATTTCGACATCGCCGCCGGGAATGGCCGCCCCCGGCCGCACGCTGTCAATTCTTGGTAGGTCGTTCCTGCTCAATCCCGGACCCCTCTTCTCGGGTGTGCGCCGGGAATCCGGCGCAGCATTCCTTCCGCCGGCAGCGTCAAAAGTATAAATCCCGGTTTGCCGGAATTCCAATCTCCGCCCCTGGCGGACAACTGCCGGCCACACTTCATCCCTGCCGCGGCCATCTTCCTTAATTCCGGCCGGTGTCCCCTGATTTTTCCGGCTGCTCTTCTTCAAACTCTTCCACCAGCGGCTCGCTGATGACGTACTTTTCGCTTGCCCATTTGCCCAGGTCAATCGCCCGGCAGCGCTCCGAGCAGAACGGGAACTCGGGGTGAATTCCCAAATCCGTGGGCTTGCGGCAGATAGGACACTTTGCTTGCATCGGTCTTTACGAGAGAACGCGCAGCGGGTTCTGTGCCGGGAAAATGGTTCCGCCCGGAGCGGCAGAACTCTTGCGCCGCCAGGTGCCGGGCGTCTCCTGCGGCGACGTCAGCGCACCGCGCGTCTCAAGCGCCACGATGCGGCCGGCCAGATCGTAGTCATGCGCCTGCGTAATCTCCACTTCCGCGATTGCTCCGGGCCGGAAGTTTTCTGTGCAAACGCCCTCAGCCAGCCCCGTGACGTAAAGTTTTCCGTCAATTTCCGGCGCCATCTGTTCGCTGCGCGCTTCCCAGACGAGTTCGCTTTCCGCCGATGGCCCTTCGAGAATCGCCTGCACCCGCCCGCCCACCAGTCGCCGCAGCCGCCTTGCGGAGATTTTCCGCTGCGCGGCCATCAGTTCGCTGCGTCGCCGCGCGATTGTTTCCGCGTCTACTTTGCCGTCGAGCGAGTAGCTCTCGCTTGTCTCATCATCCGAGTAGTCGAACACGCCCAGCCAGTCGAATTCCGCCGCGCGTACAAAGCCAAGCAGTTCGCGAAAATCCGCTTCCGTCTCACCCGGGAAACCGACGATGAATGAGCTGCGAATCGCCACGCCGGGAATCGCGCGCCGGATGCGTTCGATGAGCTTCACAAACGCGTCGCCGCTTGAGCCGCGCTTCATCCGCGCGAGCAGGCGCCGGCTGGCATGCTGCAGGGGCAGGTCAATGTATTTTGCCAAACGCTCATGCGCGGCGACGGTGTCGAGCAGCCGCCCGGTCACTCGGTTCGGATAGGCGTACAGAAACCTCACCCAGGTGAGGGAGTCGAGCTGCGCCAGCCGCTCCAGCAGCAGCGGAAGCCCATCCCGCAGTCCCATGTCTTCGCCGTAGCTGGTCGTGTCTTGCCCGATCAGCAGAAGCTCGCGCACGCCTGTGTCGGCCAGGTTCTGCGCTTCGCGCACCACCGATTCGAACCGGCGGCTGCGAAAGTGGCCGCGCAGTTCGGGAATAATGCAGAACGTGCATGGGTGGTCGCAGCCTTCGGCAATTTTGATGTAGGCGTAGTGCCGCGGTGTGGTGAGAAGGCGCGGCATCGCCTCGTGGTAGAGAAATGTCGGCGGTTGAGCCGATGCCTTTGCGTCCAGTTCGCCGCGCACGGCCTCCAGGATGCGCTCCACCTCGCCGGGGCCGATGACCGCATCCACTTCGGGTATCTGCCGCCGGATCTCTTCGCGAAAGCGTTCGACCAGACAGCCGGCGACGATCAGCTTCCGCGCGCGGCCGAACTTCTTGTGCTCGGCCATTTCCAGAATTGCTTCCACCGATTCCCGCTGTGCTGGCTCGATAAAGCTGCACGTGTTGATGACCAGCACGTCGGCGTCATCGGGGCGAGGCGTCAGTTCGTACCCCCCGCGCGCAAGGATGCCCATCATCACCTCGCTGTCCACGAGGTTCTTCGGGCAGCCCAGACTGACGAATCCCGCTTTCGGCATAGGGGAAAAGCCGTGCTTCAAGTGCAGATTCACATTCTAGCACACGGTTCGAACGCAGCCCGAATCCCGCCTGATCACGGCGCTAGGCAGCGTGAGAATCTGCATTCGAGTCAAACGTCCTGCGAATGTGCGCCAGCAGCTCCCCCAGGCGCGCGAGCTCAGCCGGGCGCCCGCCGTAACGCGCTGCTTCATAGATTTCCGTGAAATCGCGCAGGTGCGGCAGCGGTATCCGGTGTGCGAACTCGCGCGGGGTCTGGCCCGGCAGCTTGTGGTAGCCGCGGCGCTCAAGTAGCCGCAGCAGTTCGCGGTAGCGCAGCGTCGCGACGCGTGCCGCAGCCTGCTCGCTGCGGCCGACGCTCCACCCCCAGCGCCGCGCCAGCCAGTCGGCAATCGCGCGCCGGCGGAAGAGGAAAACCCCCAGAGCCATCAGCACCAGCGCGCCCGGCAGAGCATACGGCGAATCGGCCAGTGCCGCCTGCCACGCTTTCAGCCCCTCAACGGCTGCGCGCCGCTGCCGCCGCCAGAACTGCCGCGTGCCGCTCAGCCATTCGCGCGTGTTGCGCGCCAGCGACTGCGCCAGCGTCTGCTGATGCGCTGTGTCGTAGTTAATCACCCACTCGTGCCAGTTCAGCTCGAGCCAGTCCCAGTAGAGCGCCAGTCGGCCCAGCCACCCGCGCGCGGCTTCGTCAGACGGCGGCGTCGGGTCGAACGGAATCCAGCCATAGTCGGGGAAATAGACTTCCACCCAGCTGTGCGCGTCGCTTGCGCGCACAATGAAATCTTCGCCGATGTCGTTGTATTCCCCCGTCAGAAACCCGTTCACGTACCGCGCCGGGATGCCCAGCGCGCGCAGCATCACCGTCATGGCCGTGGCGAAGTATTCGCAATGTCCGGCGCGGCGAACGAACAGGAAATGCGCCAGCGGGTCATCCGGTGGCAGTTCCGGCTGGCTCAGCGTGTAGCCGAAGCGGGTGCGCAGGTGATGTTCGAGCGTAACGGCCTTGTCGTACGGCGTCGTCGCGCCGGCGGTGATGCCTTCGGCCAGCGCACGAACCCGCGAGTCAATCTCCGGCAGTTGCAGGTAGGTTTTCCGGATTGGCTCCGGATAATCCGTCGCCGCGGTCCGCAATAGCTCCCGTGGCACGGCCGGCACCAGCGACACGCCTTCGTACAGCCGCCGCGTGAAATTCTGATAGGGATTCGAAAGCGACTCGGTCGCGTCCAGCAAAATGTAGCTTCGCCGGATGTGCCGGGCCCGCTCCGGCTCGGGTGAAAATGCGCCGCGCACCGCCAGCGCGCGATAAGGGACGAAAATCGCGTTGCTGGCCAGCGGCTCCAGCAGCACCGAAAAGCGCAGTTCAGCCGAGTGCTGGTACAGACCTGCCGGGATGTATCCCAGCCGGTACCAACCGCCCTGGCTGGGCTCGACCACGAACGGCCGGTCGAAAGCGTTGAACCAGCGCCGGCCGTCGAACACGGTCAGGGCGATGCCCCGCCAGCGCAGCTCCGGCGCGCGCTCCAGCCCCTTGCTGACCCGCACGCGCATCACGATCTCGGGGTTCTTCTTGATCTCGCCAATCTGGCCGAGCTCGACGTCGTCATCGAAGCCGCTGATCAGTTGCGGCTGCAACGTGTAGGCGCCCAGGTAACCGGCGTGGTAGCGCGGGATCAGGAAAAACAGTCCTGCGCCAACGACCAGTGCGCTCACTGCCATGCCCGTCGAAGTCCAGCGCAGCGCGCGGTGCAGCCGTCCGGCGGCCGGCGAACGTGGCTCGATGCGCTGCACCACTGCGCCTTCGGCGCTGCGCCGCATCTCCAGCCCTGCAAACGTGGACACCGCCAGCACCAGGAACAGCAAAAAGAAAACCAGGTAGGTCGTGTCCACCGTGAAAACGGCTGCGGCCAGCATCATGGCGAACGACAGCAGCGCCAGAAACGCGTAATCGCGCAGCGTCCGCGCAGAATACAGCCGCACCACCATGGCGAACAGCATCAGGTGGACAGCCGTGAGCAGCGCCGCGTACAGCAGCGGCACCGGCGCGCCGCGCGCCAGCTCGCTGGACACCAGCCACAGGTCCACGGGTACGAACAGGACGCAGGCCGCTACCAGCCACCTCGCCGCACGCGGGGAAAGCTCCGGGCCGCGCCCCCGCCCGTGGCGCCACGCTTTCACGAGCAGCAGAAACACCGGCAGCACTGTCGAGGGCAGGTCGAGCTTGCCGGTGGTGGCCAGCGCCAGCGTGCCTGCCAGCATCAGCAGGAACAGCGAGACTTCCAGGTAACGCTCGATGGCGCCTACATGGGCGCGGCTAGTGAACGTGTGGACCGGCACGGCTCTCGTTCGATTGTATCAGCCGCCGGGCCAAGCCCCTGCTCGCTGCTGCGAAAAGCCAAACGCCCCGGTGGTGCAGCTTCCCCGTTGCCGGGCATCATCGGCAGCGAAGCTGCAGATCGAAACGCGTCTGGCGGCAAACCGTGCAACCGCGCAGGCGGGCTTGGATTCGCCATGTGAAATCTGAAATTTCTCAATTCCGCTTTCAGATTGGCGATTGCCGACGGGCCCGCGCCGCCGCAGCGGCAATCTTCCTCGTGGCGTTTGAGACGGGCATTGTGTTCACCTGTTCCAGCCGGGCAGTCGCAGAACGCCTCACGCGGGGCAGCGAAGCGACCAGCACGAGGTGCGGTCGCAGCGTAATCCTGTGGTGAGTGACCGCGTGCTGCGCCTCCGCAAGCGGCTGCAGCCGAATCCGCTTCCTGCCGCGCAGGCCAGGAAACAGCTCAGCGAGATGCCGTCGCAGCTCGGCGCGGGCACTGCGCCGCACTTGCACCGCGGGAAACTGCCGCATCCGCGCAAAAAACCGGTTCGCCTTGCCGTGCTCCGGCCGGAGCAGCAGCGTGCGGCCCCGGCGATCGAGCAGCACGGCTGCTGCGATTTCGACCTCCACCGGCGCCGCCACTCTGCGTTTTGTCGGCAACTGCGCGGCGAGGCCCAGCGTGCGCGCGCGGCACCAGCGTGCCACCGGACATTCACCGCACCGGGGCACGCGCGGCGTGCACACCGTCGCGCCCAGCTCCATCATGGCCTGGTTCCATTCGCCCGGACCGCGCGGGGCGAGCAACTGCTGCGCCGCCTGCTCGAGCCTGCGCCAGCGTTTTGGTGCCCGCAAATCTCCGCGCACGGCCCCGAGCCGCGCCAGCACCCGCGCCACGTTGCCGTCGAGCACGGCCAGTGGCTCGTGGAACGCAATGCTGAGCACGGCTGCGGCCGTGTAGCGTCCGACGCCCGGCAGGGCCTGAGCGTCGGTGACCTCTCGGGGAAACTTTCCGCCGTGCTGGCGGACAATCTCCTTGGCCGCGCGATGCAAATTCCGCGCGCGGCTGTAGTAGCCAAGCCCGGCCCATAACTTGAGCACCTGTTCACGGCGCGCTCGTGCCAGTGCGCGCACGGAGGGAAACTGCCGCAGGAATTTCTGGTAGTAGGGGATCACGGCGCCGGCGCGCGTCTGTTGTAGCATCACTTCAGACAGCCAGATGTGGTACGGGTCTTTCGTCTGCCGCCACGGCAGATTTCGCTTCTCCCTGCGGAACCACCCGAGTAAGCGGCGGCGGAACTCCGGCAACTGTTTTGCTGCAAGGACAAGCACTGCACATTCTCGCACGGGTCTGCCTGCTGCCGCACCGGTCCGGCGGGCGGCCGAATCACAGCGAATCGAAAAACACCAGGTACGATGATGTCCACAAGCGGGTCGGAATCGTGCCCCGCGGCTGGCTGGTCAGAACGATTTTGTAGAGGTCGTGTTCTTCGTTGAGGGAATTCAGAAAATTGTGCGCGTGCGATGCCGGCTGTGCTTCGGCCAGCGCCAGGGCGCGCAGCACCGGGTAGATGATTTCGCCCGCCCGGGCCATCGGCGCGGTGAAGCCGTGCGTGTGGAAAGCCATCTCAGCGTCAATTTCGTGGAAGTGCCAGGCCAGGCAGGCGGCAAACTGCACCGCGCGTTCGAATTTTTCAAGCTGCGCGGCGCCGGCCGGGTCGCCGTGCAAAAACGGGTCGAGCACAATCATCACCCGGCGCTCGTCTTCGCGGGTGAACTCCCGCACCTTCAGCCTCCCGGTGCGCGCCGAAGCCTTCCAGTCCACGAATCGCGCGCTGTCGGTCTGCTGATAATCGCGAATCGAATACAGGTCGTGCCCGCGCCCGCGGTAGTAGCTTTCCATTTCGCCGCTGATCAGCGGCAGAGCTTCGTAGAATTCTTCGGTCGGCTCGACGCGCGGATAGACGACGATTTCATGCGCAGTTTCGATCCGGCGTGTTTTCTCCAGAAACCCGAACGGGAATCTGGTGCGCACGCCGAAGGCGTCCTGCCGGTAGCGCCCGCGGCGGGGGAAGGTCAGGTCAATATGCTGCCGCGCGGATTGCCGCCGGGGGATGTAGGGGAAATAGACCGGCTGGGCCAGGATCTGCCCGCCGGCGCCGTTTGCTTCGCCGACGACGCGCAGCGAGAACGACGGCAGCGTCTGCTTCCGGTTGCGCAGCTCGACCGACGCCCCCACCGGCTGGCCGGCAAAGATGTGCTCGGGCAGTTCGAGCCGCAGCTCAAGGCCCGTCAGCACCGCGCGCGAAAGCACGCCGGAAATCAGAATCCCGGCCAGCATCGCTGCCAGAATCATGAACAGCAGGTTATTGCCGGTGTTCAGCGCGGCCAGCACAATCACGAACACCAGCCCGAGATAGACGAAGCCTTCCCGCGTCAGCCGGTATTCGACGCGGAAATTGAGCCAGCGCAGGCCCGTCCGCCGCGCCAGCGCCGGCACGATGCGCACCGCCACCCATCCGGCCAGCAGCAGCGCGGCAACCGCTGCACCGCCGGCCAGCCACTTGTGGCCCGTCTCTGCCGCTGCCGCCGAATATAACGCCAGCAGCAGCGCCGCGCCCAGCGCAGCCATGGCCCTGCCGAAGCTGCGCCAGCCGCTCCGGTCCGCGGACTGCCACCAGCGCTGCACCATCGAAGCCATCGCGCCCCGATTATCTCAGGCCGGGGCTCGCCCGTGAACAGCGCAATCGCCTCCCGGTGGCCTATTCGTGATGAGTTGTGGGCAGTGCATGGTTCAGGCAGGCGGGTAACGAGTCAGCGATGGGGTGATGAACAGGTCTGTCGGCGGCCTTCAGCGCCCCGTAGTCGGTGTCAGAGCCGGTAAATCCTCGGCCCTTTCCACCTAAAGCAGCGATCTGGTCTGCGTCGACAAGGGTGTCAGAGCCGGTAAATCCTCGGCCCTTTCCACCCGATCCCACTTATGCTGAAGCGGTAAAGAGGTGTCAGAGCCGGTAAATCCTCGGCCCTTTCCACCTTGTGCAAGAAGACTTCCCGCGGAACTATTGGTGTCAGAGCCGGTAAATCCTCGGCCCTTTCCACCAAAAA
>FWPU01007639.1_pt1 | contig 19665 bp, 20 predicted proteins | sample 2228361 | NCBI WGS metagenome assembly FWPU01 (sample SAMEA103939777, study PRJEB20133) | metagenome
GAGTGCGGAGCCTCGTGCCAAAAATGGATGAACTTGTGACCGAGTTTAATCATATGGTTGGACCTGTAGATTAACAATGGACAGAAGTTAGACAAGAGACAGAAGAGAAACGGGAGGTGATATATCTATATGTCAGCAGTCAAGAGGTATTTTCGAGAACCACTAGTCAGGGCATCAGTAGACCGAATACGTTTTCCAGATATATGTCCAGTATGTGGTAGATCAGCCACAACAGCAACAGTAGTGCGACTGACACCCGGTCAGAAGACGTGGCTTCGCCCAATAGACAATCCTGCTTTTATGCCCGCCATGAGAAGATTTCTCGGTATCAGTTCCCCAGCCACAATAGCATTTCGTATTCCGGTATGTGAAGAACACTATTATTCAGACGAGGACTACATGCGATTTAACACAGTGGTCGTCTGTGGCAACGGACTGATGCTCATCTTGTTTATGTTATTCACTATTATTGCAGGTGGACAATATTATAAATATGGTGACCTGCCGACATGGTATCTCATGATCTCCGTCCTCTTCCTGTCACTCTTTGTGTTATCAATACTAGGTAGCAGGCGTCCATTAAAGAGGGCGCTAAAATTCATTGGTTTTGACTCTCCACACAAGAATGTCTTTATTGCAGTCCATGACGCCGACTATCGCAGAAGACTCATTGAGGAGAACCCTAACACTACAGAACTTGTCAACTGGATTCTCATAACCTGAGTATATAGATAGCGATTTATCCGCTAATAATATACTACAGGCCACTACGGGCTCTTTTTCGTTCGTAGTAGTCGCACACCCGTGCCAATCCACTGACGGCATCGTGCATTGATCTGAAGACGGGACATCCGCGTTCTACAAACATTTGCCAGACACGCGTTCTTGCCTCTGGGTATGCCACCTCAGGGAACACCACAAGTACAGGTTTATTCTGTTCAACCATGACACTTCTTGATGCATCTGCAACAGCCCGCCAGAAGCCATCAATATGGTCAAGTGCATCCATTATAGATGCGACCTGGAAGATGTTATGTACATCCGCCTCGACTATCAACGAGTCAAATAGAGGTTCTTCTCCTGCGATTCTTATGACCTCCGTGACTGTCTGGTCCTGATAATAGTCTGCAGCGAGGTCAATTGGATTACCCAGACCTGTACCAACATCCTTAATGAGAGGGGTAAGTCGTGCAACCGTTGCTGGAGATGTCCTGGGTACGCGGAGACCATGTTCTATACACAGGTCTGTATAGATGACACTAGTGCCGCCACTGATAGTCAACATACCCACATTGCGTGATGCAGGTGGACTACATAGAGAGAAGATACTCAGAGTTGAGACCAGTTCCTCCAGAGTTGTCACGGTGGGAATGTTGGCCTGGCGAAAGGCGGACGACCATATCTGACTACTTCCTGCAAGTGCACCGGTATGAGAGGAGGCGGCTCGTGAACCCTCTTGAGACCTGCCACCCTTGAGCACAACGACCGGCTTTGTCTTTGCGAGCTGTAACATAGACTGCATCATAGCACGACCCTCTCTTGTGCCCTCTATGTATGCGCCCACAACAGCGGTCTCCTCATCACTGCAGAAGTAGTCCATGATCTCAGAGGCGGTGATATCAATCTGGTTTCCAAAGGAGAAGAGCTTGCTGAAACCGACGCCGGACTCCACACCAGCAGTATATACAGAGATTGCAACACCGCCGGACTGTGATAGGAATCCGACATTACCAGCCAGGCGCTTTACAGTCGGCATAAAAGCAATACCGAGCCGTGGATAACACAGACCCATGCAGTTGGGGCCTAGAACTCTCACACCGAGTTCGTCTATCAGCTGACGCAACTCAGACTCTCTTGCTCGGCCCACGTCAGTGCCAAGTTCGGAGAAACCACTTGTGAATATTGTCATTCCCTTGGCACCCTTGGCAGCACACTGCCGGACCACCTCCAGTACCGTCTTGTGTGGAACAGCAAGAATTGCATAGTCAATGTGTTCTGGAATCTCGTTGACATCTGTGTATATCTTGTGACCGAGTGTCTCACCACCACTCTTGGATACAAGCCAGATGTGAAGGTCATTAGGCCATTGTAGAATGCAGTGTACCCAATAATAGCCCATCTTTGGACTCACACCCACCACAGCCAACGACTTGATATCAAGTATCTGAGCAATTGAAGGTCTTCGAGGAGCGGTCATCCATCTCACCACTATAGAGTCGAGATGCGGTACTTACACTGTGTAGTTGGTATCAACTCCGGGACGCATCATTTCTCACACTATAGTATCGAGTTGCGACTCGATAGCCGGATTTAAGACTAGTGGCATGGTATAGAACAAGATTCAGAGGTGAATCCACGAACACAACGTTTTTCCGTGATATGCAGCGCTTACTACACTGATGCGAAGTCCCCGTGCGGTCCTCTGACTGTATGGTTGACAGATGCTGGTCATTACAGATTATGATTGAACACTGCGGAGAACAGAGAATATGCGAGTGTACTTTGACGCGAACTTCTTCATATCCGGCTTCAGCGAGCGACCAAAAGATGTATTCCTCATAAAAGAAGCGGCTGAACGTGTCGGTATGGAACTCTGGATGACCCGACAGGTGTTTCTAGAACTCCGATGGTATCTTCGAAGAGAGGTTGAACAGATAGTTCAGATTGATGAGACTCTAGCAAAGGACATCAAGAGCCTCATGGAGAGTACAAAACGGCCGGAGTCATCTCTTCCACAACCAAATGATATGTCACTGATACTTGCCGTGATGCGTGCCAAGAACTCAAGAATAGTATCAAGTGATCTGAAGCTTCTCAACACTGTTCAGGACCTGCAGATAGAGACAGAGACCATCGTTGGTTCTGCATTTGTTCTGGAGTTGATGGAGTCTGTTGACAGTGAAGAACTGAAGAAAAAATTGGCACCGATACGTGACCGGATATACGCAGAGGAGGTCAGATATAGCATTGCTCGAAGAGAGGCATATGACCCTGTTGCACGTATCAGAATCATTGAGGAGCATGCACTAAAGGTACTCAGATCTGTAAGAAGACCTGCAGAAGAAGTGGACAGGAAACTGACAAAGGGACAACCACTCTTTGTCTTAGACTTTCTTGAAGACATCAAGGCGGGCATACCAGCAATGTTTGAGGACTTTAAGGAGGGTCGCTATGAGTCCCTAGCTCGTGAGATTGATACGATACAGAACGAGATTGAGAGACTACTCATAGTGTCCACATTGACAGAAGACAGTGATACGCATCATGCACTTGTAGAACACGCCTCTGAACTCACTCTGTTCCTGTATTTCCTTGAGATGATCTGTCATCTATACAGAGGAACGCGGGAGGGGATCCAGGACGCGCTCACTGTAAGTGATGAGGCCTTCAGGCTACTCATGTTTGCAGCCATAAGGAATGATGAACTCAAGGCCTCTGTATTCTTTGTCAGAATAGTGCTTGCACTCATCAGAGAGGAATACAGTGAGATAGACTACTACTATAGTCTATACGAGAGCATGCTTCAACGAATGGGTCTTGAGGACATGAAGGCGACATCTGAGGGACTATACGTGAGCATGCAGATACTTAGAAAGTTCATGGGTGGCTTCTCACTAACGAAGACTAAGTTGACCTATCCTGAAGTCACTGTGTCAATGCTGAATGACTTGGCACGCTATGCAATTCAATTGGATCAGCATGACAACGCATGGCAACTCTCTGTCAAGGCCTATCAGATTGGCGTGGCGTATGGAAAGGAGGAGAGTGCAAGACAGTCCTTCTTGATGCTATACAAGACATCTGCCTCTGCTAGTGATCGGTACAAGGCATCACTAGAGAAGATTGCCGAACACGCACTGAAGACTTTTATCAAGAATGGGTGGAACTCCGCACAGATCACACCAGTTCTCAATGAGGCACAGGGACATCTACCACCTGTAAAAATTCCTGAGAATACCGAACCCGTATCGCTCTCAGATATACCAGATGAACTAAAAGAGTGGATGGATGTTCTTGTGTTACAGCAGATCGATGGTAAGGATATACTTGTGGTCAGGAACGAGCGATTACAGGCACGGGTGGGACTTGTGGTGACATACCACCCCACACTCAAGACTCTGAAGACCGGACACAAGATCGCTCTCACAAGGGGTGATTTCAAAGTCACAATTGCATCTCCAGAGATAGTCAATAACTACTCTGTGGTACTCATCATTGAGCCAACAGACGAGGCAGAGATATCATATCAGGGAGAGTATGGATTCAGGGGACTCAAGTTTATCAAACCGGAGGCACATGTGTAAAAGGCTATGCGTATTATTAGTCCATGAGGTTGATGTGTATTGAATTCTATTACTCTTTTAATCACGGCGCTGGTCATAGTCGGAGCCAGTATATTCAATTATCTTATGAACTGGGCGCCGGGTTCAGAACCTCAGGACTTTGAGATTGGACCAAGCGAACTACACATCCGCTGCGACTGCTCTCTCAACGTCTTGATTGTCAGTGTAATCGTCTGTATTGCCATTGGACTGTCGTCATACGCATTCACACGCGAGGAACTCTACACAACGGGGATTATCGCGTTTCTATTGATAACGTTGAGCGGTGTTGCAGGACGACAAAGACGATATCGTGAGTGGAAGGAACTGGAATCCATATTTGAGAGTGCAATACCAACGGATAGAGATAACACCGATGGTCGTATCAATATCTTTTTTGAAGATGACACGGACAATGTCTTTTTTGACGATGATACTGACGATAATGAATTCTGACTAAAAAAATCACATACGACTTCCGTGGCGCCTTTAAGACATGGTGTAGGAGTTTATTAAATCAAAGGAATAACTTATTTAGCCAGTATGAAAGATATCAACATGCCATGCAGACAGATATAGAAGATAGTACGCCGTCTCACAGACTTCTCTGTAAGGTAATTGTTGTGGGGGTCGATCCCGCGCTACAAGCCGGATTCATTGCGAAAGCCAGCAGTATGAGTAAGTCAAACTATATGTTGACTCCACTTCGATTTGCGCTAGGCGTGGCGGTGGTGCGGTTTCCCGGCTTTACAGTGACAAATTCGCTCTGGTCATTCTCGCTGACAGACAAGTGTGCATATGAGACCTATGCAAAGGGATACCGAGCGGCGGCCATTGTAATTCAAGTCACACAGATCAAAGAGATACCACGAATTCTTCAGTTGTTGAAGAACCCAGACTTGAAAAGGATTGTGGTCACACTCGTCTATGACAACGGACCCGAACAGAAGGTGGTTGAGGCTCAGTTTAATGAGCTAGGCATTCAGGTGCAAGTGCAACTCAATAGCACAATCATAGATGTCTTACAACAGGCCACACTGAGGGCAATCAGTGAACAAGACAGCACGACCACTATACCTGTAATGTGCGTGTCCGCGAAGGAGTGTCCACCACTTGTTGAGTGTGTAGCGAGTTCATGTTCACAAGAAGTACAGATGTGTATAGATAATGCAGTTGATAGTATAAAGACGTCTGTGAGCATTCCCATCATTCATAAGACAAATGAGGGCGGCAGAATTGCTCTCTCAGGTGAACCTATTAATGCGGACTTGAGAACTGACGTGGTGTCAGAAAAATAGGACCCATACCTACATGGCGTGGGGATTGAAAGAATGGGTAAGATAATGATCTCGGTGATTGGCGGCTCGGAAACTAACGCGAATTGTCTAAGAGTTGCAGAAGAGGTCGGCGCAGAGATTGCTCGGCGTGGAGCAGTGCTTGTATGCGGTGGACTTGGAGGCGTAATGGAGGCGGCATGCAGAGCTGCTAAGAGAGAGGGAGGTATCACTGTTGGTATCATTCCTACAAGCGAACACTCTGATGCCAATGATTATGTGGATATTGTCATTCCCACCGCAATGGGCTATGCAAGAAACTTTCTCGTGGCACGAAGTGGACATGGTGTGATTGCAATTGATGGGCTGGCTGGAACTCTGAGTGAGATTGCTATCGCATGGTTTACAGGCAGGCCCATTGCTGCAATCTCATCAACTGGCGGATGGGCGGCACGACTTGCGGGTGAACAGATTGACAATAGACGTGAGGATGTGATCTATCCCGCATCCTCCGCGGTTGATGCTGTAGAATACATAATGTCAACTATCGAGAGAGAACACACACCACAGACCGATACACCTGGATTTTAGTGCCAGCGCGTCTTGTAGATAATTGTGAGGCGACAGAAATGCAACTTGTCAGAGAGATCATCAACGGAAGAACTACTGTCACTGAAGAAGAGGTTGTGCAGATAGTTGGTATGTTTTGTGACCTCTACAAGACACTTCCGAATGTCATAGAGATTCCAGACAACCGACTCTTTGTTGCAGGAGACCTCCATGGAGAACTTGAGTCACTGAGGTCAATCATCAAAATATTCAACTCAAGAGAGGACTACCGGCTTATCTTTCTGGGAGACTATGTAGACAGGGGTCCACAACAAGTAGAGACATTCAATCTTGCAATGGCACTCGCAATTGCATATCCTGACCGAGTGATCATGTTGAGGGGAAATCACGAGTCGGTAGAAGTGGTATTGAGATATGGTTTTTATGAGGCGGCATTTATGGCCTATTCAGCCACAGCATTCAATGAGTACATCAAATGTTTTGATGTCCTGCCTCTTGCTGCCACTTCCACCGGGGGACTCTTCTGTTGTCATGGCGGAGTACCGGAGGATCTGCAGTCAATCAACCGGCTTCAGACGATTGACCGGTCAAGTAGAGTCTTCTCTAATACAATTGCATTTCAATTGCTATGGAATGACCCCAGGGAGGCGGACTTTGAATTTGGACCAAGTGAACGAGGAGAACCAGCTAAGACATTTGGTCGTCACGCATTTGACACTTTTTGCAAAGAATTAGGAGTGCGGATGATGATCCGAGGACATGAGGTAGTACCAGAGGGAGTCAGATCAATGTTTAATGGCAGACTCCTCAGCGTGTTCAGTGCCTCTTACGGCGGTCTCGTTACTCCAATGATTGTACAGCTAGACAATCTCGACAGATGGACTGCAGTCCCGTTAGATACGGACTGAAAAAGTACATACTGGTCAATTCATGTGTGATCTATCTCAGACACTAGTCAACATATGTGAAAACTCCTGTTCCAATAATGTAGCCATTCGCAGCCTATGCAAGTAAGACTCAGGCAGATTGATTTGAATGAGGACATGGTTGATTCGACAGATTTATTCCCAAATCAAAAGGACCTCATGAAACTAAAGAGTGCATGATGCCATGAGTTCTAGAGTAGCACCGCCAGTAGAACGCAGTAGAGTGGCTTTAAAACGCGACGTTGGCTGGCTGGGTTCATTTGCAATGGGCTATGCTGATGTGGGCGCAGACATCTATGTCGCCCTAGGTCTCGTGACTGCCTACGCAGCAGGTTGGGCACCAGTCGCGTTTCTAATCGCATCAATAACATACATTGCAACAGGTCTGGCATATGCAGAGTTGTCCACTGCATATCCCTACGCAGGTGGTGCTCAAATCTATTCGATGAGAGCAATCAATGACTTTGCCGGTTTCATAGCAGGCTGGCTAGTGATGCTTGACTATACTGTATGTATCGCACTATTCGCAATTGCAACGATTGGCTACATCACCTTTTTCTTTCCTGTTTTAGTAACCCTTGAGGTCATAGTCACAGTCCTCGGATTCACCTTTAGTCTACGTGGAGTCAGTCTCTTGGCATTTCTGGTGGTACTGACTCTGATAGTCGTGAATCTGATTGGAATACGTGAGTCGTCTAACTTGAACATCACTATGGTCATATTGAACCTCGTGGTACTCTCCGCAGTGCTCTTGTTAGGACTTGTTCTCTCTTTCAGACTAGACCTCCTCTTTCTTCAACTGGACTTTAGAGGTGCGCCTCTGCAGTTTGATCATATCTCATATATATGGACAGACAATGTGCGAGAGCAGAACTTTCTCTATGCAGTCACTCTGGCAATGAGTTCATTCATTGGTATCGAGTCTATCGCTCAGGCTGCTGAAGAGACAAAGCGGCCTGACAGGACCATACCCCGAGCCTCTAAGATGGCAATATCTGCGGTGCTGATCTTTGCTGTTGGACTCGCAGTTGTCAGTCTTGGAATTATTGAATGGAACAGACTTGCACAAAACACATACTCGCCAATCTCTGCACTTGCATCGTCAATTCAAATCGTTGGTATATACATAGTACCAATCGTTGCGTTCACCGGCTTTGCAATATGCCTGGTTTCCTCTAACACGGGCGTGATTGGTGTCTCAAGAGTAGTCTTTTCAATGAGTCACTTTGGCCTTCTACCACGTTGGTTTGCAAAGATACATCCAAAGACACGCACCCCTGTCCGGACCATCGTGATATTCGGTCTCATTGGTGCAATGATGGCTTTCATAGGTAATCTTGACTGGGTGGCAGACCTATACAACTTTGGAGCCCTCTTGTCATATATGCTTGTGAATATCTCACTACTGATTCTGCGTCAGACGGACCGTGATACATATCGCGCATGGGAAGTCCCATTCAGCGTGAAAATATCTGTCAAGGGCAAGCCATTCATCATACCGCTCCCAACAGTTGTCGGCGTGATAGCATGTGGTGCAATATGGACGTTGGTCGTGCTCTTTCATCCATTAGGTAGACTGCTTGGTATGACATGGACAGGTATTGGCATCATGATATATGCGCTCTACCGTAAGAAAAAACACATGCCACTCTTCTCACGGACCATAGCTCAGACAATACGGCCCACTGCATACAAGTTGAGTGCCGTGATCCTTGTTCGTCCAGAGGAGAGAGAGGACGTGATTAGGTCAATAAGTACGAGCCTAGACCCACGATTCAGACTAACACTTGCCACTATAGTCAACATTGAGAGGTGGTCAATGCCTCTGCAGACTCTGGAACAGTATAGAAAACTGGCAAGAGAAGACCTTGACGGGTTGGCAAAACAACTGCAGGCAATGGGTATTGAGACTGACACACGTGTTGAGATCGGCTCACTGAAGACTGTTATCACAACTCTTGCAACCTCATCAGATTATGACTTCATTATTTTGCTCAGCCGTAAAGGAGTTAAGAAGTCAAAGAGAGACCCAGAAAATGACATTGCAAACATTGTGTCAACGGTTGCACCAGGTAAACTGATGATAGTGAGGAAATGAGAATGTCTAACAAGATGAGAGTAATTCTTCAAGTGTTTGTGGAAGGAAAGGACTTGGATCCTGTAGCACGCGCTATAGCACAGATCCCCAGTGTGACCGACGTCTATGAGATCACTGGCGAGGCAGACATATTTGTCATTGTTGAGACAGAGGATGTTATCACCTTTAGAAATATTTTGAAAGATATACTCACAGTTGAAGGAATTCGAAGCACGGTCTCAAGCGTTGTGACCTATGTACACAAACACGAGGGGCAGACGATAGGATGAGGTGCGAATAGCCATTGACTAGCGTGAACTCCACGGAACGAGTACTAATGCCGGTCTCGGACAAGATCGAGTATGCAGATATGGTCGCCGCCACCATGTCGCTTCTCAAGTTTAGAGCCACAGAACTTGTGCTGTTCCATGTGATTGAAGCACCGGTCACATCATCACTCGACAACGAATTATTCGCTGAGTCTATGCTTCAATATGAGGCGCAATTCAGACCGCTCTCTGAATGGCTCTCTCAGCAGGGTTACAAGGTCCAGATCAAAGTCGCCGCTGCCCGACATGTGGTCGATGCCATCGTGGAGGAGGCACTGTCCTCCAATTACTCGTTTATCTTCATGATGAAACGACGAAGAAAGACAACAATCTTCTCAAAAAGCATCACAGAACAAGTCATACGTCGAGTAAATACTCCCGTTGTCTCTGTCCTGCTTTGACTTTCTATAGTTCATCCAATCCACGCAACATGATCTATTTGATTAGCCGCTGTACATCATTATTCCAACATGAACAACTCGGTTCCCATGCCATCCTGACAACTGGTCATTACAATGACAACGGAGCCATTCTGACACAGACATCAGCCTATGCCACATCATTCACACGGACTGGCGCTCTGTGTACAGCAGGGGGGTAACTCGATACCCTCGTCCATCGATTGCACTGTTGTGACTCTGGGCGCATCTACCAATGCTTCAAGGATCGTCAGCTACCTTGTCGTCAGAGTGGAGCGGTACTGTGCACAGCCAATGGTGGACATGCGGACACAGGACATCACACTGACAGTGGACCTGCGGGGGACGCCTCCGTGGGTGCCTGAACAATTGGCATCTGAGGAGCCTGTGCCAGTTGAGAGTGATGGAACAAGCATCGGATACAAGCCCTGTGACGCTGCGGTGAACTTTGTAAACACTATCATATCCTGCACTATGACCGAGACACTAGGTGTGGTGGACTGGTTGGTGGCCGATCCTGCACCTGAGATCTACCAGGTCGACAACCCTTGGTGGAGTGGTCATCCTGCAGTTATGGATTGATATACTTGGGAACCATGGTGTTGAGGAGTTCTCCATGGAAACCCCAGTGGATGATGGCATGGACAAGAGGGAGATATATACCGCACTGGAGGATATCTGGGAAGAATTCTATGCAAACGCCTTTCCTCCAGAGGCAATAGTGTTCTGTTTAGCTGAAGCGATAGAGATTAATGATGGAAGGCCTGCTTCTCAACATGAAGGCCGTTCCGACACCTCATCAGTTGTTGGCGTATGCGCTTCTTCTGGCAATCTGGTGTGTACTCATGACTGGCTTCCTCTATTTGGTGTGGGATGGGATGATCACCGGCCGTATATCCTATGGGACAGCATATAACATGTTTTTGTTTGGAGGTCTATTTATGCTTGGACATGATCTCGTTGGTGCTATTGAAACCGCAGGACTTGTTAGTGCAGGGACATTAACGGGGAAACTGGTCATCCTATCGGTATTCAATGTTATTTGCACGGTCTGTCTTCGGTGTCATTATGCTCTCGCTTGCTCTCTGGGTCTACGAGCTTCAGGTGCAGCATATGCGAGTCAGACAGTTCCCAGGAGAGGACCACAAGTTGTCCAAGAGAGAGCGGACCGTTGCTAAGAGAGAAGAATCTGTTGAAATACTTGGTATCTGTTTGGAGCGTATTGCCAGTGCCAGGTCCAGAAACTCTCTAGGTTCGATGTGAGCATAGAGGACCAAGTGATCCCTGTCATCAACAGACTAATGGCTAATGCCTCGACGGAGTGACGACGTGTGTCATACTCTAGTTGTTGCGGTCTCGATACAATAGACGAAGACATCTGCATATCCCCGTGTCGATAGAACAGGTGAGATATCTACTATTTATGTCTGCAAGTTCACTAGACTGATTCGGCTCTGAGGCATTCGTACAATATGTCCGACAGGCACATGCAGTCATGCTTCAGCAAGTGGGATCTCTGGAAAAATTCCGAGAGACCGACTACCTGACCTATCCTCGCTCATAAATCACACCTGTGCCACCAGCGGGATAACGAAACTGTATTGCACCGGTCTCGCAGACTTGATAGCATGCTGCACACTCCACGCACTTTGATCGGTAGTCTTCAGCTATATGAATGATCTGTCCTCTCTTCTTCCATAGACTCATAGTACATACAATAAGGCATCTACCGCACAGATTACATTTTGTGGAGTCCATTGTTATGAAGTCCTCATTCACGGGAATTCTCTTGACAAGTGATTGAACGTCCAATCTGATCACGCCTCCCTCGGTTCTTCAAATGCCTCTTCGATTGCAGTCTGCAGTTCAGGCATTGAGGCTATCAATTGCTCAGGACTTGTCAGTAGACTCATCTTCTCGCCAAGTATCTTGCTCAGCAGTGGTAGCACCTGTCTGATGATGAATGGGGCTGCTCTTGGCAAGTATGACTTCACATGTCGCATCACCTGACGCACGCGTACTGCATGAGGCTGAGACCAGTCCAATATTCCGCCTAGTATCTCCATGATTAGAGGAACAAACCAGGACATGGTCTCCCTCGGACTAAATGGGAGCGCTCGCCAGATACTTGCGAGTTCCGGTCCGGTCTTGAACTCCTCACCGACACTTGTACTCTGCCATCTCTTGTCAAACAGGTCTAAGAACTCTTTTGAACAGTCGCCAGCAGATATTGCCTCAGCAGCCACATCTGCAGCAACTCTGCCAGTCACCATTGCAGGGTATATCCCCTCTGCCTCGAGAGGACATGGAAAACCACCCGCATCACCAACAAGTATCACATTGTCTGTGTGAGTATCTGTCGGGTATCCCTGCCATGGGAGCAGGTGGGCATGATACTCGCGTGGTCGTGCGTCAAGAATTCGTACCAGCCGCTTAAAATAGTCAAGAGCCAGGACTTGATTCAGATAATGGAGGGGATTCTTGTCCCACCAAGACATCCAGTTGCCAAGACCTATGTGAAATCCATCGTGAAAGAACACCTGGTATGCAGCAGGAAATGTTGCAGACCACCAGACAGCAAGTGTTTCATCGCCCATGATATCATCTATCTTCTGCGGATCCGCAGAGAAGTCATACTGGGGTACAAGTGTCACATTGTTCTGGTTCCATCTTGTTCTGAGTCCACTCTCTCGTGCCACCATTGAGACTACACCATCAGCACCAATCACCAGACCACGATACTTCTCGCCATGTTCATCGATGACACCTACGACTCTGCCATCCTCTTTGAGAAGACCTGTCACAAGTGTCGAGGTCTTGAGTTCCGCACCAGCACTCGTTGCAAGTCCAGCAAGCCACGGATCAAAGTCAGAGCGGTATACGTTCATGGTTATGAGACTACGTGCAGGTTCATAGGATACGGACTCTGTAGGTCGTGCCATCACGTAGCCAGCCACTACGCCATCTTTATTGACAAAGTAACTTCTCGACGCGGCTCCAGCACGCATTGATGGGCAGACCTCCGGCGTGAAGTCCTTCATGAAATTGAAGTCAAGCCACATTCTTGGGCCTAGTCCACACCCAGATGAGTTCTTCTCACCGGGTCTACGACCTCTCTCGAAGAATATCACCTTTAGCCCATGGTTCGTACTCTGCATGGCGGCCATAGAGCCACCAGGGCCAGCTCCAACAACAACAACATCGTATGTCTTCAATCTCAGTCACCTAACCTTTGACTGTCGGAGTCAAAACACAACGATGAGTTCAGTTTGTGTACTGAAGACCACCATATAAGCAGGTGACTCAATCTTTCCTCCCACCTCCTGCAGACCCCACCCATTCAGCCAGCCAGACAAGTCAATTCATGGACTCATGCCATAGAAATGCTCATAGGAAGGGGGAATATGCAGTATTTGTTTTGAGAGGTGGTACATTGCAAAGAGGCGTGTGGTTCACAACCGTGGGCACCAGTCCATATGCCATCAGTAATGGCATACTGGCAGCCTATATGGCAGACCTTTGGCAACCAACAGCTATCGTATGTTTTAGTCTTATTCCAGATAAACAGTTCGTAGACCAATACGTGATTGAAAATCTTGAGAACTCATATAAGACATTTAGATCATGGGTCAAAAATTTTGAGGCGGTTGTAGAGAATGACATTGAGTTGATACCGATAGAGTGTGGTGAGGAGAACTATGCAAAGTATCGACAAGATGTTAGAGGTATACTGGAGTATTACAAAGAGCAACCAAGGGCTATAGACATCACACCGGGAAGAAAATTCGCCTCTGCTATCATGATGTGGGAGGGTATCAAGGCAGGCGTTGATTCAATCTTTTATCTTCATCTATTAGACGAGCGATACCAACAACAACCCCTGTTTCATATACCGATGGTATATCAGAAGCTTGTAGACATAAAGAGTGAGGTAGGTTGACATAAATGCCGACTATCACATCAACGGATCTAATGAGCATCCTCAACTGGCTCTACATAAACGGAGAGAGGACAATCAACTTAGAAACGCCATTTATTGAAAGACCGATAATGACAATCTCCCTCTCTGATAATTCACAGAATTGGCGAATTCATTTAATAGTAGAAAAAAATGACTTCAGTGTCTCTGAGAAAGAATCAGAGATCCAGTATGCGGACGTCGGGGTCTATCTCATGGCGTCTGGTGTAATTTATCCAAGTAACTGGAACGGGGCAATGGAAGAACTGAGAAATTTTGTTAAAGAGCGACTTAATAGAGGCAGCAAGTTTCCTCGTATTGCCTTTGACACCTCAGCTCTGATGCGCAGGCACTTCACCCATATTGATCGACACCTGCGGCCTGACCCCAAGAAGAGTAGAAACACGGCAGGGTATGGATACCTTCTCTGTAGTGGGGTACGAAAAGAACTTGTGTCATGGGAGGCAAAATACAAGAGAGAAGATGCTAAAAGACTAAGTAGCGCGTACCCAGAGCGTTATCATAACTTTTCGTCATTTCTTGGACAGCCAAAATATCCTCAAAGAAAGTATTGGCTTGGCTTTGTTGAGATTGAAAAGATGAAAGACACTCGTCTTTTAGCCCAATGTGAATCACAGAATCCAACTTCTGAAAGAGAGGGGGATAGAGACCTGAAGATAATAGAGTCGCTGATAAAGCACAGTAAGGAACAAGATGAAGACGTCATCACTATCACCGCAGATAGAGAGTTCGCCGCGAATGCACATAAGATGAATCTCAGATCCATCCTGTTAGAAATGTACCCTCAGCAGGCAACATCGAAAGAACATTTAGTGGACTGGACCATACTATGTGATACTCTCTATGTATTTGCTGTTCTGTGCGGAACAATCAGAGTGAGATGGAATGACAACCATCATGTCAGTATTGCCGGCATATGGGCTGGTAAGAAAGAGGAGCATTGGTATGCTGAGAAGACCTCAGTCAAAACTGATCATACCGGCCTGAATAGGGTTCTAGATATCGTTGAAAAACTATCATAGTTTTTACAACTACAGGTCCGTCACACCGCACTATCATTATTTCATTTCTTAGATGGAAACAGGTTATATAACAAGTCTACAGCTTAGTCAGAGTGCAGACAACCACTAATATGTTAACAGAGTTGTACTTGTAGCACTTAAATACACGTCCTTTGGGAATCTTCATAACCCACAACGCAGGCGTATAATGTCGTCCATGATGGCAATCTTTCAGAGTTGATCACAATGATTCGAGTGGCTGTGATAAAGACATCACCCCAGACAGTAGTTGATGATGTGGGGCGTCTGATGGATCTTGCTGAGTATGATAAACACATCTCCAAACAGAAACTGACTACAATCAAACTCAATCTCTCATGGAGCAAGTTCTATCCTGCCTGTTCAACAAACCCCTACATTCTGGATGGACTTCTGAAAAAGTTGATTGCAGACGGCTACGACCCTCATTCAATTCAGGCTGTGGAGAATGAGACCGTAGTGACTAATATCTATGAGGGGACCAGAAACAACAACTGGTATCCTGTCATAAAGAAATACGGGATTAAGTTCTTGCCACTCATAAAGGCGCACTATGTGGATGTCAAACTGCCTCGAGAACCACTAGTTCTGAAGAAGATATTTGGAGAAGTCGTTGCACCACGAGAGATATTCGGTACAAACATTATTCACTTGCCTACAATCAAGGCACACGGACACACTCATATGACCGGTGCGATGAAGGACTCATTTGGGTTATATCTGACTAAAAAGAGGCACCTTGCACATCTGACGATACATGAGGTGTTAGTGGACCTGCTTCTCATTCAGAAGACAATATCCAACTCTGAGTTTGTAATAACGGATGGAACTATTGTGGGAGATGGGGCAGGTCCAAGAACGATGATACCAAAGATAGGTAACATCTTACTTGCTTCAGAAGATATGGTGGCTGCAGACGCTGTGCAGACTAGACTCATGGGGATTGATCTACGTGCAGTAAAGAAACTGCAGATTGCAAAGAGCCTAGGACTTGGTGAATGCGACCCGAAGAATATTGAGATAGTGGGCGACTTTGACTCATGGCAAGCACTTCCCAACTTTCATATACGGCCTGCAAAGAGTCCCGTTATTGCATGGAATCGAGGATTTCTCAGATTCCCCGGCATGGAACGATTCCTATTTCGTTCGCCATTGATGTGGTTACCCACTCAGCTGTCTGCCATGTACCATGACGGCTTTTGGCTGCCCCTACGCGGAAAGAAGTGGGTCAAATGGTTCTTTGAAGAGACCGAGTATGGAAGACTATGGATGACATACTCGGAACATAACAGACAGACTAATTGATTAATGACTGAAGGTGAATGTGTTGGTACTAAAGGACTACATCAGACTGTTACGCGTCAGTAATTGGTACAAGAACTTTCTAGTCTTTCTTGCAGTCATATTTGCAGAGGTTCCTAGTGAATGGCCATGGGACAAGATACCCGCGCTGTTCAGACTGGAGAACTATCCACCCCTGATAATGGGATTCTTGGTATTCTGCGCGATCTCTAGTGCGGGATACATAATTAATGATATAAAAGACATCGAGGAGGATGCTATGCATCCAGAGAAGAGGAATCGCCCACTCCCCTCGGGTGCGGTCTCAAGGGCAAATGCAATAACACTTGCATCAGTGCTTGGAGTGATAGGTATCTTCGGTGCATATGCACTCCATCCTGTATTCTTTCTTCTGATAATTCTGTACATAATCAACACACAGGCCTACAACCATTTCCTGAGAAGGTATGCCATAATCGATGTCATCTCAATAGCATTTGGTTTCATCATCCGTGCGATATCGGGTGCATTTCTATTGGTGCCGCCCGTTCCATTTACATCATGGCTTGTCATTGGTGTGTTCTTTTTAGCACTTGTACTAGGGCTAGGCAAGCGAAAGAATGAGATGCAGATGCTCGGCCCTGATGCGACTCAGCACAAGGCTGTGTTTGATCAATATACAGACTCAATGCTGAGCCAGGGTATCGCCATGTCTGCATCATGGGTGGTTCTGTTCTATGCACTATATACCTACGAGAACTTTAGAGATACAATGATAACTCAGCCAGTCATGTTGACAGTACCAATTGTCGCGGGAATGGTCATGAGATACGTGTATCTCATCGAGTCGGGAAGTCCGGTTGGTAGAAAACCACATCTGGTGATCAAAGACAAGGGGATGATCATAGGTGGTCTCATCTATGCCCTGACTCTTATCTGGACTATGTTCTTCTGGGTGCCCGTGTTCAACTTCTTCTATGAACTGTTTCCACCACTCTTCCCACCCCGACCCGGTGGACCATGATAAAATGGATGTGTGAGTTGTGAGTAGACTCTCAAGTTTTGATCTCCATACACACACATTCAGCTCAAAGGATGGAATGATGACCCGCAAGACAATTCTCAAGCGAATGAAGAGAATTGGTCTTAGAGGTGTTGCCATCACAGAACATGAACAGCCATCGCTATTGCGACCGGTTGTTCGAGAGGGGTTATTCTTTCTGAACGCCTGTGAATACAAGACCACAGACTACGGTGAACTCATTGGGCTGTTTGCCTCAGAACCGATTGGTAGACGATCCTTTGTTGAGACTGCAGAAGCGATACATGCACAGAATGGTATTGTGATACTACCGCATCCAAGAGATCCAATGCGAAAATACTCGGCAGTCAGACGACATCTACCTGAGAGCATCATAGCGAGTCATGTCGATCTCATAGAGGGATTCAATGCACGATGTATTCTCAGTTCCTTCAATAAGGCAGCACAAGAACTGGCAGCAAGACTCAAAAGACCCATGACTGCGGGTAGCGATGCGCATCTACCAGCTGAACTGGGACATGGAAGGACCCTGCTTGAGGATATTGATACGATTGATGACGTCTATGAGCAGCTACGTGCTGGCAGAACACGGATATGGGGTCGTCCATCGTTGTTCATCTGGCAAGTACCAACAATGATATGGCAGAGAGTGAGGAGATTGGCAGGATGGCAGATACAGAGCCTTGTGATGTAGTTGTGGACGAGAACGAGAGACTCGTCAGTCTTCGAAGACTCATACTGTTTGTCCTATTTGGAGTGATAGTGTACCTTGTCATTCTCTTCTATGGAGAGGTTGGCAGAATAGCAGTGGCACTGAGTTCAATACCATGGTGGACTATCCCCTTGATGTTGGGACTCTCTTTTCTGAACTATGTATTCAGATATGTCAAATGGCAGTACTTTCTACACAGGATTGACGTGAGAATGCCCCATAGAGACTCGTTCAGTGTATTTCTTGCTGGATTCACACTGACTGTCAGTCCCGGTAAGATAGGAGAGGCAATAAAGGGCTATTTCTGTAATGAACTCAGAGGCACACCCATTGCAAAGATCATGCCCGTTGTGGTATCAGAGAGAGTGACAGACCTGCTTGCCATGGTCATTCTTGCAATGGTTGGATTAGTGGGTGGTGCCAGCACGGGTAACGAGATATTCACAGTTCTCATGTTGGGAGGAGCAGTACTGATAGGTGCGGTCATACTCAGCAGAAGTTCCATCTACGAGCGGGGAGTCAAACGTCTGACATCATTTGGACCACTAAAGAGGTTTCAAAACAGTTGCGATCTCATTGAGGACACAATGGTCAAGACATTGGCACCGCGGTCGATGTTTGTCAGCACAGCAGTGAGTGTCCCCGGTTGGTTGATGGAATGCATAGCACTATGGATCTTACTCTGTCTCCTGACCGGTACAGGGTCTCCAACCCTCTCAAGTCAGTCACTTCAACTTCTGCTGACAGCGACGTTCATTCACTCTGCAGCCTCTGTGATTGGAGCACTTGTATTCACACCGGGTGGACTCGTGGGATATGAGGCGACCTCTATTGCATTGATGCAGATCACACTTGGACTTGCCGAGTCTGCTGCCAGTCTAGCAACGATCATAATTCGATTTGCAACACTCTGGTTCAGTGTCATTGTCGGGTTTATAGCACTGGGTGCAGTACAACGTTGCAAGAGAGACCGTCAACAGATGAAAGAAGCATCAAGCTTAAAATGAGTAGGGGTCAGCACTCCTCAGTGATAAGTTATGACGGACCGTTTTGAGGAAGTCTTGAGCAATGCAGAGGAAGTTGTAACAGTAGATGAGGTCAGGACCATTCTGACCGAGCGACCCAGTTTCAACTTCTATTATGGCACTGCTCCAACAGGTCCGTTTCATTTTGCATATCTAATCCCGCTGACCAAACTCATTCAGCTTGCCAATGCAGGCGGTAGAGGAACAATACTCATTGCAGACTACCATGCTCACCTTGATGACCGAAAGACACCCTTTGAACTGATGGACATACGCTCCAAGTACTATGAGGAATGTATTCGTGGAGTGCTTGGCGAGTATACGAAAAAGTTTGAGTTTGTGAGAGGCTCGTCATATCAACACAAGCGCGAGTATGTAGAGGACATCTTCAAAGTTGCAGCACGAGTCACGACAACAAGAGCGACAAGAGCTGCAAGTGAGGTCGTCAGAATGAAAGACGAACCAAAGGTGTCAGAGTTGCTCTATCCCATCATGCAGATCCTTGATGTCAAATATCTAAACGCTCACATCACTGTCGGGGGAAGAGATCAACGTAATATCTACATGCTTGGCAGAGAAGTTCTTAACGAGGTGGAATATGAGCCGGGGGCGTACATCTTTATGCCTCTACTTCCATCTCTGAGAGGAGGCGGAGCAAAGATGTCTGCA
>FWPU01004314.1_pt1 | contig 19662 bp, 23 predicted proteins | sample 2228361 | NCBI WGS metagenome assembly FWPU01 (sample SAMEA103939777, study PRJEB20133) | metagenome
GGCGCCGGCGGGGGGGCCGCCGGGCGGGGGGCGGGGGGCCGCCGCCGCGCGCGGCGGCCACGGAGGCCGCTGGGGCCGCCGAGCGCGTCCAACATGAGCAGGTCGCTGCGTGGCGGGTCTTGAGCACCTTGGCCCAGCCGTCCCGGCCGGGAGCGCGCAGGACGCGCGTGAGCAGCGCCTGCGCGGTGAAGAAGCGCACGGTGTAGCCCCGCTTGAGCAGCGCCAAGCCGATGGCGACGCTCCGGTGGGTCTTGCCCGGGCCGCTCGGCCCCACGAGGCACAGAGACCGTCCTTGCGTGATGAACCGCTCGCCGAGGTACCGCGGGCAGGCGCGTGACGGTGGGCCGCTTCCGGGCGGCGAGGCGCGCGATCCCGAACGCGAGGCAGTCCTGGGGGCCTGAAGTCAGAGCTCCTGCGAGTCGAAGCGAGGCCGCCAGCCTCGCCCGCGCGATTGCGCAGGGAGTGGACAGCGCAACCGTGCGGGATGATCAGCGGGCGGCTGACGCCGAACAGCCTCCCCCGGCTCGTCACCGCCTCGCTGGCGTCTCGGTGGCCGGCGCCTCCGCCACCGACAGCACCGACGCCTGGAAGCCCAGCTTGTCGATGGCCGCCGCCAGCGTCTCGGGAGTTTGCTTGGTGTCGTCGTAGACGATTCGCGCCTGCCCCGTCTCGAGCGTGACATCCGCCTGCTTCACGCCTGGCAGCCTTTCCAAGGCTGTCGCGATGTTCGCGGGTCAGGCCTGGCACACCATCCCCTTGACGTCGAGGGTCACCAGCTTCAGGCCGGCATGGGCGGGCGCTGGCAGCAGCCAGGCGCTGACGGCAAGCGCCAGCACAAGCACCACGCGTCGAGGTGGTCGCATCCGCATCCTCCTCGGCCGCGTCACATGCCCGCGGCCACGTAGTAGTAGCCCAGGTACAGCCCGGCCAGGATCAGGACGACGCCGCTCGCGCGCTTGATCGGGCCGGTCCACCGCTGGAACGCCGCCAGGAGCTCGCGCCGGGCCAGGCCGACCAGGAGTGTCGTGACCAGCATGAGCATGGCCATGGCCGAGGCGAACGCGAAAAAGGTCAGGAGCGCCGCGCCGGCGAACCCGCTGGTGAGGGGGAGCACCGTGATCGAGACGTAGAGCGGCAGCGTGCAGCCGGTCGAGGCCAGCGCGTAACCGAAGCCGTAGAGGAAGACCGCGGCGGCGGCCGGCACGCCTCGGTCGAGCCCCGCCGGAAGGGGCAGCGCGAGCGACGGCATCCGGATGTCGAGCACCTGGACGACCCCGAGGGCCACGACCGCCAGCGCGATCGCCGGCTTGGTCGCGATGAGGTACGGCGAGAGCACGCCACCCACCAGGGTGATGGCGATCCCGACGAGGGCGAAGAACACCGCGGCGCCGGCTGCGCACGCGAGCCCCAACCCCAGCGATCGGCTCGCCGTGCTCTGCTCGCCGGACGCCGTCAGGTAGTAGGACACGTACGCCGGGAACAGGGCGAACGCGCAGGGCGCGAAGAAGCCGCCGATGCCCGCCAGGAACCCGAGAGCCGCCAGCGACAGCGGCGAGTCGAACTCCACGAAGCGAAGCCCGACGATGGCGCCCCGCGTCCACGCGAGCCACCCGACGAGGCTCACCACGAGCACCGCACCGAGCGAGGCGGCGACCACCGCCCCCGGCGTCAGCGCCCGACGTGCTCCGTGAGGGGAAGCTCGAATCGCTTGCCCTCCCGCGCGATGCGGAGCGTCAACTCCCATCGCCCCTCCATCGTGAACAGCACCCGACCCCGGTAGAGGCCGGGCTCCCCGCCTCACCGCCACCTCGGGGTGCGCCATCACGTCGACCTCCTCGAGGTGGATAACGGGGAGCCGGCGCCTCGCCTGCTCGATCAGCGACGCGACCAGGGCCCTGGCCGCCTGGCACTTGCCTCAGCCGGGGGCCGTCAGCAGCTCGACTCGAATCATCGCGCAGGCTCCGCGGCGCCGGCCGGCGTCCCCGCTCCGCGGCCGACGCTCAGCACGGCATCGAAGAACAGCGAGGGACGGCCCCAGAGGGCGTTCACGAAGATGCTGGTGACGCTGGCCGCCATGGCGACCATCGCCCAGACCGGATACACGAGCCCGGTGGCGGCGGCCGGGATGCCGATACCGTTGAAGCAGAACGCCAGGAAGACGTTCTGCTTGGTCTTCCGGTAGCTCCAGCGGCTGATCTCGCGAGCCGTCACGACGGCCCGCAGGCGATTGCCGACGATCACGATGTCGGCCGACTCGATGGCGATGTCCGTGCCGGCGCCCATCGCGATCCCGACGTCCGCCTGCATCAGGGCCGGCGCATCGTTGATGCCGTCCCCCACCATGGCCACGCGCCCCCGCTGCTGGAGTCGCCGGACGATCTCGGCCTTCTGCCCTGGTAGAACCCCGGCATGGATCTCTTCGATGCCCAGCGCCTGGGCCACACGCCGCGCGGCGCCCTCGTTGTCGCCGGTCACCAGCACGGGCACCATGCCGGCGTCCCTCATCCCGGCCAGCGCCGCGGCCGCATCCTCTCGCAGCTCATCCCCGAACGAGAGCGCGCCCAGCAGCTCGCGGTCACGAGCGACGGTCACAACGGTCTGGCCCGCGCCCTCCAGCTCGCTCACGCGCTGGCGGACGGGTGACACGTCGATGCCGTTCGCCTCCAGATACGTGGCGCGGCCGACCAGGATCCGCCGCCCTCCGGCGCGTGCCGAGACGCCCTGGCCCGCCACGGCCTCGAACTCCTCGACCGCCGGGACCTGCAGGCCCCGGTCGAGCGCGGCGTCCAGCGTCGCCCGGGCGAGCGGGTGCTCGGACGCGGCCTCGGCGGCCGCCGCCAGCGCGAGGAGCTCGTCGGGGCTCCCGAGCGCCACCACGTTCTTGAGCACGGGACGCCCCACCGTCAGGGTGCCCGTCTTGTCGAGGACGATGTGCCGGGCCAGCCGGAAGGCCTGGAAGGCCTCGCCGGTCCGCATGAGGATGCCGTGGTCCGCCGCCTCCCCCGCGCCGCGGACGATCGACAGCGGGGCCGCGATGCCGACCGCGCACGGGTAACCCATGACGAGCACGCTCAGGGCGGCGAACACCGCGCGCTGGAGGTCGGGCTGGCCGGTCAGCCACCACGCCCCCGCCGTCCATCCGATGAACGACAGCGCCGACAGGGTCAGCACGGTCGGGGCGTAGATCAGAAGGATGCGGTCGACCAGATGAAGGATGCCTGGCTTCAGCGCGCGCGCATCCTCGACGTGGCGGATCACTTGCTGGAGGAAGCTCTCGGCGCCGACCGCGGTCACCCGCACCAGCAGGGTGCCGAGCCCGTTGATGGAGCCGCCGATGACGCCCTCGCCCTCCGTCTTCTCGACGGGCACCGGCTCGCCGGTCACGAACGACTCGTCCACCGCCGAGCGGCCGGCCATCACGCGACCGTCGACCGGCACGCGCTCGCCGGGCCGGATGCGGACGAGGTCACCGACGACGACCTCCTCGATCCCGACCTCGACCTCGCGGTCGCCGCGGACCACCCGGGCGGTGTCCGGCTGGAGGTCGAGCAGCCGCTTGACCGCCTGGGAGCTGCGCGTCTTGACCAGGAGCGACAGCCACTCGGAGAAGGTGTGGTAGGTCACGATGAGGACGGCCACCGCGAAGAACGGCGTGGTCGGGAAATCGGGCCGCCTCAGGAACAGCCCCAGGGCCCCGCCGGTCAGTCCGGCGAAGGCGCCGAACTCGAGCAGCACGTGCTGGTTCAGGATGCCGCGCCGGATCGACTGGAATGCCATCGTGAGGAAGTGAGGGGCCAGCCCGAACACGATGAGGACCGCCATCGCGCCGACCACCCAGGGCAGGGACGCCCCTACCACCCCCCACGCCTTGGCGGCGAGCACGGCGGCCGCCGCGAGGGCGAGCCCCACCGTGCCGACCACCGCCCGGCCCAGACCCTGACTCCGGAGGATCAGGAACGCCAGCGTCCCGAGCGTGAGCGCGACCACCCCGTCCAGCGCCAGGAGCCACACGCCGCGGATCTGCAGGATCATCGCGATCGTGATCAGGGAGAGGCCGATCGCCGTGAGGAGTCGCTTGCCCTCTCGGGCCAGCTCGGCTTCTTCCTCCTCGTAGGGACGCACCTTGCGGGGGTCGTAGAGGGAGTAGCCGATGGCCCTCAGCGTGCGCTGGATGTCCTGGGGCGTGACCGCCGCCGCGTCGAACTCCACCAGCGCCTGCTCGTGGGTCAGGCTCACGGCGACCCTGTGCACGCCGGGCAGTTGCCCCACCGCCTTCTCGATCGTCCCGGTGCAGAGCGAGCAGTGCAGGCCGCTGATCTTGGCGAGGAACCGGGACCGTCCCCCCGGGGCGCGGCCCGGCTCCACCCAGTACGGCGTGGCCGCGGTCGGCTCGATCGTCGCGATGCTGCTCATGAGACCACCTCGTATCCAGCCTGCTTGATCCGGGCCTGGACCGCCTCGGCAGAGGTCCGCCCCGGGTCGAAGACCACCGTGACCCGCGCGGCGCGAGCCCGCCGTTCATGTCCCTGACAGCCTAAACCTTTCCCCCAGGGGGAAGGTCAAGCCCCGCGGGCTCCTTCCCTCAGCAAGGCTGGCGCAAACCGCCCGGTCGTCACCGCCGAGCGGGCCGGCTCGGCTTCCCATCGCCCCGCACGTTGCGGTATCGTCGATCGTCGAACGTCGATATAAGGTGGTGGGCGAATGCCCAGCACTGCGATCCGGCGGCTCGGCCGCGCGCATCTGCGGATCCTCAAGGCGGCGGGCATCATCACGGGGGAGATCGAGCGCCCCCGGGTCTGTTACTCGCTGAACCCGGCGGCGCTCGAACCCCTGCGCCAGTTCCTCGCGATGGCCACCGAAGCCCCTGCACCCGCTCGGTCCTCCAGGAGAGCCTGAATGTCCACGTTCGAGCGCTACCTCACCCTGTGGGTCGGCCTCTGCATCGCCGCCGGCGTGGCCCTTGTCAGCGGTCGCCCCATACTGAGCCACCGGGGTCGGGGAAGCTGAGCCACCCGGGGTCGCCCATCCTGAGCCAGGCAGGGTCGCCCATGCTGAGCCACCCAGGGGCGGCCATATTGAGCCACCCGGCGGGGCGTGACCGGATTCCTTCCTCGTTCTCCCCACCACTGGGAATCCTCGACGGAGCACACCAGCTCTGGGAGGTGACGAGTGGCGGGACGGAGGAGTCCGGTGACCGATATCCGCGAGATCCTGCGACGGCTGCACCTGGGCGAGCCCGACCGGCGCATCGCCCGCGACCTCGGCATCAGCCGCAACACGGTGGCGCACTATCGGCTCTGGGCCGCCCGGCACGGCGTGCTCGACGGCGGGCCGGTGCCTGACGCGGGGACCCTGGCCGCGCTGCTGGAGCGGCCGCCGAGCGAGCGGCCGGCCCACGAGCAGTCGTTGGTCGAGCCCCTGCGCGAGCGCGTGCTCGCCTTGTACGCGCGCGGCGTCGAGGGGCAAGCCATTTGGCAGCTCCTGGTCGAGGAGCACGGGTTTACCGGCAGCTATTCCTCGGTGAAACGCTTCCTCCGCCGCGTCGCTCCGGCCACGACCTCGGCCACCCTCCGGATCGAGGTCGAGCCCGGAGAGGAGGCGCAAGTCGACTTCGGCTTCGCCGGCCAGTTCCTGGATCCCGAGCGGGGGCGGGCCCGCCGCGCCTGGGTTTTCGTGATGACGCTGTCGTGCAGCCGGCACCAGTACGCCGAACTGGTGTTCGACCAGACGGTCGCGACCTGGCTGCGCCTGCATCGGGCCGCCTTCGAATTCTTCGGCGGCGTCCCCCGGCGCGTCGTCCTGGATAATCTGCGGGCGGCCATCGTCCACGCCGCCCTCTACGATCCCGAGGTGCAGCGCTCCTACCGCGACTGCGCCGAGCACTACGGCTTCCTCATCGCGCCCTGTCGCCCGCGGACGCCCGAGCACAAAGGCAAGGTCGAGCAGGGCGGGGTCCACTACGTCAAGCGCAACGCGCTTGCCGGCCGCGCCTTCCGCGACATCCGCGAGGGCAATCGCCATCTCCTGCGCTGGTGCGTGGAGACCGCCGGCCGGCGCGTACACGGCACGACCAAGCGGAGCCCGCTGGAGGTTTTCGATCAGCTCGAGCGCCCGGCGCTCCGGCCCCTGCCCCTGACCCCCTGGGAGCTGGTCGAGTGGAAGCGCGCCAAACTCCACGCCGACTGCCACGTCGTCTTCGCCAGCGCCTACTACTCCGCCCCCCATCGCCTCATCGGCGAGCGCCTCTGGGTCCGGGCCACCCTCGGCAAGGTCGAGCTCTTCCACGAGTACACCCTGGTGGCCACCCATCGCCCGGCCCGTCCGGGACAGCGTCGCACGCTGCCGGCGCACCTGCCGCCCGACAAAGTCCACTTCCTCATGCAGACACCGGCTTGGTGTCGCACCCAGGCCGCCCAGATCGGCGCCGCCTGTGCGCAGTTCGTCGACGCCCTGCTCGGCGATCGTCCCCTCGATCGCCTCCGGGGCGCCCAGGGCGTCCTGCGCCTGGCCCAGCGCTACGGCCCCGCCCGCCTCGACGCTGCCTGCGCCCGCGCTCACGCCGTCGGCGAGTATCGCTACCACACCGTCAAGACCATCCTGGCCCACGCCCTCGACCAGCAGCCGCTGCCCGACCTGGCGCCCGTCGCGGCCCCGGCCAGTCCGCCCCCGCGCCACGCGCGCCCCTGGACCACCTTCTTCCCCGACCCCGGTGCCGAAGACAGGAGGTCCACCGTATGGAACTGACGCACCAACTCGCCCCCATGCTCCGGACCCTGCGCCTCTCCGGGATCCTCGAGACCCTCGACGTCCGTAATCGGCAGGCCGTCGAGCAGCAGTCCTCCTTCGTCGACTTCCTCACCACGCTGCTCCACGACGAGGTCGAGCGCCGCGCCCAGAGCAAGCTCCGCCTGCGCCTGCGGCGGGCCGCTTTCGACCCCAGCAAGACCCTCGAGAGCTTCGACTTCGGCTTCAATCCCAAGCTCAACAAGGCCCAGATCTTCGATCTCGCCACCTGCCAGTTCATCGCCCGCCACGAGTCGGTCCCCGTGTACGGCCCGACCGGGGTCGGCAAGAGCCACTTGGCCCAAGCCCTCGCCCACGAAGCCTGTCGTCGGGGCTACGAGGTCCTCTTCATCAACACCGACAAGATGCTCACCCACCTCGCCGGCGGTCGGGCTGATGGGACCCATGAGCAGCGCCTGGCCCGCTACACGCGCCCCGACCTGCTCGTGCTCGATGACTTCGGGCTCAAGCGCCTCCGCGCCCCCGGGCCCGAGGATCTCTACGACGTCATCAACGAACGCTACGAGCGCGGCTCGATTCTCTTGACTTCGAATCGCGACCGAGCCGAATGGCCAGAGCTCTTCGGGGAAGCCCTGCTGGCGTCTGCCGCTCTCGATCGCCTGACCCACGGGGCCCACTTCGTGGAGATCACCGGCCAGAGCTTCCGGGCCGAGCACACCAAGAAACAGCTCACCGCCCGACGCGCTCGTGGTGGCAACTGACCCGAGGAGGAACGGAACCAACTGACATGAACGGCGTCCGGTCACGCTCCCTCACTGGCTCCCTATGGGCGACCCTGAGTGGCTCTCCTTGGGCGACCGTTGACAGCCCTCGGCCACCTGCTGCCCGGCCGCCATCGGCCTCTTCGGGTTCGAGTCAGGCGCGGCCCTGGCGACGGTCGTCGGCGTGCTCATCGAGGTCCCGGTGATGCTCTCGGTGGTGCGGATCGTCAACGCCACGCGCAGCTGGTACGAGCGGGGGCTGGCCGTGCGGCGCCATGCGAACGCTGGCAGGCAGGAGGGCCAGACGAGGTTGGCGGCGGCGCCCCCGCCAGCCGGCAAGCCGTGACGAAGCGGCGGGTCCTGTTCCTCTGCACGCACAACTCGGCCCGGAGCCAGATGGCCGAGGCGTTTCTGCGCCATCTCGCGGGCGACCGGGCGGACGTCGCCAGCGCCGGCACCGAGGCGCGCGGCGTGAACCCGCTCGCGGCCCGCGTCATGGCGGAGGTCGGGATCGATCTCTCCGGGCACACCTCGAAGACGCTGGAGCGATTCCTCAGCGAGCGATGGGACTACGTCATCACCGTGTGCGACGCCGCGAACGAGGCATGTCCCTTCTTTCCCGGCGCGTCCAGGCGCCTGCACTGGAGCTTCGATGATCCGTCCGCCGCGCGCGGCAGCGAGGACGAGCGGCTGGGGGTGTTTCGCCGCGTGCGCGACGAGATCAAAGCGCGGATCGAGTCGTGGCTGGGAGAGCGTCCGCTGGACAGGCTCGTCGATCCGTAGCGCACCGTCGGAGCTCGCTCCGCCCGCTGGACTCGTCGGTCGCCCAGCAACCTGTCGGATGAGCGCGTTAACACGAGACAGACGCCGGCGCCCGTGGCCCTCCCTCGACGCCGTGCAGCGTGACCGAGCGCGCCGACGCGTCGCGACCAACGACGCGTACGAGCAGATGCGCGCGGCCGGCGCGATCGGACTGGGCCGAGGACAAGGAGCTGCTGCCCGGCTCGGGGGCAGAGCGTCGACGAGCGCGGCGCTGCATTCGATCACGGCGCGTCCAAACAACGCTCGACAACCCTCCGACTACTCCCGCCTGCCGCTCGACAGCTTGAGCGACGCGCGGAAGCCGGCCCCGTTCACGGCCGCGATCATCTGCTCGACCGTCACCTGCGCCGGGTCGTACGCCACCCGCGCCTCCTTGTCGCGGAAGCTCACGTCCGCTCGCGTCACGCCCTTGAGCCCCTCCAGGGCCCGCTTGACCGTGAGGGGTCACGCCCCTCAGGTCATGCCATCCACGGCGAGTACGACGGTCGAGGTCGCGGCCGACGCCGGGGAGAGGAACAGGAGCAGCAGAAGAACAACCGTCAGCCACGGGAGCGCGCGCCGTCTCATCGCGTCTCCTTCATGTCCGTGCCCTTCATGTCGTGGCCCGCGCCAGGCCCCTGGCCCGGGCCTCCGTGAGCCGCGCGAGCAGGTCCGACGTCATCTCCGGGAACCGGTCCAGCGCGATGGCGCTGGCAAGTACGAGCGACGCGGCGATCAGGAGAGCCAGCGTCACCCGGCTCCCGGCCATGCGGCACGCGAGCTGCGCACACCGACGCCGCTCCCGGACGTACAGCACGAAGCCCGCGGTCACCCCGAGAACGCCCGCCGGGATCAGGATCCACCGGTACTGCATCGTCACCGCCATGAAGGCGCCGCTGCCGAGCCCGAGCACGATGATCAGCAGCGGGAGGAGACAGCACAGCGAGGACAGGACGGCGCCTGCCCACGCGGTCAGCGCCGCCAGCACCGGTCCGCGCCCCGCGACAGCACGGCCGGTCGTGAGGTCCGCGTCGGTCATCGTCCTCCCTCCATCGGTTCCGCCGCGAAGGCGCCGTACTCGAACGTGAGCCGGTAGCGCCAGCCGCAGCACTCGACGAGATCTCCGGCTCGCGCGTCTTCCGGCAACAGGATCGTCCGGTCGCAGTTCGGGCAGGAGACGATGTGCGCGATCGTCGCCGTCCACCGCTCGCCATCCTCCCTCAGCCTGAGGGAGAGCCCCGCGCAGTTCGGGCAGTCGATCACGTCCCCCGGGGGCGCGCCCGGCGGCACGACGATGTCCTGGCCGCAATCCGGACAGCGCACCGTGATCATCGCGTCAGAGTCCGAGCAGCCGTTGCAACCGTCCGCGATCGAATCCGACGACGACCTCGTCTCCGACGAGGATGACGGGCACGGACGTCCGGCCCGTCCGCGCCACGAGCTCGGCCCCGGCGGCCGGATCCTCGGCCACGTTCTTCGACTCGAACGCCACACCCTTCTGCGAAAGAAACTCCTTCGCCAGGTGGCAGCCCCCTCAGCCCGTCGACCAGTAGACCGTGACCCGCTTCGTCGTCATCCCCTCGTCGCCCTCCCCGTTCGTGCCCGTCGTCACCGCATCATCCCCCAGAGGCGTGGCCCGAGATCGATCACGTCCTGGAGCGTCAGGGCTTCCCCGGTGCGCGGCGCGTTCGCCGCCCATCTCGTCAGGTGCTCGACCGAGCAGAAGAAGTTGATGAGCGGTCAGGTGTGCTCGCGGAGGTTCCGCGTCAGGTCGCGCTCGGCCGCCCAGATCATGACGCCCTCCGGCGCCCTCGCCACGCGCCCCTGGGCGAACGCGAGCTCGAGGGGGACACCGCAGTGATGGCACCGTGATCGGGCTACCGCGTCGAGCTGGAGCGCAGCCGGGATCCCGACCGCGTCCACGGCGCAGAACGCATAGAGCATGCGGTCGTCGATCTCGAGTCGGTGCCTCGTCTCCGCGAGGCTGAGGCCGCGCGCAGCGGTGATCCTCCCAGGCTCGCCCTCGACCGTGATCGTCCCACGCTTGAACAGGCTATCCAGGGCCGCCGCCACGGCCTCCGACGAGAGGCCCGTGGCGACCGGAAGTACCTGGACCTCGGTCGCCTGCCCGGCGAGCAAGCCCCGAAAGGCGTAGCGGGTGATGCGGATCTCGTCGTCAGAGAAGCTCGCGAGGAACCGCTCGACGTCGCTGAACGCCGGCGTCACTTCGGCACCATCGTCTCGGCCCCGGATCCCGCGGCTCTCGTCCCGGCGCTCGGGATCGAGGGGATCGGGCAGAGGCGGAAGCCGCCCGACGAAGACACGACCGCCGTGGCCAGCACGCCACCCACGGCGAGCCCGGTCAGGAAGGTCAGCAGCGTCTTGCTCGTCATCGTTCCCTCCTGGCGCCGCTCTCCTCCCGAGTCCGATCCTGACCGCCGAACAGACGGTCCCGACCTCGACCAGGGCCACCTTCGCGCCGAGCTCCGCGGCCTTGATCGCCGCCGCGAACGCCGCCGACCCGCCGCCGACGATGATCAAATCGTACGTGTCGCCGCGGGACGCGAACCGCTGGCCCTCGCCCACCGCGCGGCGCTCGCGGACGGTGGCCCGATAACCGGCCGCCTCCACCGAACGGATCAGGACCTCGTCAGGCAGGTCCGGGCGCGCGAGCATCGTCGCTCGCCCCGTCCGCCAGCTCAAGACCGTCACCTCCTCGACGCCGGCCACTCCGCTCAGCGCCCTCTCCACGTGCGCGGCGCAGCCGTCGCACGTCATCCCCTGGACCTCCAGCGTGATTTGCTCCCGCTCAGGCATGCGCCCGCTCCCCCTCGGCCCGGCGTGCGCCGACCTCGCTCGCCTCCACCCGACGCACCTCGACCACCTCGACCGGGGCCGCGACGTTCTTGAGCAGGTGCGGCCCCAGGGATCGACACTCGCACCCACCGGGGAGGAAATCGACGGTCGTCTTCGTCGTGAGGAGACGCCAGGCGCCGGCAGGCACCAGCCGTTCCCACTCCGCGTGGCGGCTCGCGCGCCTCGACGCGTCCCTCATCGGCCTCTCAGGTCGCCCACATCCGGTAGGCTAAACCTTGTAGCTGCTACAAGGTCAAGCTACCCTACCTCGAGGAGGCAGGGCGTATGGTCATCGGGGCGCTCGCGAAACGGACCGGCACCAAGGCCGAGACCATCCGGTATTACGAGCGGATCGGGCTGCTCCCGGCCCCGGGCCGCACGGCTGGCGGCTATCGGCTCTACGAGAGAGAGCACCTGAAGCGCTTGACCTTCGTGCGTCAGGCCCGGGCTCTCGGGTTCTCCATCGACGAGGTGCGGCGGCTGCTCGCGCTGGCGGCCACGCGGAAGCGGTCATGCGACGCTGTCCGCCGCGTGGCCGAGGCGCATCTCGCCGACGTCCGGGCGAAGATCGCGGCGCTCCAGACGATGGAGCAGGTCCTGACCCGTACGGTCGTGCAGTGTGCGAAGGGCGTCAGCCCCGCATGCCCGCTCGTCGACGCGCTCTACCGTGGCGCGGACGGGCCCGCCGAAGCGGACGTGCCGGCCCGACGAGGTTCACGGCCCCTCGACGGCGCCCCGGCGGTCCGGCGGCGAGAAGCCAGCGGGCGCCGAGTTGTCCGAAGGTCGAGCTGAGGTCCGCCCCCAGTGGTTGCTCCCACGCCTCTCGTTGCAGTCGTCGAGCGGCATCCCGAGCGCGCGGCTGATGTCTCGCGGGAAGACCCATCACTTGCATTCGGTGATCCGCCTGGCCCGTCGAACAGATGGAGAACATCCTGCGAAAGCTCGGGGTGGAAACGCGGACCGCGGCTGTGGTTAGGGCGCTGGAGGTGGCGAGGCCAGCCTGACGCTTCTCCCTCGGTCGGCTCCACACCGCCCGGATGAGGCGGCGGACACAGCCGCAGGCTGAACACTCCCCATCGCCGGCGATGAACCCGTCGACGCCTTCCAACTCTGTGGGTTACCAACACCGCTGCGCTCGCCGGGACGCCGATGGCCAAGGCGAGGCAGAACGAACAGAAGTCGCGCGGGTCCCCGAGCAGGAACCGAATCACCGCGTCCCCGGTCACTGGGGTCCCCGCCTGGCAGCAGACGGCGGCATGACGAAGCTGGGCGCATGTGGAGAGCGGAGGAGCTGATCCAGTGGGGCTACCTCGACGCGAACCCGTCGCACTACGCCGAGCGGCCGCGCGGTGAGGATCAGGAGATGCAGATCCTCACGCCGGCGGAGATCCACCGGCTCCTGGCTCACGCCGGCGAGTCGGTCCGGACCCTCCTGCTCTGTGCAGTGATGACCGGGATGCGGCGCGGCGAGCTCCTCGGGCTCCGGTGGGAGGACGTCGACTTCGAGGGCAACCGCATCCACGTGCGCCGCGCGCTCTGGCGCGGGAAGTTCGTCACGCCGAAGTCGAAGCGTTCGCGACGATCGATCGACATGACGCGCACGGTGAAGGAGGCGCTCGCGCGGCTGCCGAGCCGGTTCCGCGGCGAGCTGGTCTTCTGCGCCGAGAAAGGCACCCCGATCGATCCCGAGAACTTCACGAAGCGTGACTGGGCGCGCGCGCTCCGTCGTTCGGGCCTGCGCCGGATCCGGTTCCATGACCTGCGGCACACGTACGCGAGCCTGCTCATCGCGCAGGGCGCGCACCCGAAGTACATCCAGGCTCAGCTCGGGCGCGCCTCGATCCAGACGACGCTCGACCGCTACGGGCACCTCATGCCGGACATCCACGAGGCGGAAGCGCGCAAGCTCGACCGCCTGGTGTTCGGAGAGGGCGAAGGCTCAGCGCGGAGCGTCGACGGGCCGCGTGCCGGCGCGGCTGACGCGGTGCAGCGGTAGCAAAACGGTAGCAGAAACGAAAACGGGGCCGGCGCGGTGCGCGCCAACCCCGTGATCGGCATTGGTTGCGGGGGCTGGATTTGAACCAGCGACCTTTGGGTTATGAGTCGTCTCGGGGCTTGGTCGGCCAACCCTCTGATCTCTCGGGAAAACAACGCAGCGACCGGGGCTTGGACCTCCTCCGTTGTTCCTTGGCCCTTCACCGTTTTTCGCGCTGTTTCGGGGTGGCACGGTAGCAAAACGGTAGCACCGGCCTCAGCCGACACGGACGGAAATCGGACCGGGGATGGCGTCAGCCCTCGCCCCTGCCAAGTCGCGCGCGGATCGGTCCAATCACAGGGTACGGGCTGTCGAAGAACTCGATCCCCTCGCGCGTCATCCACGCCCTCGTCACATCGTTGCGGAAATGCTCGTCTCTCGACATGAAGGATCGACAGACATCGGCGCGGCGCGCAATGACGACGTGGGCAAGGATAGCGGCATCGGCCGGTTCAAGATCGAGAAACTGCCGGAGGTCCGCTGTGAGAGCCACCAACTCGGGGGTGGGTTCGAGCAGGTCGGTGACTGCCGCTATCCGCTCCAGCATCCTCCAGAACTCCTGTTCCGCCACATCGGCCACCTGGGCCAGCACGTCGGCAGCGGCACCCAGGGCGCCGTCGGGGAACTGTAGCGAGGACGACCGAAGGATCTCGCGCCTCCCGGCTCTGATTCTCCGCTCGAGGTCCTCCCAGTCTTGGCGCCTGGATTCGAACGCCTTGATGGCTTCCGCGATGCAGAACGACGGGAGGAACAGCCGGACGTGACGCTGCTCGGTGTAGGTCAGAAGCTCTTCAGAGGCTTGATCCTGATGGAGAGCGACGTCGAGGATCCAGTTCGTCTCGACTGCGACTTCGCCTGCGCCATTCGTCACTCGCCAGGCCCCGGCGATTACTCCTCGGTGCTCAGCACTCCGTCCGTCAGGTCTTTCGCGAAGGCCGTCAACTCGGGGTGACGCGTCAGGATCTCTCGACGCGTCGGCAACCCGTGGACCCATCGGTCGACGGCACGAAGGAGGACTCGTTCACCGACGACACTCGATTGGGGGAAGTCTGTTGCCTGAAGCAGCTCTCCCGTCGAGAGCACCGTCCATGGCCGCGTCATATCCTCGCTTCTGAAGATCGTCGTCTTCTCAGGGTCGACCAGGATCGACCACGGCGTGCTGCAGGTTGTCGCGTAGGTCCCGAGCTGCCGGAGTACGGCGTCTTCGAATCTTCGGGGAATCGGACGAGCCTTGGCCTCGACGACCACAAGAGGTCGTCCCTCCTTGAGGATAACGAGGTCTGGCCTGAACATCGTGATGTCTGGGCTCCTTAACCCAAGTCTAGCACCTCGCGTCCCGAGAGGACGAGAAGCCTACCCGTTCGATAGTTCGAACCGCGTGACGAAGAACCCGTCCAGCGTGCAGCGCCGGACCTCCTCGGGTCCGCGCACTCGAGGAACAGCTCGACCGCCTCGTTGAGGTGGCCTTCGTCTCCTCGATCGTGGCGCCGTGGCCCGCGATGCCCAGCTCGGGACAGAGCGCGACATAGAGGTCGCCCTCCTTCTCGATGATGACGGTGTAGCTCATCCTGGCCCTCGCCACCGGATCGTACACGATCCAGCGACTTCACGGGCGGGACTGGCTCCTGGTAGGCTTGAGAGGATGCCTTGTATCCATCCCGGCCCACGCCCGAGGTCGCAGTGCCGGTGTCCGGCGTGACGGCGGAAGGCAGCAGCGCGCCGCCCACGCTCGCTGAAGTCCTTGCGGCCTTCGAGACGCGGAGCGAGCCCTTCGATCCGCACGAAGTGGCCGAGGCCGTCCGCGCGCTCGGGAAGCAGATGGAAGCTGCGGGCAAAACGGTCACACTCGACATCCAGGCGGAGTGGCTCGCCTTCACCCTGATGGAGAATTATCGGGGCGATGACGGTTTCGTCTGGGGGACGTACTACGGCCCGGTTGGGGTCTTCCACGACTCGAAGGGCACGCGGGTCGAAATGCCGCCGCTCGGGGAGATCACTCCCGACGTCATCGCATACTGGCAGGAGCGCGCCCGCACGGCGCGCCACCCCCTGCTTCAGATCCGGTACGCCGATCTCGCCTGGGAGTTCGGGCGGCGTGCGAAGCTCGCGGTCGATGTCGCTCTCCCGCGGACCGCGATCGACGCCACGGTCGCCGCGGCGGCCAAGAGACTCTTCAAGCATTCGACCGTCGGCTTCACCGGTCTCAGGCACGCGCTCGCCCTTGCGCTTAGCCTCCGCGATGACGCGCGCGTGGTGACGGTCCGGGACGCGCTCATCGCCTACGAGGACGCGGTCGCCGAAGATGCGCTCCCGGGTACGTGGGGCATTGCCTTCGACGAGCTCGTGGCGGCGAAGTCCAAGCACATCCCCCTGCCGCCGGAGCTCGCCGCGAAGCTCGTCTCCGACCTCGAAGCGCGCCTTGGCCGGCTCGCGCACCCGAAGGAGCCCGGCGCCATCCCTGACGGCTTCGCCGTTGAGGCCGCGGCCCTGCGGCTCGCCCGTCACTATCGCGCGACGGGCGACGAGGCGGCGATGCGGCGCGTGGTCCGGAGTTACGGGGAAGCGTTTCGGGTGGCGGCGGAGAAGGCGTCTCCGCTGCTCGCGATGGCCTGGCTCGAACGGGTCCTCGACACCTACCGCAGTTTCGGGCTCCGCGAAGAGGCCGAAGCGACCGAGGTGCGTCTTCGCGACCTGGGTCCGGACGCCATGAAGGAGATGAGGCCGATCGCGATCTCGACCCAGATCGCGGCCGACGAGGCCGAGCGGTTCCTCGACGCGATGACCACCGGCACGCTCGAGGAGGTGCTCTTCCGCATCGCAGTCCAGTTCATCCCGGACAAGACGGCCGTGACCCAGGAGGTCCACCAGCTCGCGAAGGCATCGCCTCTGAGCGCGATCATCTCCCAGACGTTTGTGGACCGCGATGGCCGGCCGACCGCCAAGATCGGATCGGTCGAGGACGATCTCGACGGGCGGGTGGTCCGGCAGACCTCGCAGCACATGCAGTTCGAGATCCCGTGGTTGCGCGCCGTCCTCGACCGTATGCGCGAGCGCCTGACGCCGTCGGCGGCCGATCTCCGCGACCACTTACTCAAGGCGCCGGTCTTCGCCCAAGAAAGGGCGCCAATCTTAGAACGTGGACTCGACGCCTATCTCGACGGCGACGCGACCGTCGCCGCCCCGATGCTCATTCCCCAAGTCGAGGATGCGCTGCGGAACCTTGTGCGCCTCGCGGGTGGCTCGACGTACAAGCAGCACCGGCTGGGCGGGCTGATGCTGAAGACCTTCGACGACCTCCTCCACGAGGAGGCGGTGGTGAAGAGCCTCGGCGAGAACGTCGTCCACTATTTCCGCGTCCTCTTCACCGACCAGCGCGGCTGGAACATCCGGAATGATGTCTGCCATGGCATCACGCCGGCGGCCGGCTTTTCCCCGCAGCTGACGGATCGGATCTTCCACGCCCTTCTCGTGCTCGCGCTGCTTCGCCCGCAGGAAGCGACTGACGCCGAGCCGCGGTGAGTTGAGGACGTTTGAGGCTCTTCTACTTCCATGTGAGCGCGATGATCTATCGGCCCGGCGAGGCGATCGGTCCGCTCACCCGCAACCGATACTCCGACCCGGAAGCGCAGAGCGCGGGTGGCGTCCGCGCGCAGGAGGCGCTCGACGCCGGACGGCCCCCAGGCGCCGTGAGCCGGCTGGCAGCGCATTTCGCGTTCGACCGTCCCGAATCGCGGTCGCGTATTGGACCGCGGAGGCGAACCGCGCCCGCTCCCGCGGCGACGCCGGTTCGCTATATCTTCTCCCGCCCCATTACTACGAGATCGAAATGCCCTCCCCGGTGAAGGTGCTGTGGGTTCCGGAAATTCTGGCCGGTGATTTCCGGAAATTCTGGCCGCTGCCGGGGATCGTGGCTCAGGCACCTCTCGGAGGTCAAGCGTGAGATGCCGGGTCCGGTAGGAGGGCCCGCGGAGCTCGAGATGCCGGCCGCGTTCGAGCACCCGGTCGAGGATGGCTTCCGCCAGGTCGGGATCGTGGAGGACGCGTCCCCAGGCGCCGAGCGGTTTGTTCGTGGTGAAGAGCATCGGCCGGCGATGCAGGTGGCGGTCGTTCACGACCTGGAAGAGCACGTTGGCCGCATCGGGGCCGTAGCTGAGATAGCCGACCTCGTCGATCACGAGGACGTGGGGATGGGTATAGGTCGGCAGGACGTGGCGGAGCTTGCCCGCGCGCGTGGCCCGGGAGAGCTCCTCGATGAGGGCCGTCGCGGTGGTGAAGCGCGCCTCGAAGCCGTTCTGGATGGCGCGGTAGGCGATGGCGACCGCCAGGTGGGTCTTGCCGGTGCCGCTCGGCCCGCTGAGGATCAGGCAGCTGCCCTGGGTGACGAACTCCGGGCCGAGGAAGCTGCCGAGCAGCGACAGCCGCACTGCGGCCTGGAAGGTGAAGTCGTACTCATCGATCGTCTTGAGGAAGGGGAAGTGCGCGCGCCGCACGCAGCGCTGGATGCGCGTCTGGGCGCGATGGGCGACCTCCTCGGCCATCAGGATGGCGAGGAAGTCCCGGTAGCCGAGGCCCTCGCGCTCGCCGCGCTGGGCCAGTTCGGGGTAGAGCCGGCGCACGGTGGGCAGGTGGAGGCGGCGCAAGAGGGCGTCGAGGTCGATCGCCGGCCCGGCCGTCGTCATCGCGCTCCCCCGGCGAGCGCGGGGCGCCGCGCGAGGTGGGTGGCGACGTACTCGGCGCCGACGGCGTGATGCCGCACGCCCCAGGCGAAGGCGTCGAGGAGGGCGGCCGGGCCGTAGTCCTGCAGGTACGCGAAGCACTGTTCGACGTCGAGGCGCCAGCGCGCCGGGCGGCGATGGATCAGCTCGGTCAGCCACTGCTCGGCCGCCGGCCCCAGCTCCCAGAGACTCTGCCGCTGGTAGTACAGCCGCCCCCGCACGCCGCGGACGGCTTCGACCATCGCGGCGCGATGCTCGGGCAGGATGCTGGCCTGGCCCGCGCCTCGGTCGCGGGGGTGCCGGATGACGGCGCCCGTCTTGGTGACGATCTCGATCCGGTCGCGGTAGAGATGCAGGGTGGCTGGCTGGCCGATGGCCGCGGGCGGCATCGAGTACTCCCGCCCCTCCCAGCTCACGCGGGCGCGCGCGCTGACGACCACGGGGATCTTGAGGGCATAGTCGGCGGGGGCGACCGCGAGCGGCCGGAGGCGGGCCCGCTCGATCGTGAGGCGGACCGCCGGGATCTCCCCGGTCGCGCGCGAGGGCCGCTCGGTGTTGACCGTCGTGAGCCACGGCGTGAGCTGGGCCGCCACATCGATGCGGTCGTGGAAGCGCCGGCACCGGAAGAAGCTGCCCTTGACCCAGCCCACCAGATTCTCGACGGCGCCTTTCTGGCGGGCGGCGCGCGGCCAGCACAGCTCCGGGGCAAAGCGGTAATCGAGGGCCACCTGGCCGAACACGGGATTCCAGACGATGAGCTCGCCCTGGCGGGTCAGCACCACCGTCTTGGGGTTGTCCCACACCGTGACGAGGGGCACGCCGCCAAAGACCGCCAACGCGTCCAGGAGCGCCCGGACCAGCGTCTCCTCCCGCTCGTCCGGGACCAGGGTGACGTGCACGAACCGGCTCCACTTCAGCCGGCTCGCGAAAAAGTGGACCCGCTCGATCCGCCCGTCGCTGTAGCGGACGTCGACGTGCCCGAAATCGTGCTGGCTGAACTCGCCCGGCACGCCCTCGAAGCGGACGAGCGGGGCGACCGTCGTCGGCCGCAGGCGACGTACGAGCTCGTACACCGCGCTCTTGCCGCCCCGGTAACCGTGCTCCTCCCGGAGCCGGCGCAGGATCTCCACACCGGGCAGGTCCCGGTCCTCCCGCAGCCATCCCTCGACCTGCTCGGCCCACCGCGCGGTGACTGACGGCCGGCCCACACCGCGAGCCTCGACGAGCACGGCTGTCTCGCTCGTGGCCACCGGCGCCTCGCGCTCGATCCGCCGCACGCTCCGGACGGACACGCCGGTCTTCGCCGCCACCGCTCCCTGGGCCATCTTCACCGCGCGCAGGATCTGGATCTCATGCCGGGTCATGGCGCCGATCACCCCTCCCCCTCTCCGGGCGCCGCTTCGTGGCGCGGCGCGCCGGGGAAGAGCCTGCGGTCAAGACCTGTGACCGGCCAAAATTTCCGGAAACGGAGGGGTCAGAGTTTCCGGAACCCGCAGGTGCCGATGGCCGTGGCTGAATGGGTGTTCCAGCTCATTCGAGCATGGCGCCGAGCCGGCGCCTGCAATCGAAGAGTACTGGTCGCCGCGGCAGGCGTGGAGGGTCTGGGAGTATCTGGGTCGTGACATGACGATCGTGAGCGAGATCGGTGCCCCGAAGGATCCCACCGGCTTCGTCCTCTACCTGCACCTCGAGGACAGGAAGATGGTGAAGGCCAAGTGGCCATGGTGTCGGGCTGACAAGCGTGCCCCCT
>FWPU01007640.1_pt1 | contig 19656 bp, 16 predicted proteins | sample 2228361 | NCBI WGS metagenome assembly FWPU01 (sample SAMEA103939777, study PRJEB20133) | metagenome
GGGGCTCACGCCGGAGGAGCGGCGCACCATCGAGGTGTTCCGGCGCGTCCGCCCCTCGGTCGTGTTCATCACCGCCCTGGCCGTGCGCCGGGACTTCTTCACGCTCGATGTCGAGCAGATCCCGGCCGGCACGGGCAGCGGCTTCGTCTGGGACCGCCGGGGTCACATCGTCACCAACTTCCACGTGCTGGCCGACGGGGACGCCTTCGCGGTCCGGCTGGCCGACCAGTCGGAGTGGGAGGCCAGGGTGGTCGGGGTGGCGCCCGAGAAGGACGTGGCCGTGCTGCGCATCCAGGCGCCGGCCGAGCGGCTGCAGCCCCTGCCGCTGGGCAGCTCGCGCGCGCTGCTGGTGGGCCAGCGCGTGCTGGCGGTCGGCAACCCGTTCGGGCTCGACCACTCGCTGACGGTGGGGGTGGTGAGCGCGCTGGGACGCGAGCTCCGGTCGCCCAGCGGTCGCCGCATCCGGGACGTCATCCAGACCGACGCCGCCATCAACCCGGGCAACTCCGGCGGCCCGCTGCTCGACTCCTCCGGCCGGCTCGTCGGGGTCAACACCGCCATCTACAGCCCCAGCGGCGCCTCGGCCGGCATCGGCTTCGCGGTTCCGGTGGACGCGGTGGCCCGGCTGGTGCCCCAGCTCATCGCGCGGGGACGGGCCCTGCAGGCGGGGATCGGGGTGACCGTGCTGCCCGACCGCTACGCGGCGCTCCTCGGCCTCGGCGGCGTCGCCATCGTGGAGGTCGCCCCGGACAGCCCCGCGGCGCGGGCGGGGCTGGAGGGGGCACGGCTGACGGCTTCGCGGCGGCTCGTCCTCGGCGATCGCATCCTGGCCGTGAACGGCCAGCCCGTCAGGTCCGAGGACGACCTGCGCGACGCCTTCGAGGCCGCCGGCGTCGGCGCCCAGGTGACCCTCACCGTCGCCCGCGACGGCCGCCAGCGCCAGGTCCGCGTCACGCTGATCGCGGAGGACTGAGGCGGGACCGGAGCGAGCGCCCACTCCTGACGGCCCTAGGGACGACGTGTGATGCCCAGGGTCTGCATGCGGGAGCGCAGCGTGGAGGCGTTGACGCCGAGACGGCGCGCCGCCCCCTGGGGACCCGAGACCTTCCAGTTCGCCGCCTCCAGGGCCCGGAGGATGTTCTCGCGCTCCAGCTGCCGCATCTCCGCCTCGGTGCGGATCCCCGGCGTGTCAGTCGGCGCCAGCCGCCGCTCCTCGGTCTCCGGCAGGGCGCGGTCGAGGTTCAGGCGGCCGTCCCGGGCCGTGATGACCGCGCGCTCGATGACGTTCTCCAGCTCCCGCACGTTGCCGGGCCAGCCGTACGCCCGCAGCCGGCGGGCGTCGTCTTCCGAGAGGGGGACCAGGGGCCGCCGTAGCCGGGCGGCGAACCGCCGCGCGAACTCCGCGGCCAGCAGGATGACGTCCTCGCCGCGCTCCCGCAGCGGCGGCACGGTGATCGGGAAGACGTCGAGCCGGTAGTAGAGATCGGCCCGGAACCGACCGTCGCGGACCTCCTGCAGCAGCGCCCGGTTGGTGGCCGCGATCACCCGCACGTCCACCTTGCGCGTCTCGGAGCTGCCGACGGGCTCGAACTCGCCTTCCTGCAGCACGCGCAGCAGCTTGACCTGCACCTCCAGCGGCAGCTCCGCGACTTCGTCGAGAAAGATCGTGCCGCTGTCCGCGAGCGCGAACCGGCCCGGGCGGGCGGCGGTGGCGCCGGTGAAGGCGCCCTTCACGTGACCGAAGAACTCGCTCTCGATCAGGTTGACCGGGATGGCGCCGCAGTTGACCTTGACGAACGGACGCTCGCGGCGGCGGCTGCCGGCGTGCACGGCCCGGGCCACCAGCTCCTTCCCGGTGCCCGTCTCACCGAGGATGAGAACGGTCGCGTCGGTGTCGGCCACCTCCTGCACGTCGCGGAGCACCCGGCGTATCGCCTCGCTGCGCCCCAGGATCTCCGCCGGCCCCTGCAACGCCCGGATCTCCTCGCGCAGGTACTCGGCCTGGATTCGCTCCTGCACGCTGCGCAGGATGAGGATGTAGGACCGGTCCGAGCAGGCCAGCGTGCCCTCGGCCGGGAAGACCACCCCGGCGGCGGTCCGGGCCCGCACCTCGCCGGGAAGCCGGGCCGCCCCGCGCGGGCCCAGGGCGTCCACCGTTCGCCGGAGGATCGCGGCGCCGTCGGGCGTGAGGAACCGGACGAAGTCGGCGCCGACCAGCTCCTCGCTGGCGCACCCGAGGAGCTCGCGCGCCGCCGGGTTGGCCTGCGTCACGCGGAGGTCGGCGTCCAGCTCCAGGATGGCATCCATCGCTCCGTCCACCAGGCGCCGGAGCTTCTGCTCTCGATCCTGGATCCCCGCTTCGGCCCGGAGGCGGCGCAGCTCGGCGGCCGCCCGGGCAGCGAAGATGCGGAAGACCGCCTCGGTGCGGGGATGCCGGGAGATCGGCCGTCGGTCGAGGACCGCCAGGTGCCCGAGCACGCGGCCATCGTCGCCCTCCAGGGGCAGTCCCATGTAGCTGACGGCGCAGAGGCGCTTCAGGTCGGGATCGTCCGGGTACAGCTCCACGCAGCGGTCGGGGATGTGCACCAGCGCCCGGCCGTCGATGACCGGCTCGCAGGGCGTGCCGGCCAGACTGTACTCGTAATCGGAGACGGGCTCGCCATCCAGCCAGAAGGCGAGGGCGCGGAGCTTCCGGGATGCCGGCAGGTACTCGGTCACCCAGGCGCCGCACGTGCCCAGCGCCTCGCACAGACCGCGCACGAGCGCCGTGAAGAACTCCGTCCCGGTGTGCGATGCCGTGCCCTCGACGAGGCCGCGCAGCACGGCGTCGGCCCGGGCGCGCTCGGCGGTGTCGGCGTCCGGGGGCTCCATGAGGTTGCCGCTGGCACTGTACCACGGGCCCCGGGGGCGGCTCCCGGCATCGCGAGAGTTCGCGACCTTGCGAAATCTCGTGGCGGCCCGACCTCGGTCCCGCCCGCCAACTGCCCGATCCGCCGACGTTCCAGGCCTGGCATCCTGCTTGCCCCGGGCAGGGGGCACCAACCCACGCGGGGTGCCCATCCCGCGGACAACAGGAGGACGGCCATGGAGCAGCAGGTCGCGAGGACGACGGTGAATGGCGTCAATGTCGGTCGCCTGGTGGAGACCATCGAGGCCGTGGAGAGGACCCCGCGGCTCGCGGACTTCACGTTCCGCGTGTCGAACCGGTGGCTGCTGGGCGGGCACAACCGGTCCATCATCCAGGACTTCTACGGTGCCGGAGGGGAGGACACCAGTCGCACGAGGCCGTTCGTCGTCGACAACGACGAGCCGGATGTGCTCCTCGGCACCGACCGGGGCGCCAACCCGGTCGAGTACGTGCTGCACGCTCTGGCGGGATGCCTGACGACCTCGATGGTCTACCACGCCGCGGCCCGCGGCATCCGGCTGCAGGAGGTGGAGTCGCGCCTGGAGGGCGACCTCGACCTGCGCGGCTTCCTCGGGCTGTCCGAGGATGTCCGCAACGGCTACCAGGGGATCCGGGTGACGTTCCGGGTCAAGGCAGATGCCAGCGAGGCCGAGATCGAGGAGCTCGCGCGTCTGGCCCAGGCCCGATCCCCGGTGTTCGACATCGTCTCGAATCCGGTTCCCGTGCAGGTGCGGGCGGAGAAGGGGTAGCCGGCCCGGCTCGTCACGGAGGGCGCTGTCAGCGCGGGGCGCCGAGCAGCGCGGTCAGCTCCCTGACGTCCTTGAGGCGCTCCAGCTCCTGCACGCGGGCCAGCGCCCGACGCGCCGCCGCCTCCGGCAGCGCGCGCGTGGCGAGGGCGAGGAACTTGTCGACCAGCCGGCCGGCGGGGACGGGGCGCTCGGCGTCACCCTCCACGACCGTCGTGGAGCGGCTGACCGTGCGGCCGTCGGCCAGCCGGACGGTGACGGTCGCCGTGGGGTGGCCGCGCCGGCGCATGCTCATGGCCGGGTCGGCGCGCACCTCCACCATCCGCGCCAGCGCGGCGATCCGCGGGTCGCGGCGCGCGCCGTCCTCGAAGGCCGCCACATCGGCTCGGCCCCGCACCAGCGCCGCCGCCACCGCGTAGGGGATGGAGAACTTGGCGGCGAGCAGGGTCGGGGGCGCCGGGTCCGCCATGCGGACTCCGAACGGCACCGTGACGACCTCGACGCCGCGGACCTCGTCGGCCGTGAAGCGCTCGGCCTCGCGCAGGGCCAGCACGGCGTCGAGGGCCGGATGGTTGTAGAGGCAGCAGGCGTGCAGCTTGAAGTAGTTCTGCTGGATGCGCAGCGGTCCCCCCAGCCCCTCGAGCGCCCGGCTGGGGTCGAACGCGTCGGCGAGGATGGTCCCGTAGACGTCGGCCGGCCCGTCGGCCAGGCCGGTGAAGCCGCACTGCCACGCCTCGACGGCCAGGATCCCCTGCATCCCCGAGCGGCCAGGGTAGAGGTTGCGGACGGTGGCGCCCTGCAGGGCGGGGGTCCACGAGTTGGCCGGGCTCATGGAGGCGGCCAGGTTGATGATCGCCCGCATGGCGGCGGCGTCGTGTCCCAGCAGCCGGGCGACGGCGACGGCGGTGCCGATGGTGCCCCAGGTGCCGTGCGAGTGGACGTTCGGGCGCGGGGTCGTCGCCGAGCCGATCCGCGAGCACACCTCGTAGCCGGCCACGACGGCCTCGATCAGCCGGCGGCCGTCGGCGCCCAGCTCCTCGGCCACGGCCAGAGCTCCGGGAATCACGTGGATGGCCGGGTGGCCGCCGCCCCAGCGGTTGCCCTCGTCCATCTCGAGCGCGACGCCGGCGGTGGCGTTGGCGAGGGTGGCCAGCAGCGGGTCGGTCCGTGCCCGGTGGCCGATGAGCGTGGCCGCCGGCCGGCTCGCTCGCGCGGCCAGCCGCCCGGCCAGGGCCCGGTTCTCGGGCAGGGTGCTGCCGCCCAGGATGGCGCCGAGCGTGTCGAGGACGACCAGCCTGGCCGCGTCCAGCGCCTCCGGCGTCAGCGCGTCGAGGCCGAGCGTGGCCGCGAGCCGCGCCAGCTCGCCCAGGTAGTCGCGGCTCACGCGACCCCGAGCGGCGCCAGGGGACGGCCGCGCTCCAGGAACCGGCCGAAGCCCGGCCGCTGCTGCAGCTGGCCGTCGCTGACCAGCACCTCACCGCGCAGGACGGTCATCGCCACCCGGCCCCGGACCTTCCAGCCCTCGTAGAGGGTCCAGCCGCCGATGCCCTTGTGGTCGCTGGCGGTGATGGTGCCCTCCGCGTCGGGGTCGATCACCGTGAGATCGGCGTCGCCGCCGATGCGGATGGCGCCCTTGCGGGGATAGAGCCCGAAGATGCGCGCCGGGTTCTCGGCCATGACCCGCGCCATCCAGGTCGGCGACAGGCCGCGGCGGACGACGCCCTCGCTCCACATCAGGGGCACGAGCGTCTCCAGCGACGGGCTGCCGAAGGGGATCGGCTTGCCCTCCGGGTCCACGAAGATGTTCTGCCAGCCCGGCTCCTTCTGGGCCTTGCGCCGCGGCGAGTGATCGCTGGCGACGGTGGCGATGTAGCCCTGGGCCGAGCCGCGCCAGAGCGCCTCGCGGTCGGGCCCGTCGGCCGGCCGGAGCGGCGGGCCGATCTTGGCGAAGGGACCCCAGGTCTCCATCTCCTTCTCGGTGAGCAGCATGTACTGCGGGCACGTCTCGGTCCACACCGTCTGGCCGGCGGCCTGGGCCTGCTTGATGCGCTCCAGCCCCAGGTGCGTGGACAGGTGCACGACGTAGATCGGACAGCCGGTCATGGCGCCGAGCTTGATGGCCCGGTTGATGGCCTCCTCCTCGGCCCAGGCCGGGCAGGTGGCCGGGAAGTCGGTGGGACGCACCCGGCCCTCGGCGATGGCCTTCTCCTCCAGGTAGAAGAGGACGTCGCCGTTCTCGCAGTGCAGCTGGCAGAGGCCTCCGAGCGCGGCGATGCGCTCCATGGCGCGGGCGATGAAGTCGTCGGGGCACATCCGGTACGGCCGGCGCTTGTAGGTCATGAACAGCTTGTAGGAGGTGACGCCCATCCGGAACGCCTCGGCCAGGCCGTCGAGGATGTAGGGCTGGTTGTTGAGGATGAAGTGGAACCCGAAGTCGGTCACCGACTGGGCGGAGGCCTCCTCGCGCAGCCGGCCGAGCGCCCGGGGCAGGGTCTCCTGGGCCTCGGCGTCGTACTCCACGAAGGACAGCACGGTGGTCAGCCCGGCGTGGGCGGCGGCCAGCGGGCCCGTCCGCCAGTCGTCGTAGACGGGGCCCAGGTGGACGTGGCAGTCGATGAGCCCGGGCAGCACGTACTTCCCGGACACGTCGAGCCGCCGCTGGGCGGGCGGGAGCAGCCGGGCGGGGCCCAGGGCCACGATCCGCCCGTCGCGGATCGCGAGGTCGGTGTCGAGGATCTCCGAGGATGTGACGACCCGCCCGCCCGCGACGATGGTGTCCACGCCTGACTGCGCCATGCGGCCCTCCCGGTTCGCGCGCGACGGCCTCCCGGCCGTGCCGGCCGCACCGTATCGTAGGCGCGATGCGCTGCCGCGTCCAGGGGCGCCGGCCTTTTCAAGCGCCGGCCGAGGCGCTATAGTCCTCCGCAAAGGAGGGCCCCCATGCCCGCGATCGTCCGCTTCCTCGGTCTCGTCGTCGTCGTCGCCCTCCTGGGCACCCCGGCGCTGCCGGGCGCCGCGCCGGCCCAGCAGCCCCTCACCGTGGGGCTCGACGCCACGTTCGCGCCCCACGCCATGCCGAAGCTGGGCGGCGGGGTCGAGGGCTTCAACGTGGACATGGCCAACGAGATCGGGCGGCGTCTGGGCCGGCCGGTGACCATCGTGGCCCAGGAGTGGTCGGGTCTCATTCCCGGGCTGCAGGCCCGGCGCTTCGACTTCATGGCGGCGCCGACGACGGTGACCGAGGAGCGGGCCAGGTCGCTCCTCTTCACCGAGGGTTACCTGAACACCGACTACCAGTTCGTCGTCCGCCGGGACGCGCCGGACATCGCGAAGCTCGAGGACCTCAAGGGCAAGACGATCGCGGTCAACCGCGGCTCCATCTACGACACCTGGGCCCGGGAGAACGCCGGCAAGCACGGCTTCCAGGTCGAGTCCTTCAACACCACGACCGACGCCGTCCAGGCCGTGCTGGCGGGCCGGGCCTTCGCCAACCTGGCCGGCAACACCGCGGTGGCGTGGGCGGCCAGGCAGAACCGCGACCTCAAGCTGTCGCTGACCGTCAGCACCGGGCGGGTCTTCGCCATCCCGTTCCGCAAGGACGACGTCGCCATGCGCAACCGGGTGGAGGAGGTCGTGGAGTGCATGAAGCTCGACGGCTTCTTCGCCCGGCTCAGCGAGAAGTGGTTCGGGGTGACGCCGGCGCCCGGCTCGGCCGCGGTGACGGTGGACCCCGGCTACGGGCCGCCCGGCTTCGAGGGCTACATCGCCGACAAGCACACCCCGAAGTGCGGGTGATCGCGCGCCCCTGACGCCGCCCCGTATCCTCGACGTCGCGGGCCTGCACAAGTACTTCGGGCCCCTCCACGTCCTGCGCGGCGTCGACCTGCGGGTGGCGCCCCGGGAGCTGGTCTTCATCATCGGGCCCTCGGGGTCGGGCAAGAGCACGCTGCTGCGCTGCCTGAACCGCCTGGAGGAGCCCTCCGGCGGCACGATCCGCTTCGACGGCGTGGACATCCTGGCCCCGGGCGTGGACATCAACGCCGTCCGGCGGCAGATGGGCATGGTGTTCCAGTCCTTCAACCTCTACCCGCACATGACGGCGCTCGGCAACGTGAGCCTGGCCCTGCGCAAGGTCCTCGGGCAGTCCCGGGCCGAGGCAGCCGAGCGGGCGCGCGCCGCGCTGGCGCGCGTGGGGCTGCAGGACAAGGCCAGCGCCTATCCGAGCGAGCTGTCGGGGGGCCAGCAGCAGCGGGTGGCCATCGCCCGGGCGCTGGCGCTGGAGCCCAAGATCATGCTCTTCGACGAGCCGACCTCGGCCCTGGACCCCGAGCTGGTCGGCAGCGTGCTGGCCGTCATGCGGGCCATGCGCGAGGCGGGCATGACCATGGTCGTGGTGAGCCACGAGCTGCAGTTCGCGCGCGCCGCCGCCGACCGCGTCATCTTCCTGGACCAGGGGGAGATCGTGGAGGAGGGGCCGCCGGCCCGGATCTTCGGCGATCCCGCCCACCCGCGCACCCGCGAGTTCGTCGCCAGCATCGCCGGCCACGTCTAGGCGCCGGCCGTGACCGACCTCGAGCGCCTCCGCTTCAGCTTCTTCAACACGGAGGTCATGGCCCGGTACCTGCCGGCCATCGCCGAGGGGTTCGTGGTCACGATCGAGCTGGCCGTCGTCATCATCGTGACGGGGCTCGTGGCCGGCCTGGCCCTGGCGCTGCTCCGGTCAGCCCAGTGGCGGCCGGTCACCTGGGCCGTCGTGCTCTTCGTGGATCTCTTCCGGGCCCTGCCGCCGCTGGTGGTGCTGGTGCTCTTCTACTTCGCGCTGCCCCACGCCGGCCTCCGTTTGTCGGGCTTCACGGCGGCGTGGCTGAGCCTGGCCCTGGTCCTGGCCGCGTTCGCCGAGGAGATCTTCTGGGCCGGCATTTTGGCCGTCCACAAGGGGCAGTGGGAGGCCGCGCGCTCGACGGGGCTGACGTTCGGCCAGGCGCTGGCCTACGTGGTGCTCCCGCAGGCGGTACGGCTGACCATCCCGCCCCTGACCAACCGCACCATCGCCATCACCAAGGGCACGGCGCTGGCCTCCGTGGTCGGCGTCCCCGAGATCCTCACCCAGGCCGTGACCGGCCAGTCCTTCTCCGGCAACGCCTCGCCGCTGACGCTCGGCGCGGCCGCCTACCTGGTGCTCTTCCTGCCGTTCGTGGTCGTCGGCCGGTGGGTGGAGACCCGGTTCGCCTGGAAGCGCTGAGCAGTGGACGCCCTGGTCCGGAACTTCTTCAACCTGGAGATCATCCAGGCCGCCGGGCCCTACCTGCTCCGGGGGCTCGGCATGACGGCGCTGCTCTGCCTGGTCGTGGTCCCGTCGGGCCTGGCGGGGGGCCTGGGGGTGGCCCTGCTGTCCACGGTGCGCAGCGCCTGGGTGCGCTGGCCGCTCGTCGTCTACGTGGACCTGTTTCGCGCCTTGCCGCCGCTGGTGCTGCTCATCTTCGTGTACTTCGGTCTGCCCTTCCTCGGGCTCGATCTCCCGGCCTTCGCGGCGGTCGCGGTGGCCTTCCTGCTGAACACCTCGAGCTACTACGGCGAGATCTTCCGGGCCGGCATCGAGAGCGTCGGCGCCGGCCAGACCGAGGCGGCGCGCTCCACGGGGCTCACCCGGCTCCAGACCCTCACCTACGTCGTGGTGCCGCAGGCCACCCGCAACGTGCTGCCCGATCTCATCGGCAACACGCTGGAGGTGGTGAAGCTGACCTCGCTGGCCAGCGTGGTGGCCCTGCCCGAGCTGCTCTACGCCGCGCGCTCGGCCCAGTCGGTGACCTTCAACGCCTCGCCGCTGGTGGCCGCGGCCATCCTCTACTTCGTGCTGCTCTGGCCGGCCGTCCGGCTGCTGAGCCGCCTCGAGCACCGCCTGCTGGTCTCGCACGTCTGAGACCCAGAGGCGCATCTACCGCAGGCCGGCGGTCCACAGGCCCTCCAGATAGCGCTCCATCAACTCCGGTGTCTGCCACGGAGTGTTCGCTCTCACCCAGTCGATCGACAACTGGGGCTGTTCACGGAGGAGCATCGCGAGGAGCGAGCGGGCTTCCTCGATCTCGCCCGCGCGGGCGAGGCTCGCGCACCGCATGCGCTTCACGCCCTGAAAGCCAGGGCGCAGCCGCACCGCCTCGGTGGCGTACCGGGCGGCGTCCGCGTATCGCCCGGCGCCAAAACTGGCGATCGCGAGTCCCCCGAGGAAGAGCGCCATGTCGGGGTCGAGGGGACTGAGGCGGATCGCTTCCTCTCCGTGCTCGATCGCCTCGCGATCCTGTCCGGAGAACGCCAGTCCGCGGCTGAGATGCGCGTGCGCGATCGCAGAATTGGGATTGAGCCTGACCGCCTGACGGAAGGCGGCGATCGACTCCTCGGTTCGCTTTTCCATCAACGAGCAATAGCCGAGCGCGATGTGGGCCCACGAATCGCGATCGTCGAGCAAGAGGGCGCGGGTGGCGTGCCGGCGCCCGGCCGGCAAGCCCTTGTCACGGGCAAGCCACCCCATGTGGGCGGCGATCACCAGGCAATACCCGAGCAAGCTGCGGGCAGGCGGGTAGTCGGGATAGGCCGCGACGGCCCGTTGCAGAGCGTCGATCGCGGCCTCGTAATCGTCGCCCGTCAGCCGCCAGACGTTCATGCGTGCCCGGGCCACGACTTCCCAAGCTCCCAGATTCTCGGCTGACTGGGAGGACGCGCGCAGGCCCTCGGCGGCCAGCACGTGGGGCTCGATGGCGGCCGCGACGTGGCGGGTGATTTCATCCTGCACGGCGAAGATATCGCCCAGCTCCCGGTCGTAGCGCTCGGCCCAGTGGTAGCCGTTCGTCACCGCATCGATGAGCTGGGCGCTGATGCGTAGCCTGTTGCCGGCCCGCCGCACGCTGCCTTCGAGCACGTAGCGCACGCCCAGCTCGCTGGCAACCTGCCTCACGTCGACCGCGCGGTGCTTGTAGACGAAGGCGGAGTTCCGGGCGATCACGAACAGCCAGCGGATGCGGGCCAGCCCGGTTGTCAGATCGTCCGAGATGCCATCCGCGAAATACTCGTGCTCGGGATCGCCGCTCATGTTGGTGAAGGGCAACACGACGATCGATGGGCGGTCGGGCAGCGGGAGAGCGCCACCCTCGGGATGTGGCGCCGTCCGGCCGGTCCACAACGCGGGATCCGGCGCGCCCGCCGCCGGCGTTGCGATCTCGCGGACCTCGCCGACGAAACGGACGCCCTTGCGGGGCAGGGTCTTGATCAGCCTCTGCGCGTCGCCCGTATCGCCGATCGCGCTTCGGGCGGCGTTGATCCTGGTGAAGAGCGCGGAATCCGAAACGATGCGCCCGCACCACACCGACGCCAGGAGCTCATCCTTGCTGACCACGCGCTGGCGATGCCGGATCAGATGCTCGAGGAGATCGAAGACCTGAGGCTCGACGGGGACCAGAGTGCTTCCACGGTGCAACTCCCGGCGATCGGTGTCGAGTGTGCAGTCCCCGAACTGATACCGCACGATCCTACCTCATGGCCCGTAGTGGCCTCGTGGCGACCGAGTCTAGCACAGGCAGGGCCAAGGAAAGATCAAGCCAGGCTCAAGAGCAAGACAAGGCATCCTGAAAGCGGGGGCCGGGCATGTCCTGGTACCGTGCCTGGGCATCAGTACCAGGAGGGCAGCGATGAACGGGCTGGTGATGCTTTCGCTCCTGGGAGCGGGCGTATTGCTGTTCCCTGCCGCCGGAGCGGCGCTCGCCGAACCGAAGTCTGTCATCACGCCGGTGGCGGAGAAGAAGATCGCAGAACTCCCGGCGGGCGACCTCTTCCGGCTCGTGGAGAATTTTCCGCCGCTCGCATCGGCGAGGGCCGCCGAGGGCGCCGACACGCCGATGCAGGTGTTCAATGCCGGCGATACCGGGCTGGATCAGATCGTGATGTTCGTGGTGGACGCCGGGCGGCCATTCTCGGAGCCGGCGAGGTTGGACCAGGTGGAGGCATGACGGCCGGGGCGCGTGCCGTCGCGGGGGCGTGGTTGTCGGCGCTGGCGGCGCTGTGCGTGGGTGCCGGGATCGCGGTCGGCTCCGCACAGGGTCCAGGCAAGGTGCTGCGAATCGGCATCCTCACGTCGGCATACATCGCCTGGCACAATCAGACGCGTGGGTTCAAGGAAGGTCTGACGGAGCTGGGCTACGTCGAGGGGCAGAACGTCGTCTTTCATGTCGTCGCCGGCCAGGGCGACCCCACGCGCCTGCCGGCGCTGGCCGAGGCGCTCGTCCGCACGAAGCCGGACTTGCTCTATTGCGTGGCCACTCCCGACGCGCGCGCGTGCCAGAAGGCGACCCGGACTATCCCGATCGTCTTCACCCAGACGGGCGACCCTGTGAGGCTCGGCCTCGTGCAGAGTCTCGCCCGACCCGGTGGCAACATCACGGGGATCGGAAGCCTGCGGGGCGTCCTTGCCGCCAAGCGGCTCGAGCTGTTCAAGGAGGTCGTCCCGTCCCTCCGCCGGGTGCTGGTGACCTACGATCCCCGGGAGGAAGAGGAGGCGGATGCCGTGAGGGTCGTGAAGGAGGTTGCGGTACCCCTCGGGCTCACGATCCTCGATCGTCCGATCACGACGCCCGAGGAGATCGAGGCGGGGCTGGACACTCTCACGGACAATCGTCGGGACGGCATTCTGATCGTCCAGGCCAATCCGAACCTCAACATCCCGGGCCGGAGCCTGGAGGTCGCCACGTCGTACCGGATCCCGACGATGTACACCAGCGCCTTCTGGGCCGAGCACGGTGCGCTCGCATCCTACGGCGCCAACGAGTTTCAGCAGGGGCGACAGGCGGCGAGACTCGCGCACAAGATCCTCCTCGGGAAGTCCCCCGCCGAGATCCCCGTCGAACTGCCCACCGAGATCGAATTCGTCGTCAACCTCAAGACGGCCCAGCGCATGGGCCTTCAGCTGCAACCGGGAGTGTTGCTGCGGGCTGATCGCGTCATCCAGTAGCGGCCGAAGGGCCGCCCGGAGGTGGCTCATGAAAGCGATGCTGACAGGGTTCATCATCGGGTTCGTGGTTGTGGTGGGGGCCGACCTCGGCCACGCTGACGACCTGGAATCCAAGGTCAAGGTGGAAAAGTCGCACGTCGGCCTGCACCCCGGGGTCGACCCCGGGTTGTACGTCTGCGCCAGTAGCCACCTTCACGTCAAGGGAATCGTGCAGAATCTCACGAACGTCACGCTGGCCTCGGTGACGATCGAGGGAAGGGCGTACGACAGCGCGGGTACGCTTCTCGGGACCGCCCGCCCGTCAAAGAAGTCTCCCCCCCTGGTGTCCCTGAAGCCCGGCGAGAAGCGCGAGGTCGACCTGGAGTTCCTGACGGTGACGGGCCCGAGAATCCAGGAGGCGAAGAGACAGGAGATCGTGGTCATCGCGGTGACACCCGAGCGATAGGCTGGACCGGCCCGAGCGGGCCACTCGATCACCTGATTGGCCCGCGTCGTCACGTCGCCGCGCGGCCCCGGCGGAGCGCCCGGCCGGCCAGCACGCCGGTGTGCCGGCCCTGGTCCACCACGACCTTGCCGTTGACGATCACGTAGTCGATGCCGATGGGGAACTGCCTGGGCTCGGTGCGCGTGGCCGGGGCCTTGACCCGCCGGGGGTCGAAGACGACGACGTCGGCCTTGAACCCGTCCCGGAGCAGCCCGCGGTCGGGCAGGCCCAGCCGCTGGGCGGGGAACGAGGTCATCTTGCGGATGGCGTCCGGCAGCGAGACCAGCCGCTCCTCGCGGACGTACTCGGCCAGGATGATGGGGAAGGTCCCGTAGGTGCGGGGGCTCGGGTAGTCGCCGATCAGCAGCGCATCGCTGCCCACCATGGACAGCGGATGGCTGACGAACTTCGGCAGGGTGGCGCCGTTGCCGCCGGCCGAGACATAGGAGACCTGGAGGTCCTCGGCCAGCAGCAGGTCGCAGATGGCGTCCACCGGATCCTTGCCCATCATCTCGGCCACCTCGGCGATCGAGCGGCCCTCGAAGCGGTGATGGTGGTGGTGCTTGAAGTTGGTGAGCCAGATGTCCGACCAGGAGCCCGAGCGCGGCTGCATCTCCTTGCGCAGGCGGTCGCGGTCGCCCCGGAGCACCGCCTTCAGGCGCTCGACGCCGCCGTCGTGGGCCCACTGCGGCACCATGATGAGCAGGCGGGTGCTGCTGAGCGTGTAGGGGTAGCTGTCGAAGGTGACGTCGAGCCCCTCCTCGCGCGCGTCCTCCACCAGCGCCAGCAGGCGGCGGGCGCCGCCGGGGCTGGTGGTGCGCTGGTAGAAGTGCGTGATGTGCACGGGCACCCCGCTGCCCCGGCCGATGTCGAGCGCCTCCTTGAAGGGATCGAGGAAGCGATCGCCCAGGCTGTAGCGGACGTGGGTGTGGTAGATGCCGCCCAGCCGGCGGGCCTCGCGCGACAGCTCGACCAGCTCGGCGGTGTCGGCGTAGCTGCCCGGCGGGTAGTCGAGGCCGGTGGACAGCCCCCAGGCGCCCTCCTCCATCCCCTCGCGCAGGAGGGCCTTCATGTCGGCGAGCTGGTCGCGGGTGGCCGGGCGGGCGTCCCAGCCGACGGCGGCGATGCGGAGCGGGGAGTTGCCCAGGATGTAGGCCACGTTCACCGCCACGCGCCCCGTGAACAGGTCCAGGTACTGCTCGACGGTGGACCAGCGGCCGCGCAGCCGGGGGCTGCCGTCGAGGCCCGAGTTGATCTCGACGAAGCGCCGGAAGTCCTCGTCCGACCGGAAGGGCGCGTAGGAGTTGCCGTCCACGCCGATCAGCTCGGTGGTGACGCCCTGCCGCACCTTCGGCTCGTGCTGGGGCTCGGCCAGCATGACCAGGCCGGAGTGGGCGTGCATGTCGATGAACCCCGGGCAGACGATGCGGCCGGTGGCGTCGATCACCCGGGCGCTCTCGATCCCGTCCAGATCGCCGCGCAGGATGCGCACCTGCTCGCCCTCGATGCCGACCGCCCCGTAGAAGCCGGGGTTGCCGGTGCCGTCCACGATCATGCCGCCGCGAATCACCAGATCCAGCATGGCGCCCTCCTGTCGTGTGCCCCTGCATATTACGGGATTCCAGCCGGCGCCGGTCGCGCGCGGCTTGACATCCCGCCGGGGCCGGCGGATCGTCAACGGCGGCCGGCCCCGGGGCCGGCGGGGAGGCGACAAGGGGCATGGGAGAGCGGATCGCGACGACGACCAGGTACGCGCAGCCCGGGTCGGCCTCGGCCCGGCTGTTCGAGCGGGCGCTCGGCTGCCTGCCCGGCGGCAACAGCCGGACGACGGTCTTCCTGCCGCCGTACCCGCCCTACGCCGCCGAGGGCCAGGGGTGCTGGATCACCGACGTGGACGGCGACCGGCGCCTGGATTTCCTCAACAACTACACGGCGCTGATCCACGGCCACGCGCATCCGGCCGTGGTGGAGGCGGCCAGCCGCCGCCTGGCGCGCGGCGTGTCCTTCCCGCTGCCCACCGGCGAGGAGGTGGCGCTGGCCTCGCTCCTGGTCGAGCGCCTGCCCGCCGTCGAGCGCGTGCGCTTCACGAACTCGGGCAGCGAGGCAGTCATGATGGCGCTCAAGGCCGCCCGGGCGTACACCGGCCGGCCGAAGATCGCCAAGTTCGAGGGCGCCTATCACGGCTCCTACGACTACGCCGAGGTGAGCCTGGGTCCCGGGCCCGACGAGTGGGGGCCGCTGGGCGAGCCGCGCGGCGTGCCCTACTCGCGGGGGACGGCGCCCTCGGTGCTCGACGAGGTGGTGGTGCTCCCGTTCAACCATCCCGAGCTGACCGTCCGGCGCCTCGAGCGGCACGCGGGGGAGCTGGCCGCGGTGATCCTCGACCCGCTCCCGAACCGGGCCGGGCTCATCCCGGCCAGCCCGGAGTTCCTCCGGGCCGTCCGCGAGGTGACGGCGCGCCACGGCATCCTGCTGATCTTCGACGAGGTCATCTCGTTCCGGATCGGCTACGCGGGCGCCCAGGGGCACTTCGGGGTGCGCCCCGATCTCACCACCCTGGGCAAGATCATCGGCGGGGGCTTCCCGGTCGGCGCCGTCGGCGGCCGGGCCGACGTCATGGCGGTGTTCGACCCCCGCGGCGGCAAGCCGGCCGTGCCGCACGGCGGCACCTTCAACGCCAACCCGGTGACGATGGCGGCCGGCCTGGCCGCGATGCAGCAGCTCGACCGGGAGGCCTTCCGCCGCCTCGACGAGCTGGGGGCGAAGCTGCGCGACGGGATCGCGGCCTGCTTCAAGGACGCCGGCGTGCCCGGCAGCGTGACCGGCGCCGGCTCGCTGTTCCGCATCCACCCGCATGCCCGGGAGCTGGTCGACTACCGCTCGACCTGGCCCGAGCCGGCGGAGCGCGACCGGCTGGCCCGCCTCGTGCGGCACCTGCTGGATCACGGCGTCCTGCTGGCCCCGAACGGGCTCGGCTGTCTGTCCACCCCCATGGGTGAGGCCGAGCTGGAGCGGTTCCTGGAGACGCTGCACGACGCGCTGCGGGCCTGAGCCGGGGCCGCGATGCGCGTCGAGTTCGGCATCAACTTCATGCCGACGGCGCCGGCCCGCGAGGTCGCCGGCTGGGCCCGCGAGGTGGAGCGCCTCGGCTACGCGATCCTGGGCATCTCGGATTCCCAGTCGCTGTGTCGGGACGTGTACGCGACGCTGGCGCTCTGCGCGGCCGCCACCGAGCGCATCCGCCTGGGCCCCCGCGTCATCACGCCGCTGACGCGGCACCCGGCGGTGGCCGCCTCGGCCGCCGCCACGCTGGAGGAGCTGGCGCCCGGGCGGACGCTGATCGGCATCGGCAGCGGCGACAGCGCCGCCTACACCATCGGGCTCCGGGCGGCGCCGCTGGCCGAGCTGCGCGAGTACGCGCTGGCGATCCGGGAGCTGCTCGCGACGGGGAGCGCGACCTACCACGGCCGGCCGGCCCGGCTGACCTGGGCCCGGGCGACGATCCCCATCGTCCTGGCCGCCTCGGGGCCGAAGACGCTGCGCCTGGCCGGCGCCATCGCCGACGGCGTGGTGATCCGGACGGGGATCGCTCCCGAGATCGTCCGCGACTCGATCGCGCAGGTGGCGGCCGGGGCGCGGGAGGCGGGGCGCGACCCGGAGGCGGTCGAGCTGTGGTGGTGGCCGGACGTGAACCTGGCGCCGAGCCGCCGGGAGGCCATCGACGGGATCCGGATGTCGCTGGCGGCGGCCGGCAATCACCTGAGCCGGTTCACCACCGAGGGCAAGCACGTGCCGCCGGAGCTCGTCGGGCCCATCCAGGAGCTGGGGCGGCGCTACGCGTTCACCGACCACGTCGTGCCGGGCGGCGCCAACGGCCGCCTGGTCGAGGAGCTGGGGCTGCTCGACTACCTCGCCGAGCGCTTCGCGGTGGCGGGCCCGGCCCGGGAGTGCGTCGAGAAGCTCGAGCGGGCCGTCGAGGCCGGCGCCCGCCGGTTCTGGATGAGCGTGCACTTCGACGACAAGCTCCGCTTCCTCCGCGACTGGGCCGCCCAGGTGATGCCGGCCTTCCGGTGAGCGGCTGGGCCGGGGCGCTGCGCCGGGTTTGACTCGCCTCCGGGCCCGGGCTACGCTCCCGCCGCCGCGCACTCCAGATCCGGGGAGGAGATCGCCGTGATCGCACGCCTGGCCGCCGCCCTCGTCCTGCTCCTCGCCACCGTCACCCTGACCGCCGCGCAGTCGCGGCCCCTCAGGCCCTTCACCTTCATCCTGGACTTCCTGCCCTACGGGGAATACACGCCGTACTTCACCGCCCTGGACAGGGGCTGGTACCGCGAGGAAGGGCTGGACGTGAAGATCCTGCGCGGCGCGGGCAGCGGCGACACCATCAAGCGGATCGCCGTGGGCCAGGGCGAGGCCGGCAGCGCCGACTTCAGCGCCCTGGTGGCCGCCCGTGCCAACGAGGACATCAAGGTCCGGGCCATCGCCGCCTACTTCCGGCGGCCGCCCCACTCGATCTTCGTGCGGGAGGGGGCCGGCATCGACACCGCCCGGGACCTGCAGGGGCGGACGCTGGCCATCACGCCGGGCAACAGCCACCAGATCCTGTTCCCGCTGCTGGCCAAGCTGGCAGGCTTCCCGGCCGAGTCGGTGAAGTGGGTGACGATGGATGGCGCGGCGATGGGGCCGGCGCTGATCGCGGGCCGGGTGGAGGGCGCGCCCTTCTTCGCCAACCACGAGGCGCGGCTGCAGAAGCAGGCCCAGGCCCAGGGCATCAAGCTCAAGCGCATCTCCTACGCCGACGCCGGCTTCGACATGTACTCGCTGGTGATCTTCGCCCGCGAGGAGTCGATCGCGAAGGACGCCGAGTCCCTGCGGGCGTTCCTGCGGGCCACGCTGCGCGGCATGCGGCACGCCTTCGCCCGCGAGAACCTGGAGGAGGGGGCCCGCATCCTGCTCAGGTACCATCCCGAGGTGGACCTCGACGCGGCGGCCGGCGCCGCCCGGGTGGCCAGCCAGTACGCCATGACGGAGGAGGTGACCTCCGGCCAGGTGGCCCTCGGCCAGTTCGAGCCGGCGCGGGTGGACCGCTCGCGTGACGTCTACACCGAGTACATGCGTCTCAAGCGGCAGGTGCCCGGAGCCGAGCTGTACACGAACGACCTGCTGCCCGAGCGGAAGTGACGGCCGTGGCGCTCCTGGTCCGTGGCGGTCAGGTGCTGCGCGGGGGCTCGCTGGCGCGCGCCGACATCCTGATCGAGGGCGAGCGCATCGCCGCCATCGAGCCCTCGCTGCCCCGTCCGGAGGGCGCCGAGGAGCTGGACGCGAGCGGCTTCCTCGTCATTCCCGGGCTGGTGAACGCGCACACCCACGCCCACAACACGCTGCTCCGCGGCCTGGCCGGCCGCTGGACGCTGGAGGATCTCCTCAACCACGGCCCGGCGCTCAACGCCGGCCGCACCGTGGAGGACCACTACCTGGGCGCCGCCATCGGCGCCATCGAGATGCTCAGGTGCGGCTGCACCACCGCCTACGACCTGTTCATGGCCGTGCCCGCCCCGGCGGTGGAGGACCTGGAGGCGGTGGCCCGGGCCTACGCCGACGTCGGGATGCGGGCCGTGCTGGCCCCGGCCGTGGCCGACCTGCTCTTCTGGGACACCGTGCCCGGGCTGACGGACCTGCTGCCCAAGGAGCTGCGGCGGCGGCTGGAGGAGATCCGGGTGGCGCCGGCGGCGACGTTGCTGGAGATGAAGGGGCAGGCCCTCCGCCGGCTGCACGGCAGCGCCGGGGGCCGCATCCGGATGGCGGTGGCGCCCACCATCCCCACCCAGTGCACCGACGACTTCCTGGCCGGCTGCGTGCGGCTGGCGCACGAGCACGGGGTGGGGCTGCACACGCACCTGTCGGAGTCGAAGGTGCAGGTGATCGCGGCCCGGCGCCGGTGGGGCCGCACCGCCGTGGAGCGGCTGGCCGAGCTGGGCGCGCTGGGCCCGGGCTTCGTCGGGGCCCCACCCGTGTGGCTGACCGGGGACGACATGCGCCGGCTGGCCGACGCCGGCGCCGTCGTCGCCCACAACCCGGCCAGCAACCTGCGCCTCGGCAGCGGCATCGCCGCCGTGCGGGAGCTGCTGGATGCCGGCGTCACCGTCGCCCTCGGCACCGACGGCTCGATGTCCTCCGACAACCAGGACCTCTTCGAGGCCCTGCGCCTGGCGGCCATGATCGGCAACGTCCGCTTTCCCCACCACACCGAGCGCTGGCTGACGGCGGCCGACGTCTGGCGGATGGCCACGCTGAGCGGCGCCCGCGCCGTCGGCCTGGCCGACGCCATCGGGGCCCTGGAGCCCGGCCGGCAGGCCGACCTGGTCCTGCTGCGGGCCGGCTCCACCTTCCTCCGTCCCCTCAGCGACGCCCTCGGCTCGCTGGTGTACGTGGAGACCGGCGCCGGCGTGGACACGGTGCTGGTCGCCGGGCGGGTGGCGCTGCGGGGCGGGCGGGTGCTGGTCGTGGACGAGGATCGGCTGCG
>FWPU01007641.1_pt1 | contig 19653 bp, 19 predicted proteins | sample 2228361 | NCBI WGS metagenome assembly FWPU01 (sample SAMEA103939777, study PRJEB20133) | metagenome
AGTCCGTCCTTGAAACAATCAGTTAGGGGCGATGCGAGTATCGATTGCCTGGACATAGCTTATTGTAGACCTAAAGTTAGTATCAGTGCGAGAGTCTAGCTCCTTTCTTTCGCCATGCTGCCGTGAGGCCGCTAAGGGAATAGGTTGCCGCTAATGGCCGGGAAAGATTGAAGGATTGCCGGAGAGAACAAACAGGATAGAAGAACGATCAGTGTGACCTTTATGAACTTCGTGCCTTTGTGGCGCTTATCTGCCGGTTTTATAACAATCCGTGCTATAATCTTTGTCATGCATGTGCTTCAGGTGTCATGGGAGTATCCCCCTCATATCGTTGGCGGATTGGGACGCCACGTTGCCGATCTCGCGCCGGCGCTTGCCGAACATGGGGTGACGGTCACTGTGCTCACCCCGCAATTGCGCGGCGGCGAGAGTCTGGAGCATCGCGCCGGTGTTCACGTGTGCCGCGTCGCGATCCCCACGCTTGACACCGATGATTTTCCCGGCTTCGTGCATCACGCTGGTCGCCAGCTCGAACACGCCGCGCATGCGCTTTTCCCTGGCGGGCGACCAGACCTCATCCACGTCCACGACTGGCTGACGGCTGAGGCCGGGATCGCGCTGAAACATCATTGGCGCGTTCCGCTGATTGCCACCATCCACGCAACCGAACGTGGCCGCGGACGCGGCGAAGTGAATGGCTGGCAATCTCAACGGATCAACGATCTGGAATGGCGCCTGACGTATGAGGCATGGCGCGTGATCGTCTGCTCGCATTTCATGGCACGGCAGATCCGCGACTACTTCACCACCCCCGCCGACAAGATCGATGTTATCTCCAATGGTGTTCACCTGCCGCCACAACCATTCGAGACTCCTGCCGACTGGGTTGCTTTCCGCCGCCGTTTTGCCACCGATGACGAAGCCCTGGTCATCTTTGTTGGCCGGATCGTGTACGAAAAAGGTATCCACGTCCTGATCGATGCCTGGCCGCGTGTTGTCGCCGAACTCCCGGCCCGGCTGGTCATTGCCGGCACCGGCAGCGCCTTCGATGAGATCAGGGCGCGCGCCGCTACTATCGGGACACCGATTGAGTTTCTCGGTTTCATCAGCGATGACGACCGTAACCGGCTATACGCCGTCGCTGACGTGGCGGTCTTTCCCTCACTGTACGAACCGTTCGGCATTGTTGCGCTCGAAGCCTTTGCCGCCGGCTGTCCGGTGATCGTGTCAGACGCTGGCGGGCTGGCCGAAGTCGTTCAGCACGAGCTAAATGGGCTGGTGGTGCCCGCCGGCGACGCTTACGCGCTGACGCAAGCGCTATTAACCAGCCTCCGCCATCCGGCAGAGTCGCGCCTGCGCGCCGCGCGCGGATCTGCGCTGGCCCGCGCGTATTACACCTGGAACCGGATTGCCGGCGAGGTCAAAGCGGTGTACGATCGGGTATGGACTGAATGGAAAGCAGGCGCCTGGGGCAAAGAGATTATGCGCCGCGCCTAGCGCAGATGGGTTTGATTGCTGGAGTGTGGGCATGCCCGGAAATACGTTTGGTCAGGTCTTTCGTCTCACCACCTGGGGTGAATCGCACGGCCCCGCTGTCGGTTGCACCGTTGATGGCTGTCCGGCAGGCTTGCCGCTCGATGTGGCTGATATTCAGCGCGAACTTGACCGGCGCCGCGTCGGTCAGAGTCGGGTCAGCTCACAACGCCGTGAAGCCGATGAAGTGCAGATCCTCTCTGGCGTGTTTGAAGGACGCACGACCGGCGCCCCGATCACGATGGTTGTCTACAACACCGATGCCAAATCGCACCACTACGAGAATATCAAAGAGAGCTACCGACCTGGTCACGCCGATTTCACCTGGGATGCCAAATATGGCTTTCGCGACTGGCGCGGCGGCGGTCGGTCATCGGCTCGCGAGACGATCGGGCGCGTGGCCGGCGGCGCAATTGCCCGCCGGCTGCTGGCAACGATCGGGGTGCGCATCGTTGGTTATACCCTGCAACTGGCCGAACTGCGCGCCGAAGTGTTTGACGAGGATGAGATCGAGCGAAACATCATGCGCTGTCCTGATGCGCGAGTAGCAGCACTCATGGTGGAACGAGTCGATCAGGCCCGGCGCGAACTCGACTCGCTGGGCGGCATCGTCGAAGTGCGCGCGCGTGGCGTGCCGCCCGGCCTCGGCGAACCGGTCTTCGATAAGTTGCAGGCCGACATCGGCAAAGCGATGTTTTCTATCCCGGCGATCAAAGGGGTGGAGATAGGCGAAGGGTTTGGCGTGGCGATGCTGCGCGGCTCGCAGAATAACGATCCGTTCATTCGACGCGCCGACGGCACGATCGGCACGGCCTCGAACCATCACGGCGGGATGCTGGGCGGCATCTCAACCGGCGAAGAGATTGTCGTGCGGCTGGCAGCCAAGCCGCCGGCCAGCATTGCGCGCCCGCAACAAACGGTAGACCGAGCCGGCAATCCGGTGACGATCGAAGTGCATGGGCGCCACGATCCAACAGTGCTACCGCGCCTGGTGCCGGTCGCTGAAGCGATGCTCGCGCTGGTGCTGGCCGATCACTGGCTGCGCCAGCGTCTCGCCCGCGTCCAATGGCCGGAGTCCGCCGATGCCTAACGTCGAGTCAACCGGGCGTCCTCGCTGGATACCGATCAGCACTGGTCTGGCCGGCGTAGGGTGGGTGTTCCTGATCGGCCTGCTGGTCAGCAGCGATCTTGCGCGCGGGCCAAACCTGCTTTCGCCGCTCCATCTCTTCTTCCACGGCGTGGCCCTGCTCACCGGCGTCTTGACCTTCTGGCCGTTGGAGCGCCAATTTGATCTTGTTGGCCTGACTATCGAAGGCACGCTGGGGAGCTGGCTGTTCCTGGTCGCGCTGGCCATCGTGCCCGCGCCGACCGGAACCCTGCTCGACCCGCCAGATACGCCGGTCTATACCCTGATGCTCCTGGCGGTGTTCCTGACCATCGCCGCGATTGCCAGACCGATCATTGCCGCGCTGAGCCGGCGCTGGCTGGCCTTGCGCGCCTGGGCACTCGATCAGCGCCGGGTGCGGCGCGAGTCGTATGAAGTTGGCTTCGTCGCCGCTGCTGTGCTGGCGCTCGCCGCTCTGCGCGCGCTCGACCCGATCAGGCTGATCGCGCTGGTGACGGTTGTTGTGTTGATTGAAATCATCTTCCTGTCGCTGATTGGAGTTGAGTCGTAAGTCGGATCGACAACAGAGCAGCCAAGAACTGAGGCATCGTTATGATTCGGATTGCCATCATCGGTTTGGGACTGATCGGCACATCGCTGGGCATGGCGCTGCGCAATGCCGACCCTCAAGAGTCGCCGCTCGGCGCAATTGAGGTGGTGGGATTTGACCGCGATCCGCGGGTGATGCGCGAAGCGCGCGGACGACTGGCCATCGACCGCGAAGCGCGCGCGCTGGCCGACGCCACGCGCGACGCTCAGCTCGTCGTGATCGCTACACCGGTGCGCGCGATGCGCGATCTGTTCGCCGAGCTGGCGCCAATCCTCACCGCCGGAACCATCGTCACCGATGTTGCCAGCACGAAAGCGCAGGTCTGCCGCTGGGCGAGCGAACTGCTGCCAGCAACCGTCGCCTTCGTCGGCGGTCACCCGATGGCCGGACGCGAGCAATCGGGGCCGGGCGCAGCCGATCCCGATCTGTTCAGGGAAGCCATCTATTGCCTGACCGCTACCAGCGCCACCGCGCCGACCGCAATCGAAACGGTTGAAGCTATGGTGCAGACGATAGGCGCCAAACCCTACTATATCGACCCTGAAGAGCACGATGCTTACGTCGCCGGCATTTCACACCTGCCGTTGCTGCTCTCGGTAGGATTGATGACAACGACCAGCTCGACGCCGGCATGGAAAGAGATGGCGCCGCTGGCGGCAACCGGCTTTCGGGATGTTTCCCGGCTGGCCTCAGGCGATCCGCAGATGCAGCGCGACATTCTGCTCACGAACCCCCACGGCCTCACGCGCTGGATCGATGAGATGATCCGTTTTCTCGTCACTGCGCGCGAGCAGGTTGAGCTGGGCGATGTTGCGGCGATCGAGCGCATGTTGCAGCAAGCCAAAGCCGCTCGTGACGTCTGGCTGGAGAGTAAACCGCACCTGCGCCCAGGCGAAGCCGACTTCAATGCCGTGCCCACGGTAGAACGGCCTAGCCTGCTCGGTTTTCGCTTGCCGAAGCGAGAAAAATAGATTTGACAACTTCGCCGCGATTTCGTATAATAGCGAGGCGTTGAGCGCCCAGGTGGCGGAATTGGCAGACGCGCTAGGTTGAGGGCCTAGTGAGCTAACCACGCTCGTAAGGGTTCAAGTCCCTTCCTGGGCACCAGACGTGAGGGCGATTAGCTCAGCGGTAGAGCACCTCGCTTACACCGAGGGTGTCGGCGGTTCGAACCCGTCATCGCCCACCATTGTGCATGCTGGCGCGCCAAGATAGCTCAGTTGGTAGAGCATCGCACTGAAAATGCGAGGGTCGCCGGTTCAAGTCCGGCTCTTGGCACCAAACGGCCTCGCCCCTCTACTCGATAAGAGGGGCGAGACTTTTTTCGTCTGCGGGGGAACTCCGCGCGCGGGCGTGTCCGCATTCCGCTGCCATTGCAAGCCGCGCTGCGCGGCACGGCAATCCGTCCCTCACGCGCCAGTTTTTGCCGCTCACGCAGGGGATTGCTGCGGGCGCCACCGCCGGGAGACATTGCATGTTCCTTGCCATATACGCTACAATAGCGAGCAGAGTTCCATCCAGCAGGAGCAGATCGTGCTATCGCCGGAGCTTGAGACATTCATTGCCCGGATGCCCAAAGTAGAACTGCACCTTCACCTCGAAGGCGCAGTTTCCCCGCGCACGTTTCTGGCCCTGAGCCAGCGCAATGGCGTTCCGATCCCGGCGAACACGGAACAAGAGCTGATCACCCTCTTCGAGTATGATGATTTTCATGCCTTTCTTGACACGTTTATGGCGCTGGCGGCAACGGTAGTGCGCGGCGAAGATTTTGCGCTGCTGGCTTACGAATTGGGCATGGATCTGGCTGCTCAACACGTGATCTACGCTGAGGTGATGATCTCGCCGATGCAACACACGCGACGCGGGCTTGATCTGCGCGAAGTGCTGGCCGGGGTCGCCGAGGGATTTGCCCTGGCTGCCCGGCACGGCGGCCCTCAGATCGGTCTCGTGCTCGACTATGGTCGCCAATATGGGCCGGAAGCGGCCTGGCCGATCCTCGAAACGGCCATCGCCTGTCGTTCCCTGGGAGTTGTGGGATGGTCGATTGGCGGCAACGAGATCGGGTATCCACCGGAAGCATTTGCTGAAATCTTTGCCGCCGCGCGCGCTGCCGGCTTAGGGGTCATGGCGCACGCTGGCGAAGTGGTCGGCCCGGCCAGTGTTTGGGGCGCAATCGATGAGTTGCAGGTCAGCCGGGTCGGGCACGGCATTCGCAGTGTCGATGATCCGATACTGATGGCTACGCTTGCCAGGCGCGGCATCGCGCTCGATGTCTGCCCTAGCAGCAATGTGCGCACCCGCGCGGTGACCTCCTGGCAGGCTCACCCACTGCGCCGCCTCTACGATGCTGGCGTGCCAGTGACGATCAACTCAGATGATCCCACCTTCTTCCATACCACCCTGAGCGATGAATTCCGGCGAATTACTGAGCACTTCCACTTTACCGCCGATGATCTCTGCGCTATGACTCACACCGCCGTCAAGGCAACCTTTCTGCCGCCTGCGACGCGCGACACGCTGGCGGCAACCATTGTCGCCCGCCAGCGCCAGTTGCGCAGCGAGCTGGGCGTGTGAACGGTTGCCGGGGCAACGGTTAGGATTGTGTTACAATACGTTATGTCCCCGACAGGGATCGTAAAGCGCGTGACATTTGAATGAGGTCGCCTGTGACGCAGTCTGGCTCAGAACGCCCGGTCGTGCTCGAAGCACGCGGTATCACCAAGCGCTTTCCCGGCGTCGTCGCCAACGATCACGTCTCGCTCAAGCTGCACAAAGGCGAAGTGCTTGCCTTGCTCGGCGAAAATGGCGCTGGCAAATCGACGCTGATGAACATCCTCTATGGCCTGTATCACCAGGACGAGGGGGAGATCTTCGTCAAAGGAGAACCGATCCGCATTAGCAATCCGCACGAATCGATTGCGCGCGGTATCGGCATGGTTCACCAGCACTTTCAGCTTGTGCCGGTGATGACGGTGACCGAAAATATTATCCTCGGCAATGAAGTGACCAATGGCCCATTTCTCAATCGCAGGCAGGCCGCGGAACGAATCCGGGCCATCTCTGAGCAGTACGGTCTGGCGGTTGACCCTGATGCGCTGGTGGCCGATCTGGATGTGGGCGCGCAACAACGAGTTGAAATCCTCAAGGCGCTCTATCGCAACGCTGACATCCTGATTCTCGATGAGCCAACTGCCGTTCTGACACCCCAGGAGGCTGACGATCTGGTGCGCGTGATGCGCACCCTGACTGCGCAGGGCACCTCGATCATCTTTATTACCCACAAGTTGCGCGAAGTGCTCGAAGTCGCTGACCGGATCATGGTGCTGCGCGGCGGAAAGGTGGTTGGCGAAACCACGCCAGCGCAGGCGACCGAAGCGAGTCTGGCGGCGATGATGGTCGGACGCGAAGTCATTCTGAAGGTAGACAAGCAGCCCGCCCGTCCTGCGCAGCCGGTACTGGAAGTGCGCGGGCTGCGCGTGCGCGATGACCGTCAGTTGCTGGCCGTGCGTGGCGTTGATCTCACTGTGGGCGCGGGCGAGATTCTTGGCGTCGCTGGCGTGCAGGGCAATGGCCAGACGGAGCTGGTCGCTGCGCTCACCGGCCTGCGCCCAAGCGAGGCAGGCACAGTGCGGATCGCTGGCGTCGATGTAACCAATGCGACACCACGGCAGATCAGTGAACTGGGCGTCGCTCATATCCCTGAAGATCGCCAGCGTGATGGGCTGGTTGGATCATTCCCGCTGACCGACAACTCGGTGCTGGAATTGTATTACCTGCCGCCCTTTGCCCGCGGCATCGCGCGGAATGACCAGGCCATTCAAGAACACTGCGCCCGTCTGGTCGAGGAATTCGACGTGCGCACGCCGGGGATCCACGTCCCCGCCAGTTCGCTCAGCGGCGGCAATCAGCAGAAGCTGATCGTGGCCCGCGAGTTTACCCGCCAGCTCAGGCTCTTGATTGCTGCGCAGCCTACCCGTGGCATCGACGTTGGTTCAATCGAATTCATCCACAACCTGATCGTAAAGAAACGCGATGAGGGAGTTGCTGTGCTCCTGATTTCAGCCGAACTCGACGAGATTATGTCGCTGTCCGATCGGATCGCGGTGATGTACCACGGCCAGATTGTGGCGACCGTCGCTAACGGCGAATTGACACGCGAAGAGTTAGGGCTGTTGATGGCCGGCGCGAAACTGGATCGCTCGGTCACGGTTGAGGCGTAGAGACACCATTTTGAGGACACCGCTGGTTACGGTAAGGGAGACTTGCATGGCCCAGGCAGCCACCGATACCGGTATTCGCCCTTCTGCGCTGCGCCAGTTCTGGGACCGCTGGTCGGATATTCTGGTTCCGATACTGGCTGTGTTTACCGCACTGGTTGTGGGCGCGTTCATTATTGGCATCACTGGCGCTGACTGGCAGGCCGCGTATATCGGTCTGTGGGAGGGCGCGTTCGGTTCACCGCGCGCGCTGGCCGATACCGTCGTTCGTTCGACCCCTTTTATCATTTGCGGTCTGTGCGTGGCGCTGGCTTTCAAGGCCGGGCTGTTCAACATTGGCGCTGAAGGTCAGCTCTACGCTGGCGCGGTCAGCGCAGTGGTGATTGCGACCACATTGCAAATGCCGGCTTTGTTCCACATTCCAGCCTCGCTGATCGCGGGCGCGCTCGGCGGCGCGGCATGGGCGGCCATTGCCGGCTTTCTAAAAGCGCGCACCGGCGCCCATGAGGTGATCAATACGATCATGCTCAATTATGTCGCATTGCGCATGACCGACTGGCTGATCCGCAGCAAGACGCCGTACATCCTCGGCGACCCCGCTGATACCACGGGCGCCCGCTCGCGCCTGATCGCGGAGACTGCGCGGCTGCCTGGGATCAATGTGGGCAGTTCGACCGTCTTGCATCTCGGCATCCCCCTTGCCCTGCTGCTGGTCTTCGCCGTGGCATGGCTGCTCTACCGAACGACGCTCGGCTTCGAGATGCGCACGGCGGGCACGAATCCCAATGCGGCGCGTTACGCCGGGATCAGCGTGCCGCGAACGATCGTGCTGGCGATGGCGATTGCCGGCGGCCTGGCAGGCACTGCTGGCGCGATCGAGGTTATCGGAGTGCGCGGCTCGCTCAGCGCCGATTTCTTTTCGGGCCTCGGTTTCGATGCGATTGCCGTAGCGCTGCTTGCCCGCGCTAATCCGGTTGGCATCATCTTCTCTGGTCTGCTGTGGGGCGGCTTGCTCACCGGCGCGCGGCTCATGCAGGTGCGCGCCAGTCTCTCGATCGATGTGATCAAGATTGTGCAGGCCCTGATCATCATGTTCGTGGCGGCAGATCAGATTGTGCGCTTCCTCTATCGGTTGCCCAAGCGCAAACCGGGCGAAGAGACCCAGCTCTCGAAGGGCTGGGGAGGGTAGCGTGATGCGACTGCGAACCGGCTTCTCATACCTGATATGAACGATCAGACAATGCTCAATCGACCAGCCCGTGCCGCAAGCGAAGAGCGCATGGCTGAGATCATTTTGCCGCATCAGACGAACGGCTACGGAACGATGTTCGGCGGTGACGTGATGGCCTTGATGGATAAGGCGGCGGCCATTGCAGCCTTACGGTTCTGCCGGCTGCCCGTTGTCACCGCTTCGACCGAGCGGATCGATTTCCGTACCCCCATCGGGCAGGGCGAGATCGTGGAAGCCTTCTCGCGGGTGATCTACGTCGGGCGCAGCTCGATGGTCGTGCGGGTACGGTTGTTCGCTGAACATCCACTGATCGGTGACCGCCGCCTCTGCACGACCGGCTATTTCAGTATGGTCGCCATCAACCGCGAGGGTGGCCCGACGCCGGTCGTGCCTCAGCTTCTGCTCCTCGATGACGAAGCGCGCGCCGAGCATGCGATCGGCGCTGAGATTCATGCGACGATTGCTGCTCGTCGCAACGCAGGACGCTCATGATCGATGAATCGCTCTTTCGCCAGACGATGAGCCATTTCGCCTCTGGGGTCACAGTCGTCACGACGGCTCACGAGGGGCGGCTGGCCGGCCTGACCGTCAGTTCGTTTGCCTCTCTCTCACTGCGACCGCCGCTGGTGCTGATCTGCATTGATCACACTGCCGATAGTCACGATGTGATTGCGGCGGCGGGCCAGTTTGCAGTGAACATTCTGGCCGAAGGTCAGGAATATCTCTCGCGTCGCTTCGCCATGAGCGACGGCGAGAAGTTTGCGCCGCATAGTTATACGCTGTCACCCAGCGGGTTACCGCTCCTGCATGGCGTGCTGGCTCAGATCGAATGTCGCCTGCACAGCTCCCTGCCCGGCGGCGACCACACCATCTTTACCGGCGAAGTGTTCAATGCGCGCGTCTTCGGCGGTCGGCCACTTTTATACTTCCGGTCGGGATACCACCAGTTAGGATAACAGCGCGCGACGTTGCCATTCTTGTGGGAGTCGTCGCCGGCCTGTCGCGCGCAGGCAGGCACGAGACGGCATTGCGTCCCGAACAGAAATGAACCAACGTCAACCTGCTGCGATGAATATCCAGATCGTCGCCCAAAAGAATCTGCTGCTCTCGATGCTCTTGCTGTCGCTCGTGCTGCTGAGTTCCTGCGCAACTGAACGCCCTCCGCTTGACGTGCCTGCCAGCGTGCCTACGCTGTTGCCCACCGCCACCCCGATCACTACCCCAAATAGCGACTGGCATCAGCTTGCCAGCGGAATCGAATTGCGGCGCCTTGAGGCGCGAGTCCTGCCAGTACAGGTAGTGCGGATCGAACCGACACAGGTGCGGTTTGTGGTTGGCTACGACCCGACCGCGCCGCGCGCGCTGAGTGCCTGGGCCGCACAGTATGGCGCGATCGCAGCGATCAACGGCGGCTTTTTTGATCAACGGGGCGAGCCAGTTGCGCTCTTGATCAGCGATCAACGCGCTATCGGCGAAAGCTATGTCAACCAGGGTGGCATGTTCGCCGTTGATGACAATGGCGTCCCTCACCTCTGGTCACTGGCCGAACAACCCTACGACGGCGCCGGTTTCACCCAGGCGATTCAGGGCTGGCCGTTGCTGGTGCGCACGGAAGGGCAGGCCGCCTACACCAGCGAAGACGGCCAACGGGCGCGGCGAAGCGCCATTGCGCTCGATCGTGAGGGGCGCGTGCTGCTGATCGTCGCCCCCGCCGCCAGTTTTAGCCTCGCCGAGTGGTCAGCCTTTCTCGCCGCTACCGATCTGGGCATTACCGTGGCCGTTAATCTCGATGGCGGCTCATCCAGCGGGCTGATCGCGCAGGGCGCGCAGGGTGGAGTGCGCATCGACCCCTTCGTGCCCCTCCCGTTCGCCTTGCTCGTCTTGCCGCTTTGACAGGCAGCAATGGCGCGAGTAAGATGCAAAGAGATAAAGGATAAAGCGACGCATCTGTCGCGACAAACGAAGGAACTTCGGTGCGTCACTGGAAATTGTGGCTCGGTCTGATCATCAGTATCATCTTTCTCAGCATCGCTCTCTACGGCCTCGATCTGGTCCACTTCTGGGAAGCGCTGCAAACTGCCAATTACTGGTGGCTCATCCCAGGAGTGGCTGTCTATTTTGCAACCGTGTGGGTGCGAACATGGCGCTGGCAATCGATGCTCAACCATATTGCGCCTGTTTCGTTGCGCGCCCTCTTTCCGATTGTCGTGATTGGCTACATGGGCAACAATGTCTACCCCGCCCGCGCTGGTGAAGTGTTGCGCAGCTATGTGCTACGCCGTAACTGTAACATTGCGATGAGCGCCTCGCTGGCGACCGTCGTGCTCGAGCGACTGTTCGATGGGCTGGTGATGCTGCTCTTCGTCGCCATCACCCTGCCCTTTGCCCCCTTGCCGTCTGGCTTCCGCGCGCTCGTGATCGGGTTCAGCGCGTTATTCATGCTGGCGTTCATCGGTTTTATCGCCCTGGCTGCTCGTCCGCAACGGATGAGCCGGCTCTATACGCTGGCAGTCGATCGCTTCGCGCCGGCGTGGCTGCGTTCGCGTATTCACGGTCTCTTCGACCGTTTCATCGTCGGCCTGCAATCACTGCGCAGTCCGCGCGAGATGGCCGTCATCCTGGGCACTTCGACCCTGATCTGGCTGGGCGAAACCCTGAAGTACTGGTTCGTCATGCACGCCTTCCCGTTCGAGGTCTCGTTTCTGGTGTTGATGCTGATGACCGCCGTTGTCAATCTCTTCACCACTATCCCTTCAACGCCCGGCTATATCGGCACCTTCGACGCGCCTGGCATCGCGATTTTGACCCAATTCGGGGTGGCGCATGCGCTGGCTGCCGGCTATACATTGGTGCTGCACGTCGCGCTCTGGCTGCCGGTAACCTTGCTCGGCGCATGGTACATGCTGCGCCAGAGCCTGTCGTGGCGCGATATGGATCGGGCTGCCGCGCTGCGCGAACAGTCAACCTCTGCCCTCGCCGACGATGCGCCAGCGTCGCAACAGGTGCTGCCATGAAGATTGCAATCGTTGGCACCGGCATCGCTGGTCTGAGCGCAGCGTATGATCTGGCAGGACATGGCCATACCGTTACGGTCTATGAAGCCGGTGAACAGGTGGGCGGCCTGGCCAGCGGCTTTCGCGATCCAGCCTGGCAATGGCCGCTTGAGCGGTTCTACCATCACATTTTCACCACCGACCACGCGATCATCAACCTGACCGATGAGCTGGGTATCCGCGACCGCCTCTTCTTTCGCGCTCCGGTGACGGCGCAATGGTGGAATGGGCGCGGGTATGCGCTCGATGGCGTGTTGCCGGTGTTGCGCTTCCCTGGTCTGCCCTTTATCGATCGCCTCCGCTTTGGGATGAGTGCGTTCTACCTAAAGTTCATCACCCGTAACTGGCAGCAGCTTGAGCGGGTGACGGCAACCGCGTGGACGGAACGCTACTCCGGACGCAATGTCGCCCGCGTGATCTGGCATCCGTTGCTGGAAGGAAAGTTCGGCCCCCACGCCGATGAGGTCAATATGGCCTGGCTTTGGGCGCGATTGCGGGCGCGCAGCTTCAAGCTCGGTTACTTTGTAGGCGGCTTTCAGGCCTTCGCCGATGCGCTCTGCGCAGCCTGCGAGCGCCAGGGTGTCAAGATATGGCGGCAAACGCCCGTGCAAGCGGTGACGCAGACTGCCGTCGGCTGGCAGGTGGTGGCCGGTCATCACCCGCCAACCGATTACGACGCGCTACTGGTCACCGGCGCGCCGGGTTTGCTGGCTCGCCTGGCGCCGCAACTCCCGGCCAGCTACCTCGGCCAGTTGCGTCAGTTGCGTTCGATGGGCGCCGTCGTGATGACCATTGCCTTGCGGCAGCCGCTTACCAACGGCATCTACTGGCTCAATCTGCCCAAAGCCGAGTTCCCGTTTCTGGCTCTGGTTGAGCATACCAGTTTTATCGAGCCGAAACATTACGGCGGCGATCACCTGATCTACTGCGGCGACTATCTTGATCCTGATCACGAGTATTTTCACCTCACCCCAACAGAACTGCTTGAACGTTTTCTGCCGGCGCTGCGCCAGATCAATCCTGCCTTCCGGCGCGAATGGGTGCGCGCGTTCTGGTTGCATCGTGAATCCTACGCCCAACCAATCGTGCCGGTTAACCATAGTCGCAACATCCCGCCAATCGCGACGCCGCTCCCCGGTCTCTATTGGGCAAGTATGAGTCAGGTCTACCCGTGGGATCGTGGCACGAATTATGCCGTTGAGCTGGGACGACGAGCCGCGCATATCATCCATGCCAGCGCGCGCCAGGGTCAACCGGTACCTTCTGGCTATTAACAGCGTCGCCGCGATTGTGCTACAACAGAGGCACGACGGCACTCCGTTAAGTAGAGGGGGGATTGATGCAGCGACACCGGATGATCCATCTGCTGGTCGGCTGGCTGTGCGGCGCCCTGATTGCCTGCAACGCCAGCAACGCTTCGCCTGCGCCTACCGCGACCTTCACCCAGCCTGCGTCTCGCTCAACCGCCGTCGTTGGGTCTGCCTCGCCCTCGCCGACGACTGGCGAAGCGGCAACGCCGCTGCTCCCGGCTGCCCCCACGCCAGCCGACGCACAACCAGCCGCAACCGGCTTCGCTATCCGATTCTTCGGCAGCAGCGTTGATGACCGCGATCGGATTAAAATCCCGCTGGGCACCATCGACAGCGCCGGTCGGCTCACCAGTTCCCGCCCGGTCAATCTTAGCGGCGATGTAACCATTGAGTTCTGGATGAAAGCGACTGCCGCCGATAATGCCGCGCCGGATTGTGATGGCTGGTACTACGGCAACATCATCATCGACCGCGACGTTTTTGGCGCCGGAGACTACGGCGATTATGGTATCGCTATCTGCAATGGCCGCCTGGTGGTTGGTTTTAGTGTCGGCAATGATGATCGTCTGCTCAAAGGCAGCCAGATCGTAACCGATGGCAACTGGCGGCATATCGCCATTACCCGGGCCAGCAGCGGTCAGGTGCGGCTGTTTATCGATGGTCAGCCTGACGGAACGCTGAACGGACCAGTTGGACGGATCGATTACCGGCTCAACCGATCAACCGACTATCCCAACAGTGATCCCTATCTGGTGCTGGGCGCTGAAAAGCACGACTATCCGGGCAGTCGCTACTACAACGGTCTGATCGACGATCTGCGGTTGTCAAATATTATTCGCTACACCGCGCCCTTCACGCGACCAACCGCTCCCCATTCGGTGGATAGCAACACTGTAGCGCTGTACCGCTTCGATGAAGGCAGCGGCATTATGATCAACGATAGCGCGACCGGCGGGCAGAACGCTGGCGAACTCAAGCCGGGCGCTGGCGGCGCGGCGCAGCACTGGTCAAACGACACGCCGTTCAGCGCCAGCAGCAGCCCGCTCATCCCCCGCGCCTATATTCCCTTTGTAGCGCGCAGTTGATCACGAGCGATCGATACAACGCAAGGGAACATGATTGCATCGCCATCCTTGTGATCGTGGTATACTGTCCTGACAGTCTCAAAAATGAAGATGTCAGGAGCACAGCGATGATTCTCCACAAATTTGACACGCTTAATCATCCCGCCCGGATGCGCATCTTCCAGGCGCTCTCCGGCCACCAGCGCTCGATTAACCAGCTCGCGCGCCTTCTTCCCGACATTCCCCGACCATCACTCTACCGCCACATTCACAAGATGCTTGACGCCGGCGTGATCGAGGTCGTGGCTTCCCGCCAGATCAATGGCATTGAAGAGCGCTTCTACACTGCGAATGCTGGGCGCATCGATCCCCAGGAAGTTGCTCAGCCGGGCGGCAGTCAACGTTTGGCTGAGCACGTGAGTCTCTACGGTACGGTTGTCGCGCAGGCGCTGGCCCGTTACCTGATCGATCAGGAACAACCCAATCTCGACGCCATTGCCGCCCGCGACCACTTCTTCTTTGCCACTGACGAAGAATTCAAGCAGTTGCGCGATACCATTTACCAGATGCTGCGCGAATTTGAGCAGCGCCCGCCGGCTCCCGGTCGTCGGCAGCGCCGCATGTTCGTCATAGCGCATCCGCTCGAAAGCGACGCGCCGGAGACCACCGCCACCGCAGGAGAGCAATCAATCTGATCAGCGCGATTGCGCCAGCAACGATTTCATCTGCCGCAAAATCAACCGCACAGCAAAGCGCGGATTCAGGCGATACAATCGATCCATCATCTGCGCGTCTTTGCCTACCAGCACTCGAAACTGATTGCGTTCCATGCCATCGATGATGATCTGCGCCGCCTGCGCTGCTGCCAGCGGCTTGATCGCGCGCGCGCGATTGTCGCCGGCCTGCGGCGCGGTCGGCAATCCCGAATTGGCCACAATATTGGTGCCGACTGCGCCGGGAAAGACAATCGTCACCCGCACCCTGGTTTCAAGCAGCTCGGCGTAGAGACTTTCGGTGAATAACTTCACTGCGACCCTGGCTGCGCCATAGATACTCTGCCCCGGCACCGGCACAAAACCGCCCATGCTTGAAATGTTGACGATGTGCGCTTCAGGTCGCGTCAACAATCGCGGCAAAAACGCTTTGGTCATCCAGACCGTGCCATAGAAATTGACATTGACGACTCGTTCAATCACTGCCTCATCGAGATCTTGCACGCGCACAAATGGCTGCATGATGCCGGCATTGTTGATCACGCCATCAACCACGCCGTGGGCGGCGACGACATGATCCGGCAAGGCCATCACAGCCCCCCGATCAGCCACATTCGCCACGTGGATCGAGACGCGCTCTGCCAGCGGCCCGGCCAGCCACGCGGTCTCGCTGAGCGCGTCCGGATTCAGATCGACTACCGCCACCCGCGCTCCTTTCGCCAGCAAGGCCAGGACAAGCGCGCGACCAATGCCACTACCTCCGCCCGTCACGACGATGACTTTGTTCGCTACACGCGCGATGTTTCTCCATCGAAATCAATGCCGACCCGCGCCATCGTGGGTCGTTCAACAACATAGAGAAATCATAGTTCGTCGCTGGCGATTATACAAAACAGACGAGGCGCGCTCACCTGTCTGGCGAATACACGGCACATCCTTAATCACGGAATATTCTTTCCGTCAGCTACCCGGTACGATATGCATACGACAACAAGCGATCGCGTGACGATTGCGCTACACAGGCGCGAAATCAACAACGGCCACGCCAATGGATCGCTGATCACGCTTCGTTCGATTCTTGTGCCATATTGCCACTGGTGGTCGAGAATGCGCTCCAGGACACGAAAGAACTGGCATGGACAGCTATCCGCTCAGGATGGATAGCCTGCATCCCGCTTCACGAACCCAGAGCGACATCCTCGCGCAAGAGGAGCGCGAGCGTTGGCGCGCCCGCTCAGTGATAGATTGCCAGACGGCTGCGCGCCTGCCGCCCGCCCCATCGTTGTCTGGGCAAGCCACTTCAAGCGACAACGCCATCCCTGATCGGGCAGGGCAATACGGCAACACCTGGCTGTAATCGCCAGGCACTGGTTCCGAGTCGGCGATCATACCCCACTATCAGGAGCCGCCGGCCTCAACCCTGACGAGCATACCAGTCGGCAAAATGATGCACCGGGCCGTGCCCCTGCCCCAAACCGGGCGCATGGCGCAACGCCATGGTGATGTAGTCTTTTGCCTGCTGTACCGCCTCCGGCACCGAGAGACCCTTCGCCAGACCGGTTGCAATCGCTGACGCGAAGGTGCAGCCAGTGCCGTGCGTATGGCGCGTCTCGATTCGCGGTGAGCGAAAATAGGTAAACTGGCGACCATCAAACAGCACATCAATACTATCACCGGATAGATGGCCGCCCTTCACCACCACCCAACGCGGACCCATGGCGTGAATCGCTTGCGCCGCCTGCTCCATCTCTTGCGTAGTCGCAATCTCCAGGCCGGTCAGGGCGCGGGCCTCGGGCAGGTTGGGAGTAACCACAGTGGCCAGCGGAAAAAGCAACGCGATCAGAGCAGCGCGCGCGTCGGGATGCAACAGCGGGTCACCGCTCTTGGCGACCATCACCGGATCGACCACCAGATGCGGCCACTGGTATTGCCGCGCCTTTTCGGCGACAACCGCAATAATCTCGGCATTCGCCAGCATCCCGGTCTTGACCGCATCAACCCCAATGTCAGTCACAACCGAATCGATCTGTTGCGCAACCAGCGTTGCCGGCAGCTCAAAGACTGCCTGCACGCCAATCGTATTCTGCGCCGTGATCGCGGTCAACACGCTCATACCGTATCCGCCGAGAGCAGCAAACGTCTTCAGATCCGCCTGAATACCTGCGCCGCCGCCAGAGTCAGAACCAGCAATCGTGAGGCACCGTGGTAACGTCATGGTCATCCTTTCTGCTCAGAACGCGCGACTGCGCGCGCCGGTAACGATTTCCCGCAACTGCCGGGCCGCTGCGGCAACATCGTCGGCAGCAACCACTGCCGAAACAACGGCAACTCCTGTAGCGCCAGCCGCGATTGCCGCTGCGGCATTGGCGGCGTTGATACCGCCAATTGCGACGGTGGGAATAGACACCTGCTGACAGATCGACCGCAATCCATCCATTCCAATCGGCGGCGCGGCATCCGGCTTGGTTGGCGTAGCAAAGACCGGGCCAACACCCAGATAATCCGCGCCGTCCTCAACCGCCTGTTTGGCCTCGGCCAGCGTCGAAACTGACACGCCGAGTATCTTGTTCGGCCCAATCAACTGCCGCGCCAATCGCGCAGGCATATCGTCCTGACCGACATGCACCCCATCGGCATCAATCGCCAGGGCGACATCAATCCGGTCGTTAACAATCAGCGGGACACCGAAACGCCGGGCCAGTTCCAGCAATGCCTGCGCTTCGGTGACCATCTGGCGAGTTGATGCAGCTTTTTCCCGGTATTGCACAATGGTGGCGCCACCAGCGATCGCGGCTTCAATCACCGCCTGATGTGACCGCCTACGCGCCAGACCAGCATCGGTGACAACGTACACATCCCAGGTTACTGTTCCATGCCATGGCATAGGCCCTATCCTTACTCTGCTCGACCGGCGACAATCACTGCCGCCGATCAGCTCTGCGCCGCTCCGCCAGGTGTCAGTCAACGACTTCACTGCGGATAGCGGCGATACGATGACTACCACGCGATTGCTCAGACACCGCCAGAGCACATGCGCCGCCAGATCGCCTCGCTAGTGTTTGTGAGTCAGCCGGGCAGCGTTGCTCAGCGCGCGCGAACGGCGTCCCATCGCTGCTGCATGATCCCGAAAGCTGCCCTCGACCCGTCCATCGACTGACGTGACTGAACCAACGCGATCCATCAGTGCAGCCTTTGCAGGCTTCGCGCCATTGTGGTACGATTATCATGCGATCTCTCGCTGTCACGCTATGCCTGCGCTACTGTCACCCTGGCCCCAGTCCGAATCTGATCGGCGGTGAGGTTGTAGATTGCGTCGTAGAAGGCCACTTTGAAGCTGGCTGGCCCATGCGCCTGCGGCGCGGCCAGTTCAGCAGCGAGACCGAAACAGGCCAGCGCGGCTGCGGCTGCCAGCGCATAGTCACGTTCGACTGCCGCAAATGCAGCCACGACAGTAGTCGCCGAACACCCCGTACCGGTCAGCGTCTTCAACCACTCGTGCCCATTATCGACCAGCATCACCCGCTCGCCATCGGTCACAATATCGCGTCGGCCAGTCACTGCCGCCACCACGCCGTAACGCCGGGCCAGCGCCTGCGCCGCCGCTACCGGATCATCCGCTTCCACCACTGCCTCAACGCCCTTGACCACGCCGCCCATGCCGGCCAGCGCGCCGATCTCGCCTGAATTGCCGCGCACAATCGCAATCTGCAACTCTTCCAGCAGACGCTGATTACTGGTGGTGCGCAGGGTCGTTGCGCCCGCGCCGACCGGATCGAGCACAATCGGAATGCCCAGCTCATTGGCGCGCTTGCCGGCAATCAACATCGACTCGATCCACTCAGGCGACAATGTGCCGGGGTTGAGCACCAGCGCACCCGCTGCGGCTACCATCTCGGCCACTTCCTCCCGCGAGTGAGCCATCACCGGCAGACCGCCAATGTGCAGCGTCACATTCGCGGTATCGTTCATCACAACGAAATTGGTAATGTGGTGCAGCAAGGGGCGCTGCTGCCGCACCCGTTCACGCAAGGCAGCAATCTGTTCATTCAGTTCCATCGGTTCCCTCCCTGCTTGTCTTGCAACTACGCCAACCGTTCAGTCTGCGCGCCGGCATGACACCAGCTCTCAACCAACTATTACCTTTGCGCCAGCCTGCACCTGATCGGGCGAAAGATGGTACAGCGCGTCGTAGAAGGCAACCTTGAAACTGGCCGGCCCGCGCGCCTGCGGCGCGGCCAGTTCAGCAGCCAGACCAAAACAGGCCAGCGCCGCCGCCGTCGCCAGCACGTAGTCTCGTTCAACCGCCGCAAACGCTGCGACGACGGTTGTGGCCGAGCAGCCGGTGCCGGTCAACGCGCGCAGCCATTCATGGCCGTTATCAACCAGCATCACCCGTGAACCATCGGTCACGACATCGCGCCGACCAGTTGAGGCCACCACGACCTGATAGCGACGGGCTAATTCCCGCGCTGCCAGCAGCGGATCTTCCGGCTCGGCGACCGCCTCGATGCCCTTGACCGCGCCGCCCATGCCGGCCAGCATACCAATTTCCCCTGCATTGCCGCGCACTACGGCAATCTGTAACTCTTCCAGCAACCGTCGCATCGTTGCCATTCGCGGCGCAGTTGCGCCCGCGCCGACCGGATCGAGCACAATCGGAATGCCCAGCTCATTAGCCCGTTTGCCGGCCAGCAGCATTGCCTCAAGCCACTCCAGCGTGCCGGGATTGAGCACCAGCGCACCCGCTGCGGCTACCATCTCGGCCACTTCCTCCCGCGAGTGAGCCATCACCGGCAGACCGCCAATGTGCAGCGTCA
>FWPU01007642.1_pt1 | contig 19653 bp, 17 predicted proteins | sample 2228361 | NCBI WGS metagenome assembly FWPU01 (sample SAMEA103939777, study PRJEB20133) | metagenome
AATCCTGTCCTCCCCGCCAGATGAAAGCGCCGCCAGCATGGCTCTGAGCGGCGCTTGCGCTTCCTAGAGCGTGTTATGCGCTTTTCACCTCTCGGCCCCCGGCCCCTTCTCCCACGCAAGGCGGGGAGAAGGGGAGCACTTGTGCCAGAGCAGGCAAGTTCCCTCGCCCCGCGACGCCGTCGCGAGCGGGACGGATTTAGGGGGGAGGGGAAGATGCCATGCAAAAGTCCATAACAGCCTCTATTCGCCTTGCTGGGGACGTTCGCGGTCGAGGTACTCTCCGCCATGCGAGCGCACGCGCGTCCCATATACAATCGGCCCGCGGAAGAGGACATCGTCGTCACGCTTGCGCTTGGCTTTTTCTGTCTCCGTCCGCGGTATGGGCCGCGCAAACGACGCTCGTCCCGCCCGGCTGTAGAGCAACAGCGCCAGCCCCAGGATGATGAACAGCAATGGACTGCCCGGCACGCTCAGCCCGCCGATGCCCAGCACCGCCTCGAAGAAGAAGGCGAAGATGGCGCAGGCAATCAGGCTGACGCGCACGAACCATCCCCCGACGGCATAGAGCGAGGGGTTGGGCAGGCGCAGGCCCATCAGCATGAATGCCAGGCCCAGGAACGCCCCGTAAAGCGTCCAGGCGTAGGCCCAGCTATGCCACAGGCCGGTGAAACCCATCACCGCCAGCAATGTCCCTGTCCCCAGCACCAACATGCCTGGGATGGCGAAAATCGCCGCTCCTACTGCTCCGCCGTACCAGGCGGGCAGCAGCAACAACAGGCCGGGCACCAGGATGAACAGCGTCCACCACACGCCGGAGCCGAAGAACAACAGCGCCGCCAGCGCCAGCAACATCAGCCCGGCGAAGGGGCGCGAACCGGAATGGCAGGTGCCACACATGGTGTCTCTCTCCACCAACGCTTTCTATCTGTTGCGCCTGAATCATCAGTACGCAGGTGTAGCACAAAAGTTGTGCGCTAGGGGGAGAGCAATCGAGTATAATCGCGGCACGGCACCCAGGCCGAAACAGCCCAGCAGGTAGACAGGGCAGATGCGCCGCAAAGTCGTCTACGATCCTCAGCAAGATTACTACGCCCTCCTGGGCGTGTCCCCCGACGCCTCGCCCGAAGAGATCCGCCAGGCGTACCGTCAGTGTGTGCGCGAACTGCACCCCGACCTGAATCCAGATCGCGCCGAGTGGGCCACGCGCCAGTTGCAGCGCGTCAACGCGGCCTACGACGTGCTGCGCGAACCGGCGCTGCGGCAACAGTACGATCGGGCGCGCAGCGAGTACGCGGCTACAATGCCCCGGCGTCCGCGCCCGGCTGCCGCTCGCCCAACCATCACGCCGGACCGTCCCTGGTGGCAACAGGCCGCCGAGCAGAGCGCCCGCGCCCGCATTTACAGCGACCAGAGCGCGATCAGGGCTATCCCGGTCTGGCTGATGATTGCCGGTTGGCTGCGTCGGGGTCGTCTGCGCGCGCTGGAACCGCTGTGGCTGACGCTGGTTGGACTGTGGCGCGGTCCCTACGCCCAGGCGTTGGTGACGCTCTCCTGCGCGCTGGCGCTCAATGTGGCGTTTCTGGTACATGCGCTGCTCAGCCCGGCCAACCTGGCCAGTCTGGGACTGTCCGGCGATCCCGCTCCTACGCCAACGCCGGTGCCTACGGCCACCCCCGCCCGGCTCTACCAGGCATGCCTGAACCCGGACGCGCGTATCACCGCTCCGTCTTCGGGTGAGGTGGTGGGCGACACCTTTCCGGTTGTAGGCACAGTGGCGCTGGACGAGCTGTGGGCCTATGGAGTCGAGATCGGCTATGCCGGACTCGGTCATCCACAGGCTGCGCCCGGCGTCTGGCGACCGCTGCGCACGCCCCCTCCGCAGCAGACTATCCCCGAACCCCCGCTGCGCGACGCTCCGTTGACCGACGCGCCGGTTGACCTCAGCGGTCAGCCCGCCGGATTCTATGTGCTGCGGCTGTGGGTGATTCTGCGGGACGGCCAGCAACTGCCCGTTTGCGATGTGGTGGTGCGGCACGGATAGCGCTCACATCAGGTAGCGTCAGATGCCGTGTTCGCCGCCAGGCTTTCTACGTCCTCCTGCGCGAAATGGATATAGGGGAAACAATCCGGCAGGTGAGTATCGGCTGCGCCGTGCTTACTCCACACCCAGGCCGGATGAGGCTGTATCTCAGCGCCATTGGCGGATAGTTTTTCGAACCGCCCGAAGAAAATGCGCCAGGTATCGCCTGGCCGAGGCGGGAGTGAGCGCCCGTTGGCCAGCCACTTCATGCCCTCCCAGGGAAAGGCCAGCTCGACCGTCCAGCCCTGGTCAATGACAGAGGGGTCGTTAAGGACGCCGTCTACGTGCACAGCGGCCTGTAAACCGGGAAAGTCCCAGTCCAGAAAGGCCCAGCGACACCCGCGCGGGTGCGTGCCCCACCAGAAAGTGTGCGGGTCGCGGTCATAATTGCCCCCAAAGGACAGGGCTTTGCGGCTCAGCAGATCGAATTCCGGCACATCGAAGCGGCTGCCTTTGGTGTAGGCGTCCTGCCAGATGAAGAAGACTTCGTAGATCGTGCCCAGCGCGTTGATCTCGAATTCGTAGTAGCAATCTCCCCCGTCAATGAAGACTTCTACATCGCTTTCATTGAAGATGAGCGAGTCGCGCTCAGCGAGATGCGCCTCCACGAAGGGTTCCTCGATCCAGAAGCCGATGTAAAGATGCTGATCATCCCACAGCGCTGCCGCCCGCGTATCGAAAAAGCCGGGAGCGCCCGTGACCATATCCACAAAACGCGGAGACCTGGGGGCCTTTTGCCAGGCGGGTTCATCGAGCAGGCCGTCAACGCGCAGCGGTGCACGAGTCCGGTAGCAGGTGTAGTGTGCTACGTCGGTCTGTGGACAGGGAGATGCGCTGCTCATCAGAGTTTCTCCATCGCGAATCGCTGCACTAATGCCATTTCTCAAGACGCTTGAGGATCGCCCGCTGTTCTTCTTCGTCCTCGGTTCCCACCCACAGGAAAATTCCCTTCGGCTCGACGGCGTCCAGGAATGGTTCAAGCTCATGAGGCTGCAGGTCTACAATGACTCCCTTGCCTGCGGCCTGAATCTTCTTGATCAGCGGCACCCATTGCATGATAGGGCGGGCTTCGCCCATCTGCTGCACCCACTGAATCCCGTTGATTTCGGGCACTGCCAGGATGTGATCCAGGTGCCTGGCAACGCCCCGCCCATCCACATGGTAGACCACGTGCGTCATGGTTTGTATTTCGTGCAACAGCGCGGGCAGGCTGAACTCCACGAAATGCTCGGTCGAGATCATGGCCGAAAAATCACAACTGGGCACATGAAACCGGCCAAAGGAAGGCAAACCGATCCAGCATACCGAGGGCAAACGATGACTCTTGAGCAGGTTATCGAAGTGATCGTAGATGGTATGGAAATCGCGGTAAGCGATCTCGATCAGCGCCTTGGCTTTGTCCGGCGCTTCATAGAGATCGAGGCAGAATTGTTCTGTCCCGCGCCAGGACATGGCGCAATCTACGCTGGGGTGCAGGTCAGTGTACCCCACCAGCGCCTTGCCCGCGCACCGCTCGATGGCGCACAGCATGAGCGCTTCGATGGTCTTGAAATACTCGTTGTGCATGTCGAGCTTCAGGCGTTCCATGTCGTCCCAGTCGTGCACGATGGGGTGCGACCAGGACGTTACTTCGCCAAAAGTCAACTCCGCGCCATAGAAGGCCGCATAGACATCCGGCCCCAGGTTGGGGTCGAAGACGGGGAAGGTCTCGCCCAGGAAGCGCTTGCCTTCGATCGAGCGCACAAAGTCTTCAACGCGGCGCTCTACGGCGAACCAGCGCTTCTTCTGCTCTTCCGGCGGACGTTTTCCTTCCACGTCGCCAAGGTTGAAGGCCGCATTGTGCGCCATGAAGCGCACTGGCACGCGATCCAGGATTTCCCCTTCGTACCAGGCGTAGACGCGCTGCATGGCCTGCTCGAAGTCGGGTTTCCCTTCCAGTTCGATTAGCCACCAGCCGGTCGTGTCCACCATCGTCGCTTCCTCCAACACGCCCTCTATCCCTTCACCGCGCCAGCCATCAGCCCCTTGACCAGAAAACGCTGGAGTCCAATGAACAGGATGACCGTCGGCAGCGTCACCAGAGCAGAGCCGGCGAACATATCGGACCACTTGTACTGGAATTCGCCGACATAGGTGAGGAGGAAGCCGGGCGGGATGGTGCGCATCTCCAGACGGGTGGTCAGACTCAGTGCGAAGAGCAGGTTGTTCCCTATTCCTCAACGGGCTACATCTCGAACAATATCGTCATGCCACCTACGAGCCAGAACCCTACTACCAAGAGGCGCTGAGGCGCGATCCCGGCGATGCGCGTTGCAACAACGCGATGGGACTACTGCTCTATCGGCGGGGCAAGTTCGCCGAGGCCGCAGAGTACTTCCGGCGGGCGATTCAGCGGCTGACTCTGCGCAATCCTAATCCCTATGACGGAGAACCTTTCTACAACCTGGGCCTGGCGCTGAAGATGCAGGGCCGCTATCAGGAAGCATACGACGCTTTCTACAAGGCGGTATGGAACGCGGCCTGGCGCAGCCCCGCTTACTTCGAGCTGGCACGGCTGGCCGGTCGCTTCGGGCGCTGGGAAGAAGTGATTGATCTGAGCGAAGACGCCCTGGTGACCAACATACACCATCATCAGGCCCGCCATCTGCAAGCGATGGCGCTGCGTCGCCTGGGCCGGACTCAAGAAGCGCTGGCGATAGTGACGCGCAGCCTGGCCCTGGATGGCCTGGACTTCGGTGCCTGGTATGAAAAGTATCTGCTCACCGGCGACTCGTCCTACCGTGTCCTGATGCGCGACAATGCGCACTCCTACATTCAGATCGCGCTGGATTATGCGCACGCAGGTTGCTTCGCCGAGGCCATCGCTTTGCTGGAGGAAGCGCCTTCGTCCGACCCGATGGTGAAGTATTTCCAGGGATGGGTTCATCTGCAGGCTGGTGACGAAACATCGGCCAGAGAATGCTTTGTCCGGGCGCGGCATCTACCCCCAGACTACTGCTTCCCCAATCAGCTTGAGGCCGTGCTCGCTCTGGAAGCTGCCCTGACGCATTGCCCCGACGACCCCCGCGCTCCTTACTACCTGGGCAACTTCTGGTACGCTCATCGGCGTTATGAGGAAGCCATTGCTGCCTGGGAGCGTGCGCAACGGCTCGATCCATCTTTCCCTACGGTGCACCGTAACCTGGGCCTATCCTACATGAACAAACGCCATGATCCTGCCCGCGCGTTGCAGTGCTACGAACAGGCGTTTCGGCTGGATCCCACTGATGCGCGGGTGTTTTTCGAGCTGGATCAACTGCGCAAGCGCATGGGGGATGATCCGGCAGAACGCCTGGTCACGCTGGAGCGCTACGCCGATCTGGTATCCCAGCGGGACGATCTCACTATCGAACAGGTGATGTTATTGAATGCTCTGGGTCGCCCAGAAGAAGCGCTGGCTATTCTGCTGCACCGCACTTTTCACCCCTGGGAAGGGGGCGAAGGCAAAGTGACCGGACAATATGTCCTGAGCCTGGTCGAGCTGGCCAAACGCTGCCTGGCGGAGCAAAAGTTCGACGAGGCGATCGCGTTGCTGGAGCGAGCGCGTGTCTACCCGCCCAATCTAGGTGAGGGCAAGCTGCAGGGCACGCTGGAGAATCATATTTTCTACTATCTCGGTTGCGCCTACGAAGCACTGGGACAGCCGGATCGCGCCCAGACTTGCTTCCAGCAGGCCAGCGAGGGGTTGCTAGAGCCAGCTTCGCCAATGTACTACAACGATCAACCGCCCGACATGATTTTCTACCAGGGATTGGCCTTGAGGAAGCTCGGTCGCCCCAGCGAGGCGCAGGATATCTTCAATCGCCTGATTGACTATGGTCGAACACACCTCGACGAAGCAGTAACCATGGATTATTTCGCCGTTTCGCTGCCCGACTTCCTGGTCTTCGACGTAGACCTGAATCGCCGCAACCGGCTACATTGTCACTACATGATGGCGCTGGGCTATCTGGGGTTGGGGGCCTACGAGCGGGCTCTAGAACATTTCCAGGCCGTGTTACGGGAAGAACCTCATCATTTGGGAGCGCGCATACACCTGGCCATGGTGCGCAAAGAACAGGGCTTTTCGCAATAAGAGACGGATTAAGATTCAGCGCAGCGCCAGTGTTGGCCTTGTTATGATTGGTGCCTGCGACGGCGGCTTGCCCTACACGCCGCGTGCGCGCAGCAGCGCCTCGACCTGCGCGCGCGTCGGCAGGCCGCCCCGCGCTCCCCGGTGCTGCACCTTGAGCGCGGCAGCAGCGCTGGCAAAGGCCAGGGCTTCGGGCAACGCGGCTCCCTCCAGCCGCGCCGCCAGCAAGGCCGCATGAAAGCAGTCCCCCGCGCCGGTGCTGTCTATCACGGGCACGCGGAAAGCCGGTTGAAAGACCGCTTGCTCCCCAGCGACCAGCCCATAAGCGCCGCGCCCGCCCGCCGTGACGATCGCCCACTGTCCGGCATGGATCAGCGTCTCCAGAGGTGTCAGGCCCAGTGCCTCCAGAGCGCCTTCCGCCACGAAGAAGACATCGGCCAGGGCAATTGCCCGGCGCAGGTCGTCGCCGCGCAAGGGGGCAGCGCTCTCCACGTCGAGGGCGAACAACCCGCCGCCCTGCCGGGCAGCCCGATGCAATTGCTCGCACCAGGCCGGATCGCGCGGGAAGGTGTAGACGGCGCGCGCTCGCCCGGCCAGTTCAAGCTGTGCGCCGGCAAGCGGTTGCTCGTAGAGCGGGAAGGACGGCAGCAGGATCGTCCGCTTCCCGCTGCCGTCGGTAATGACCAGGGTGAAGGGAGTCTGCGCACCGGCCACGCGCAGCAGCCCCGCCGCTTCGACGCCGAATTCGGCGAAGGAGTCCGCCAGCAAACGACCGTCGGCATCGTCGCCCACCCAGCCTGCGTAAGCAGTGCGCAGACCCAGGCGGGCGGCGGCGCAGGTGGCGTTGGCGATGAAGCCGCCCGGCAATCGCCCGATCCACTGCGCCGGATACTTGTCGTCGGCCAGGGGCAGGCGCTCGACCTGCATCACCAGGTCGCAGGCGATCCCGCCCACACCCACGAAGTCGAACTCAGGGGGCATGGCTAGCGCGTGACTGGAGCGCGCATGGTGGCGTAGAGCAGTTCCTTCCAGCGCCGCGTGTCAATCTCCCAGCAGACGGTGATGTGCGGCTCGCCGCGCTGCACCAGCGGTTGCCACATGGCCACGTTGGGCGTGTCATAGGGCGTGACGCTGAGCTGATCCACCACCGTCATGCCGCGTGTGAAGGTGCCGTCGCACTCCACCTCGACATAATGCTTGCTCTTGCGCGTGCAGATGGTCGGGTCAATGGCGATGGCCATCGCCACCGGATCGGGCAGGCCCAGGCCAGGGTCGCCCAGCCAGTTACGGTTGGCTTCCAGGGCCGACTTGTTGCAGTCAATGGCAAAGTGCGCCAGAGGGGTATTGATCTCCTCTTTGCAGTAGCGCATTTCTTCGTCGGTGAGGTTGGCTTCGCCGCGGCACAGTTCCCAGCCGACCATCTCGATGGGCAGGCCAGAACGGAAGACGATGCGCGCCGCCTCCGGATCGCACCAGATGTTGTACTCAGCGGCGGGGGTGACGTTGCCCACCGTGCACGCCGCCCCGCCCATCACCACGCAGCGGCTGACGTTGCCGACGATGTCCGGAGCCTGCGACACGGCCAGCGCCACGTTGGTCAGCGGGCCGAGCGTGACCAGGATGATGCCCGGATTGGCGCGGATGGTCTCAATGAGCGCGTCCACAGCGTGCCCCTGAGCGGGCGGAGTCTGGGCCTGATAGCCCATGCCGCCCATGCCGTCCGGCCCGTGAAACCAATAGGCATGATAAGTTTCGCGGATCAGCGCCTTCTCCGCCCCGTGATAGACCGGCACCTGCTTGCCGCACAGTTCGACGGTGTAGCGAGCGTTGTTGCTGCCCTGCGCAACGGGCATGTTGCCCCAGACAATGGTAATCGCCTCGACCTGAATATCCGGCGTCTGCAATGCCATCATGATGGCGACAGCATCGTCGGAGGCGGTATCGGTGTCAATGATCATCTTGCGAGTCATGCTCAGTTTCTCCCTGTCCGAAAATACGGGTGCGAGCGAAGGTTGTCAACGAGCTGCTTGGCACGAGGGCATTTACCTCACCCCCGCCCGGCACTGGCGAGGCTGGGGGTGAGGTAAACCAGAGCACAGCAGACTGCCTGACACATTTTGCACGCACCCCAAAATACGACCTATGTCAGCCGGCTCAACTCCAGCGCCAGCAGACGCTCAGCGTCCACCCCCACGCAGACATTAACCGGCGGGCGTCCCCACCAGGGGCCGAGCCGGTCACTGTCGCCTCGGCCCAGGAACGGCCAGGTCTTGCCCCGGCTGATGCCCTGTGTCTCCACGCGCAGCGGCCAGCGCTCGGTGACGAACAACGACGGATCGATCACGTAAGCGATGGCCGACGAGTCGTGCACATAGATGCCGTCCAGTCCCGGATGCTGGCTCTCGAAGTAGTCGCGGTAGAAGGGCACGATACGCGCGATGTGTTGCGCCAGCGGGTTCTGTGCCTGCGCGTAGCGTTCCAGATGCGCGCGCGTCATGTTGACCTTGTGCGTCACATCCAGCCCTACCATCGTCACCGGCCAGCCCGCCCCAAAGACTACGTCCGCCGCCTCCGGATCGTTGTGAATGTTGGCTTCGGCGGCAGGGGTCGCATTGCCGGGGCACAGCGCGTTGCCACCCATCAGCACCACCTGTCGCACGTTCTGCGCGATACGCGGTTCCAGGCGCAGCGCCAGCGCGATGTTGGTCAGCGGGCCGATCGGTACCAGCGTGATCTCGCCCGGCGCGGCCATCACCTGCTCGACGATGAAAGCCGCCGCCGAGCCATCGTGCGGGCGCGTCGTTGGCGGGGGCAGGTGCGCGTTACCCTGTCCATCGTCGCCATGCACGAAAGGCACCGGCCCGTTGAACGGCCCGGCCAGCGGGTCGCTGGCCCCCTGTACCACCGGAATATCGGGTCGCCCGGCGATCTCCAGCAGGCGCAGCGCGTTGATCGTGGCCAGATCGGTATGAACATTGCCGAAAACGGTCGTCAGCCCGATCACTTCCAGCTCCGGCGAACGCAGGGCGAAGAAGATGGCCATGGCGTCGTCCACGCCGGGATCGGTGTCAATGATGATTTTCTGCGGCATAAACACTTCCTCACCAGGTAGCTTTCAGCGCTCAGCCGTCAGCTTTCAGGGCGTGTGCGGTACACGCCTTCAGGCATGCCCAGCGTTCCCCGCTGACGGCTGATAGCTGATAGCTGACGGCTAAGTGCTGACCGCTTTCGCGATCTGCGCCGCCACGCGGGCGTTGTTGATCAACGCGGCGATGTTGGCCCGCTGCGAGCGTCCGCCGGTCAGTTCCAGCACTTTGGCCAGCACGAAGGGCGTGACCGCCTTGCCGTGAATGCCCGCCTCGTCGGCCAGGCGCGTGGCCTCGGCGATGGCGCGTTCGGCCTCGTCAACGGGCAGCGCGTCTTCTTCTGGCACGGGCACGGTCACCAGCGTGCCATGCTGCAACCCCAGCGCCCGGCGCGCGGCGATGATGGCCGCCACCTGCTGCGGCGTATCCACCCGCTGATCCACCGGCAGGCCGCTCGAACGGCTGTAGAAAGCGGGCAGGGTGTCGGTGCCATAGCCGAGCACGGGCACGCCCTGTGTCTCCAGCACTTCGAGCGTCAGCGGCAGGTCGAGGATGGACTTGGCCCCTGCGCAGACCACCGTGATCGGCGTGCGGCCCAGCTCGATCAGATCGGCGGAGACATCTTGCGGATGCCCGCGGTGCACGCCGCCGATACCGCCGGTTGCGAAGACCTCGATGCCGGCCATATGCGCCACGATCATCGTGCCGGCGACCGTCGTCGCGCCGTGCTGCCCCAGCCCCACCACGATCGGCAGGTCGCGCCGCGAGCATTTGCGCACCCCCGCCTGTCCCAGCTCAGCCAGCCGCTCGATCTGTGCGGCGCTCAGCCCCACGGTGATCCGCCCGTCGAGCACGGCGATGGTCGCGGGCACGCCGCCCTGTTCGCGGATGGCCTGCTCCATGACCAGCGCCGTTTCCACGTTGGCCGGGTAGGGGAAGCCGTGCGTGATCAGCGTCGATTCCAGGGCGACGACCGGCCCGCCTGCGGCCAGAGCCTCACGCACTTCCGGAGCGAATACCAGCGCTTCGTTCATCCCGCCACCACCTTCACCTGCACGCGCCGCTGACGCGGCCCGTCGAATTCGAAAAAGAGGATGCTCTGCGATCCGCCCAGCACCAGGTCGCCGTTTTCCACGGCCAGCAACACGCTGTGACCAATCAGCGCCGCCTTGATGTGACCGGCGGCGTCGGCGGGCGTGTCGTACTGATGCTGGAAGTCCACGCGCGTGGGGACGATCCGGCGCACCTCGGCGATCAGATCGCGCGGGGTCGCCTCGTCCAGCGCGGAGTTGATCGTCACGGCGGCGGTCGTGTGCGGCACAATCACCGCGCACAGGCCAGACTGCACCCCGCTCTGGCGCACGGCTTCGCGCACCTGTCCGGTGATGTCCACCAGGCCATCGCCGGCGGGTGTGCTCAAGGAAAGCGTGATCAGCATGGGTAGTCTATCCTCTCTCCTGCCTTCTCCAACAAAGCCAGCACCTCGGCGCAGGTCGGCGCATTGCGCCCCGCGCCTACACGCCCCACGACCGCAGCGCCCATCGCATTGGCCAGCCGCGCGCATTGTCGAAGCGGCAGGCTATGCAACAGACCGGCCAGAAAGGCCGCGTCGAAGCAATCGCCCGCGCCAACGGTGTCGGTCACCGGGGCCGGAAAGCCGGGCACTTCTTCTGCGCCTTCGGCAGTGACCAACATGCAGCCCGCCGCGCCGCGCTTGATCACCAGCAGGCGCGGCCCCTTTGCCAGCACCGCCCGCCATGCCTCCGGCCCGCTTTGCCCGTCGGCCACCAGCGGGATTTCGTCCTCGGTTGCCAGCACGACCGCCGACTGTGCCACTGCCCATGCCTTCAGGTCGGGCGGCACATAGGCCATGAACGGCCCGGCGTCGAGCATCACCGGCACGCCGACCTCTCGGGCGCGTTCGATGGACCGGCGGGCCATGCTCACCACGCGGTGCTCGGAGAGCGTGTAGCCCTGCACGAAGAGCGCGTCGGCGCGGGCGATGACCGCATCGAGCGCAGGGGGATAGGCGACATCCGGCCCCTGCCCATAATTGCCAATGAAGGTGTGTTCGCCGGACTGCTGATCGGTGAGCACGATCACCAGGGTGGAAGTCGAGTCGGGTTCGCGCACCACGCACGACACGTCCACTCCTTCGGCGCTCAGCGCTTCCAGGATCAGCGTCCCCAGGGCGTCCGCGCCCACTGCCCCCGCCGCCGACACGCTCAACCCCATACGGCGGGCGGCGACCATGAAGTTGCCTGCCCCGCCCGGCTCAAGCCGACGCAGAGGACTTTCCTGGTGCGCGCCAGGCTGCACGGGCAGTCTCACCGGCAGGATCACGTCCAGCACCAGGTCGCCCACGGAGACGATATGCTTGCCCATACGATCCTACCTGGTCGCCAGTTGATACAGTCCCTCGGCCAGTTCGCGGATGCGGTAGGAAGCGGTCACTTCGTCTGCCTCCAGCGTCGCCAGGGCGTCGGCAGGGAAGGCGTCAATGCCCGCATAAGCCCCGGCCATGGCGCAGGCAATTGCCCCGACGGTATCCGCATCGCCGGAGAGGTTGGCCGCGTAGATGGCGGTTTGCCGCGGGTCGCCTTCGGCCATCACCAGCACGCCGAAGGCCGATCCCACCGTTTCCGGCACCGACAGCGATGTGCCGATCACGTCGTAGAGTTCGCGCAGACGGTCGCGCGGCTCAGCGGGACGGCGGGCAATCTCGACGGCCATCTGAATGCGGCGCGCCACCGAAGGCCCCAGCCACGAACGCCCTTTGCTGCGCCCGATCTCTGCGCCCAGCACACCTGCTGCCACCATCGCCTCCAGTGTCGCGCCGTCGGTCAGCGCCACGGCGATGGCCGCCGCGACCGCACACGCGCCAGAGATCGCCACATTGGTATTGTGTGTGGGGATGCAGGCGGTCACGGCATCGGCAACGGCCCCCAGCGGATCGCCGGGGTGCAGCAAACCCACCGGCGAGATGCGCATGGCTGCGCCGTTGGTATCGCCCCAGGTGCCAGTTGTGCGCGGGTCTTCGCCGCGCTTGAGCGCCTGCACGCCGCGTCGCGTGCTGGGGCCGACGTAAGGTGAGGCGTCGCCGCCCACGCGATCGTACCAGGCGATGATCGCCTCGACGACCGCTTCCAACGTCACGCCGCCGTGCTGGATGAAGGCACGCGCCAGCGAAAACGCCTGCTCGGAGTCGTCGGTGATGCGTCCCGCGGGCAGGCCGAAGTGTACCGGATGATCGGGCGGGGCGGGGCGCAGGGACGTGATCCATCCCCCATACGCCGCCCAGGTGTGATCGAAGTCGAAATAGGCGGGCATGCCCCAGGCATCGCCCAGCGCCTGGCCGTATAGCCCACCCAGGATTTTGTCCTTGAGCGACAACAGAGACTCCTTTCTGGCTCAGCTACCGGTAACTGACCTCACCCCCGGTCTCGCTACCCTCGGCTCGCCCCCTCCGTGTTGGAGAGAGCAGCGAGGCGCACTTGCGCCAGGTAGGAGCGGGGGTGAGGGAACTGGAGATCGTGCCACACTGGTCAGGAGGTTGCCGGCGCGCGCCGACGCCCCTGATGCAGGTAGAGACCGCCCAGCCGCAACCAGATCGCCGCCGCCGCCGCCAGTCCCAGGGCGAAACCGAGCCACACCGAGGCGTCGTCCAGCGGTGTCGTCTTGAGATAGAGCATGAACAGCAGCCCCAGGTACAGCCACAGCGACAGCGCTGAGGTCACGGCACTGGCACGCACGCGCCGACCGATCCGCTCGACATCTATCATAAAGGGCAGGTTGATGGCGATCAGCGCCAGCGACAACAGAGAAATCAGCGTAGCCGTCACAAAAACGCTGCCATTTTCCTGGTCGGTGCCCAGCCCTTGGAACACGTCTACTCCTGGCTCCCAGTCCGTCCCCAGGTTCTTGAAGCCATCCGGCGCCGAGAACATGCTAAGGCCGATGATCAGGCCGAACACGGCGATCATGGCCATGAACATATGCAGCACGCTGATCCACTGGATGGCCCGCCAGAAGGAGGCGTCGAACTGCTCGCCCTCGGCAGAGCGCAACTGCCGCACACGCACGGTGAGCTGATTTTGCAGCGCGTAGATCACCAGCGCCATCACCGTCGCCATGTAGGGCAGCATCTGCGGTAGCTGCGAGGGGATGTCCAGCGACCCCACGCGATTGGAGAGCGCGTCGAAGAAGCCGAAGATGAGCGAGGCTAGCCCCGTGCCGATCGGGTTACCGCCGCCCAGGTAGGGTGTCGCCAGGGCGATGAAGCCGCGTCCGGCAGTCATGTTGGCCTGGAAGAAGGTCAGGTAGCCCATGCTCATATGGATGCCGCCCAGCCCGGCCAGAATGCCGCTGAGCACCAGCGCCAGATAGCGCACGCGCTGCACGCGGATGCCTACCGAGGCCGCCGCCTGGGGGTTTTGCCCTACCGCGCGCAGGTGAATGCCCGTCGGCGTGCGGTACAGGAAATACCACACCAGCCCGACGGCGATGAAGGCGATCCAGGTCATCACGCTCTGGTTGTCGAAGATGCCGAAGAAGAACGACACCACCGGAATCTTGTCCAGGAAGTCCGGCAACTGGATGAAGGGCATCTTCAGGCTATCCAGGCTGCCCTTGGTATTGCCGCGGTCGCCGGTCAGCTCGAACATCACGGCCACCGTGCCCGCCTGCCCCAGGAAGTTGATGGCAATCCCCGACAGGATCAGGTTGGCTTTGAGTTTGAGATGGAAGAAGCCCAGCAGCAGCGCCGTCAGGATGCCCATCAACACGCCCATCGCCAGACCCAGCCAGGGGCCGATGGCCTCCCCCGTAGATGCGCCCCACCATTCCTGGGCGTAGGCGCTGAAGACCACGCCGGTGAAGGCCGAGATGAGCATAGTTCCTTCCAGGCCGATGTTGATCACACCCGCCCGGTCGGAGATCAACGCGCCGAGCGAGGGCAGCAGGATCGGCGTTGTCACCCGCAGGATGGAAGCCAGAAACGCCGAACTGAAAATCCCCTCCAGGACGTTTTGAAACAGGCTGCTATCCACCTGCCACCTCCTTGGCCGGAGTAGGTTCGCTCACCTTTTGCGCCTCCAATAACTCCAGTTCCACCGTTCCGCGCCGCCGGATGCGCCGCCGCTGCAAGAACGAGACCAGCGCCTCCGCCGTGATTAGCAGGATGACCACCGCCTGAATGATGCGCACCACTTCCTGGCTGATGTTGGCGTCGCGCTCCATCACCTGCGCGCCGGTACGCAGGTAGGCGTAGAGCAGGCCGGTGAAGGGCACCACCAGCGGGTTGTTGCGGGCCAGCAAGGCCACTACCACACCTTCGAAAGCCAGGCCGAGCGAGATGTTGAGGATCAGCTTGCGGTGCACGCCCATGGCCAGGTGCGCCCCCGCCAATCCGGCTACTGCTCCGCTGATGGCCATGGCCAGCATGATCGTGCGGCGCGTGTTGACCCCGCCGTAAGCGGCGAACTTGATGTTCGCGCCGATCATGCGAATCTCGTAGCCGATCGGTGTGCGCTGAATCAGCAGCCAGGTGATCACTACCAGCGCTATCAACAGATATACGGCGATGGTCAGTTGGTCGCCGCTGATGTCCACGATGGGGGTCAGCAGGCCGTTGGGCGGAATCCAATCGGACGCGATGTAACCGGCGTCGGCGGGCTTGAGCTGCCAGGTGAGCACCATCTCATAGAAGCGAGTGGCGATGGTGTTGAGCATCAGCGTGGAGACCAGCTCGTTCGCGCCCAGGTAGGCCTTCAGCACGCCGGGCAACAGCCCCCACAGGAAGCCCGCCGTTGCCGCCGAGAGCAAGGCAATGGGCACCAGCACTTCTTTGGGCACGTTGCCGAACGACAGACCGATCACGCCCGACACCAGCGCGCCGAAATAGAGCTGCCCTTCCGCCCCCAGGCTGAACTGTTCGGCGCGGAAGACGATGGAGATCGCCAGGCCGAGCATGATCAACGTCAGGGCGTCGCGCACCCAGATCAGCCAGCGGTTGAGGCGGCTGAGCGGACCGAGCAGGAAGGCGTTGTAGGCTTTGTTGGTGGCCTTGAACGTTTCGCTCAGCTTGGTGGCGGTGGTGATCGGCTCCGGCTGCACGCGCACGGTGTAGACGCCGTCGGCGGGCAGGGTGATGTTCTGGATCACGGCGTCGCGGGTGCTCTTCAGCTCGCGATGAGTCGTCACCTGCTCGGCGGAAGCGTCGTTGTTCGCGCCGATCTCCGTCCCATCGGGCGCGAGCAGGGCTACCTGCACATCCACGTCAATGTTGGGGCGCGCCGCGTAGGCCAGCACCGACACCATGTCGCCCGCCTTGCCGATGAAGCTGTACTGCGCCTGCGTGAGCGGCTCGGTTGCCTTGGGGTCATTGAAGAAGCCCCCCATCGGCGGGCTGTTGTAGGACAGGCCGACCGGCGGCTTGCTGTCGGAAAGCAAGGTGACGCCGAAAGTAGCCTGCACGCCCGTGCTGTCGCCTTCTGGCTCGGCCACGATGGTGTACAGGCCGTCCACGGGCAGCACGAAATCCTTGATGACCGCGTCCTTCTCGCTCTTCAGGTATTCGTCATACTGCCGCAAGAAACGCCTGGTGGCCTCGTTGCCACTGGCGAGCACTTCCCCGTCCGGCCCCAGCAGCGACACCTGCAGGTCAAGCGCGGAGTCGGCCTCGGCAGCGTAGGCCAGGATGGTCACTTCGTGGCCCGCGCCCCCGGCAAAGGTGTACTCGGCCCTGCTCAGCGGCTGCGCGTCGGCGGGGTTGTTGAACTCCCCTTCGAGCGAGTCGCCATAGCTCAGATCAAGCGGCGAGGGGGCGTCTGACTTCACGCTGACCTGGAACTCGCCAGTCTTGAAGCGATTGGCCGCGTCCAGGTTGAAGAAAGCGGTCATCAGATAGCCGAAGAGCAGCGCCACGGCCACTGTCAACAGGACGCGCAGGGTATCAACGCGCAGTTGCACCGCCAGCAACAGCACGCTGATGCCCACCAGCACATTGACCAGCAGCACGCTCAAGTAGTTGGGCGTGGCCTGAATGGCATCGCGCATCTCGGCGGGCGACATGCCCACGCTCAGGTTATAGGTCTTGTAGCTCACCAGCACCAGGATGAGCAGACCACAGAGTGCGCCGATGACGTACAACCACGAGACACGGCGCAGAAAGGGGCGGCCTGCCTGTCCGGTGAATTTGGACGAAGATACCCGTGAGGTCATTGATACCGCTCCATTTCTTCGGCGGGCTGCCGCTCTGCGCCCAGCATATACAGCCCCAGTTGTTCTTCGGTCAAATCGGGCGTGTTGGGCAGGATGGCCACAATCTCGCCATTGTGCATGACCATAATCCGGTCGGAGAGCTTCATCACTTCCTGCAAATCCGCTGAGACGAGCAGGATCGCCAGGCCGTTGGTGCGCTGATCAACCAGTTGCTGATGAATGTACTCGATCGCGCCGATGTCTACGCCGCGCGTAGGTTGTGCCGCGATGAGCAGGCGCGGCGACGACGACAGTTCGCGGGCCAGCACCACTTTTTGCATGTTGCCGCCCGACAGCGACGCGACCGGTAACTCTCCGCTGGGAGCCAGAATGTTGAAGCGGCGGATCAGTTCTTCGCCGTTGGCGCGCACGGCGCTCAGATTGAGCAGGGCAGCGCGGGTGAAGGGCGAGCGGTAGTAGCGATCCACGATCAGGTTGTCGGCGATGGATGCCATGACGGCCACGCCATTGGTCAGGCGGTCTTCGGGGATGTGTGCCACGTGCGCCTCGCGCACCTTGCGCGGGCCATATCCCAGCACCGACTTACCGTCCACGTAGGCCTCGCCTGCTGTCGCCGGGCGCAGGCCGGTGAGCACCTCCACCAGCTCGGTCTGCCCGTTGCCTTCCACACCGGCCACCCCCAGAATCTCGGATTCGTAGACATTGAAGGTGGCATTGTGCAGCAGGGTGCGCCCCGTCGGGCTGACGTAGGTCAGGCCGCGCACCTGCAACACCGGTTTGCCGCGCTGCACGGGCGGCTTGTCCACCTGCATGAAGACCTCGCGCCCCACCATCATCCGCGCCAGTTCGGGGATGCTCGTCTCGGCGGTGACCACTGTCCCGATTTTGCGGGCGTCGCGCATCACTGTCACGCGGTCGGAGATTTCCATCACCTCGCGCAGCTTGTGCGTGATGAAGATGACCGTCTTGCCCTCTTTCACCAGGTTGCGGATGGCGGCGAAGAGGTCTTGGGTCTCGCGGGGGGTGAGGACCGCCGTCGGCTCGTCGAGGATGAGGATCTCCGCGCCGCGGTAGAGCGCCTTGAGGATTTCCACGCGCTGACGCATCCCCACAGGGACGGTGTCCACGCGCGCCGTCGGGTCAACGAACAAGCCATACTGGCGCGAGAGTTCTTCGGTGTCGCGGATGGCCTTCTGGCGGTCGAGCGCCAGGCCGCGCGCCCGCGATGACTCGCGCCCCAGGGCGATGTTTTCGGCGATGGTGAACGAGTCTACCAGCATGAAGTTCTGATGCACCATGCCGATGCCCAGATCGATCGCGTCTTGCGGGCTGTTGATCTCCACCCGCTGACCGCGCAGGCGGATTTCGCCCGATGTCGGGTGTTCGAGGCCGTAGAGAATCTTCATCAGCGTGGTTTTGCCGGCCCCGTTTTCGCCCACCAGGGCGTGAATCTCGCCCTGCTCGACCGACAGCGACACACCATCGTTGGCCAGCACGCCGTTGGGGTAGATTTTGACGATGTCAATTGCTTCTAGCAGTGCCATGGGCAACTCCACATACCAGCAAGGGGGGTAGACAGGCGAACGCGCCGGACAACAGGCAACCATGAGGGGCAGAGCGCGCCGTAAAGGTAGACCGTGAGGGATTACTAAGCCAGTCAATCATGGCCGTGTAGGGCACAGTATAAAAATTGGGGCGAGCTTGCGCTCACCCCATGACCCGCATCCTCGAATGATCCTATTGTAGATACTCCGACGGATCGAAGTCGGTCGCTGGCATCTCGCTGCAGGGCATCCCTACCTCGGCCAGGTTGTAGCCCAGGTCGAGACGATCCTCGAAGACGGTGTTGATGGTAATCTCGCCATTGAGCACGGCCTCGGTCACGGCATCAATCAGGTCGAGGATGTTCTCCGGCGTATTGTCGAAGTAGATATCGTTCTGAGCCAGGCCCACGCCGCCTTCGGCGATGCCCAACACCTCAGCCTGCCCGAAGACCAGTTCGCCCTTCAGGAACAGGTCAATGGCGCGGTAGAGCGAGTTGTCCACGTTCTTCAACATGCTGGTCAGGATGTGCTGTGCCTGATCGGGATCCGTATCCTGGATGATCAGCGCCTGGTCGGAGTCCACACCGATGGCGTAGCGACCCTGCTCCTGCGCCGCCTCGAAGACGCCCACACCCGTGCCGCCGGCGATCTGGAAGACGATGTCGGCCTTCTGCTCGTACATGGCCAGGGCGATTTCCTTACCCTTGGCCGGGTCGTTCCAGCCGCCCGCGTACTGTACGATGCGCTGCACGTCCGGGTTCACCAGGCACGCGCCCTGCTCGTAGCCGACCACGAAGTCGTTGATGACAGGGATGTCCTGCCCGCCAATTGCGCCGATGACGGCTTCGGGGTTGGTGCCTTCCAGGCCGCTGGTGGTGATCGCCCCGGCATAGACGCCCGCCAGGAACGAACCTTCGTTCTGGGCATAGAGCACCGAATAGACGTTCTTGCAGCCTTCTACGCAGAACTCTGGGTCGTCGTAGGGCACGGCATCGTCGAAGAAGATGAAGTACTTGTCAGGATAGAGATGGACACGCTTGGCCAGGAACTCGCCCATCTGGAACGTGCCAACGATCAGCACATCGTAGTTCTCCGTGTCGGCCATGGCGTCGCCCAGGCCGCTCTCCCACCCCGCCGGGTCAATGCCCAGCTCGATGGTGTTGACCTGGATGTTGTAGCCGTCGTTGATCAGGTTGTTCATGCCACGCTGGGCCGAGTCGAAGAAGGACTTATCGCCAAGCACGCCGTTGATCACCAGGGTGATCCGCAGCGGCTGGTCCTGGGCGGTAGTGGAAGAAACTCCTACCAGGGCCGTCAAGGCCATCACCAATACAAGTATGAGCGTTAGCAACTTCGGGCGGGACATTTGCCATCTCCTGATGAACTCGTAAAATCTGTTACCCAAAGGGTTGCTCCCAATATACCCTGAGGTCAGGAGCGATGTCAAGAATTCTATAGAGAAGTCATCCAGTCCTCCAGACGGGAGTCTGTTCGCCTGAGCACATTCCCCCTGAAGCCGGGTTGGCAGGTTCAGGGGCGGACAGAGCTAGAGCAAGCGTAAAGGTTGGCTCGCTCCAGTTTACCTCAACCCCAGCCTCGCTTTGCTCGGCT
>FWPU01007645.1_pt1 | contig 19639 bp, 12 predicted proteins | sample 2228361 | NCBI WGS metagenome assembly FWPU01 (sample SAMEA103939777, study PRJEB20133) | metagenome
CATTGGCATTGGTTACGGTGACGGTGTATGTTCCCGAGGCCGCAGTAGAAGCATTGGGGATGGAAGGGTTTTGCGAATTAGCAGAAAATCCATTAGGTCCTGTCCATGAGTAAGAAACTCCGCCGGAAGCAGAGAGGTTCAGTGTTTGCCCGGCACAGATAGGGGAGTTAGAGGACGCCGTTGGGGTGGGCAGCGGGTTGACCGTTACATTGGTCGTAGCCGTATTAGAACAGCCATTGGCATTGGTTACGGTGACGGTGTATGTTCCCGAGGCCGCAGTAGAAGCATTGGGGATGGAAGGGTTTTGCGAATTAGAAGAAAAACCATTGGGTCCTGACCAGGAATAGGAAACCCCGCCGGAAGCAGAGAGGTTGAGTGTTTGCCCGGCACAGATAGGGGAGTTAGAGGAAGCCGTTGGTGAAGGTAAAGGATTTACGGTTATTGTAGTAGAAGCTGTTTGGACACATCCATTTAAATTATATGTTACGGTATATGTCGTTGTTGAAGCTGGCGAAACAGTAATTGATTGAGTTGATTGTCCTCCGGGCGACCAGGAGAATGTACCACCGGAAGGAGATACATTAGCAGTTAAAGTAACAGATTGGCCGGCACAAATGGTTGGGTTTGACGGTGATATACTTACTGTAGGTATATTTTGTGTATAAGTGATTTGAACATATCCATTTCCATTGTTATTTGAATTACAGGTTCCTCCTGCAGGTATTAAACTGGAACCTCCACCACCTCCACCACCGCCAAGTGGATAATTTGCAAAACAATCACTACCTCCACCACCACCGCCGTAATAACCGCCTCCTCCACCTCCGCCCGGACCTAAGTTATAGCAGGGATCAGTAGCGCCGTTTCCTCCTTGACCCAAGCTGCCATTTTGTCCCCAATTTCCACTGGAAATCCAGGGCGGCCCTCCACTGCCTCCGGAGGTAGTAGTTGCTCCACCTCCACCTTGTCCGAAAGGACTGCTTCCTATTGTACCGTCGGGACAGCCACCACTTCCACCATTGGCGTCAGTGTCGCCCCCACCCATTCCACCACCGCCACCAGCCACTATCAATCTATTTCCAAGTCCATAAGGGGCAATACGTATATCTGAAGCGCCACCACCTCCACAACCATAATTGGATATACCGGATGCTGTTCCTCCACTTCCTCCACCATTCCATCCACCGCCGGGGCAATTGCCCGTACAACCTACATTGATTTGCAATACTTGTCCGGGTGTAACATTTAATGTGGCGGACACTACAGCACCCGGTCCTCCATTTGCACCTCCTCCTTTTGCTCCCGCTACTACAACATTAATGCTTGTAACACAAGGAGGAACAGTCCAAGTTTGTGGACTTCCGGTACATCCAAACGAAACTGTTGTCTGTGCATCTAAATCAAAATAAAAGAGTATAAATAGAGTTAAAAAATAAAACAATTTTCTCATAAACAATTTTTTTTTTAAAACGAAAAAAGAAAAAAAAAGTTGCCGGGAAAATTTAGAAAATTTTAAGAAATTATTTGAGCATAAAGTGATTGTACTCAAACATAAAAGGACTGAAATTTTCTTTCCCTCCTTCTATTCCTAATGATTTAAACAATAAAGGACGTTGATTAAGTTGGGATGTAATTTTGACCGGATCATTCAATAATTGACTATAATGAATCACACAGGTAGTCATTATTTCATATCCTGCCCATGTATATTTATTTGGCATTATTTGATATTTGTTTGTAATTGTATTATAAATACTCAATAAATTCGAATCTATGGACGAAATAAAATAGGATGATACAATATGTAAATTTACAGCATTAAGGTGATCCCAATCCAAATTGTCAAACTTAAGTATATTATCAAGTGTGATAACTTTTAATGTCTTTTTGTCTTTTAATGCCAAACCCGCCAAATAATTAATGATTTCTGTAAAAACTACCTGATTGCCGGGTAAGATTACGATAATATTGGTATCAGTTGAGGATAAATATTGATCAATTTTTTTGTGTTGATTATATGAAATATAAATATTGTTTGTATATAATGATTGCCCGGGTGCATTTTTTAATGCAGAAAAAAAGATTTTTTCAAGCAAACTGTCTTTTGGGGAAGTTTTGACAATCGTTATAGGTAGCCGGCCGAATTTAGTTTTAATATAATTAGACATAAACTCCATTTTGGCTGCGGCTGATGATTGCCATTTAATCAGGTAGGGATATTCCATAATCAACTTGTTGTCTTCTATCATGGGAGCTATGACAGGAATTTTTGAACCTTTCAGTTGGTTAATGGCTTTTTGAACATTTTCTGTATAAAAGGGGCCAATGATTAAATCATAATTTTTTAAAATGGAGGTCCAGTGGTTTGTGGAAAAAGAAAGGGAATCTGTGGGTTGTTCATCTACAAAAGCGACTTTAACGGCATAAGGTAAAAATGTGTTTTTTAAAGTATCGATTGCGGCAAGACACCCCAAGTAAAAATCAAATGCCACTTGAGATTTTGGATGTATGGTTTTGTTTTGTCCGGATTGAAGTTGTGCAATGCTGTTTTTATTTAATTGTAATTCAAAAGGACAAATCACCAAAATATCCAAAACATTGTCCTGGAGATTGATTGAAGACGATTCTGATAATGTTGTTTTTATCGGAATTTTTAACTCTTGTCCTTCTTTTATGCCGTATTCAACACCGGGATTATATTTTACAATTGAATCAATGCTGATGTCGAATTTTTTAGATATAGAAAAAAGAGTTTCTCCTTTATTTACCACATGTATAAAGTATGTTTCGGGTGTATCGGCAGAAAGTTGGGCTGGTTTGATTAATTTATCGATTCGAATTTTAATTGTTTGCCCCGGATGAATATTGCTTTCAGTAATGTTTTGATTTTCTTTAATAATTTCATTTATGTTTACTTGATAGTTTCGGGCAATGGAAAAAAGAGTTTCACCCGGCTTTACGATATGAAATATAAATTGAGAAGAATCAATGCCATATTGTTTATTTACGTTATTTTCAGTGAGGTTTATTTTTAATGTCTGTCCTATGCTCAGGGGTTGATTGGCTGTCTCAGGGTTTTCAGAAATAATTTGATCAATACTTACACCGTATTTTTTAGCTATAGAGTATAACGTTTCTCCTTTCTGTACAGTATGAATAATTAAATTTTTTACGGAAGAGTCCTGTGTCTGTAAAGAAGGTTTTATAGATAATTCGTGAGGTTTTTTTTGTGGAATGATTAATAATTGTCCTTTTTTTACCGGTTGTTCGATTAATTCAGGATTGGCTTTTATCAGATCGTCAATTTCAATGTTATATTTTTTTGCGATAGAATATAAAGTTTCTCCTTTTTCAACTTTATGTTGAAGTGTTTGAGATTTAAGCGTAAAAAAACTAAAAGTAAGGAAAGCCGTGAATAATATTTGCAGTATTTTATTCATAAAAAAATCTTAAAAAATTTACTCCCACTCGATGGTTGCAGGAGGTTTTGAACTTATATCATAAACAACTCTGTTGATGCCTTTAACGCGGTTGATAATTTTATTGGATATTTCTCCAAGTACTTCATAGGGCAAATGGACCCAGTCGGCAGTCATTCCGTCGGTAGAGTGTACTGCACGAAGAGCCAAAACATATTCATAAGTGCGTTCATCTCCCATCACACCAACCGAACGGCTATCCAGTAAAATAGCACCGGCTTGCCAAATTTTATCGTATAAATTGTGTTTTCTCAATGTTTCTATATAAATATCATCGGCTTCCTGCAAAATTTGTACCTTTTCGGGGGTGACTTCTCCCAAGATACGAATGGCAAGCCCGGGGCCGGGAAAAGGATGACGGTTGAGTATTTCAGGCGGAATGCCTAATTCTTTACCTACAAGACGAACTTCATCTTTGAACAAAAGTCGCAAGGGTTCGATTATTTTAAGATTCATTTTTTCAGGCAATCCACCTACATTATGATGAGATTTTATGGTGGCACTGGGCCCATTGACAGAAACAGATTCAATCACATCCGGATAAATAGTGCCTTGTGCAAGCCATTTTACGTCCTGTATTTTATGTGCTTCTTGATCGAAAACATCAATAAAAATTTTGCCAATAATTTTTCGTTTTTGCTCCGGGTCGGTAACACCTTTAAGAGCACTTAAAAATTGATGAGAAGCATCTACGCCTTTAATATTCAAACCAAATTGTTTGAAAGTTTCCAAAACTTGATTGAATTCATTTTTTCTTAATAATCCATTATTTACAAAGATACAGGTCAATTGCTGTCCGATAGCTTTATGAAGCAAAATTGCGGCAACAGAAGAGTCGACACCGCCTGAGAGACCTAATACCACCTTGTCGTTTCCTATGGTATTGCGTATCTCTTGAATAGTGTCGTGTATGAAATGACCGGGTGTCCATTCGGGTTTTATTCGGCAAATGTTTAACACAAAATTTTTCAAAATTTCTTTACCATGAATAGAATGATAAACTTCAGGATGGAATTGTATTCCCCAGATGGGATTGTTAATCATTTTAAAAGCGGCAACCGGGATGTTTTCGGTTTTGGCAATTATTTCAGCGTCGGGGGACGGTGTGATAATGGTATCGCCATGTGACATCCAAACTTGTGAAGAGTCCGGTATATTTTTTAAAAGCAAATCATCGGGATGCAAAATTTTCAATAAAGAACGGCCATACTCCCTGTGTGTAGATTTTTCAACCGTACCGCCGTATTTTTGGGTGATGTATTGGGCACCATAGCAAATGCCCAAAACGGGAAGACCGGAAGAGAAAACTACATCCGGAATTTTAGGTGCTTCAGATTGGTTTACCGAAAAAGGGCTGCCGGAGATGATAATTCCTTTTACAGATTTTTCTATGAAATTTTTAGTATAATAGGGAATAATTTCACAGTAAACATTCAGTTCTCTTATTTTTCGTGCTATCAATTGAGTGTATTGGGAGCCACAGTCTAATATCACAATTTTTTCATTCATAAATATTTATTAACATAGAATTTACTTGTTCTTTTATAAGATTGCTTAATTTTGAGTTGCAAAAATAACTTTATTTTTTAATGCGTTTGATTAAAATATGGGTAGTTTTTTTAGGACTCTTAATGTTCTTCTCAATAAGCCGGGCGCAAAATGTATGTCAGAGCGGGGCAATCTATGTAACAGGTACCGGATGTGGATGTTTGGCAAACTGTAATTTAACTTCATACGGAGGACCAAATTGTGGATCGGGTACTTCGGGTAATTGTGATGATGGCTATAAATACATGTCAATTCAGATAAATGTTCCTTCAGGGTGTGTGGTGCAAGCAACTGCAGTTATGCAAAAATGGCCAAACTGTTCGGCTTCCGGTGCGGATGCTGGAGGTTCATGTGGAGCCGGTTGTACCGGTTCATGCGATAAATTAAGAATTGTCACTACTGCCAATCCTTCCAAACCATGGCAATGTGATTCTGCTAATGCTACTATAAGCGATGTGGAAACTGTAACAGGTCCGGATGTCATTACTATTGAAGGATATGCAAATAGAAAGGATGAAATTATTCAGTTTACGGTGAATTATGTTTCCGGCGGAAGTGCTTGTGGTGCTTCTTGTGGTGCTTTGCCTTTGAATGTTTGGTTCTTAGATGGCAGTTACTATAATGGAGATTTATATGTAACATGGGCCTTCAATGATGAGAAAAATATCAGTTATTACGAAATATCTGTCAGTCCGGATGGAGAGAGTTTTCAAGAATTGGCCAGAGTAACAACAGATAAAAGCATTGACGGCCGGTATGTATATGAATTGAAAAACCTGAACATGCCGGAAGTTTATGTTAAATTAAGAAAAGTGCATCAAAATGGAACTTTCGAAGACGCGCCCGGGTGGTTACATTTTAAAATTGAGGAATATTATGATTTGCCTAATCCGGTAAAGGTATTGTCGTCACATCGGTTGATGAATGGCATCGAAAGCGTGGAAATTTTTGATTTATCCGGAAAAAAAATGGTACATAACTTATCAATAGAAGAAGGACATTCAATAACCGCACCGGATAAGCCGGGGATTTATATCGTTTTGTTAAAGCATGATACAGGAAAAACAAGCCGGATAAAATGGGTTGTGACACCGTAGAGATTTTTGTAAGTTCAGAATTCATACGTTTTTAAATCCCTGAATTTGCCAAATTTTCTCAAAAATTAATTGTTTGATAAGTTTCAAAGTTAATTGTCCTTTTGTTATTCGTAATATTGCAGCAAGAGAAATGCGTTATGCGTTATTTTTTGAAACTGGCATATAATGGGAGTAAGTTTCATGGTTGGCAGATACAAAAAAATGCCAAAACCGTGCAAGGTGAGATAAATAAAGCATTGACGCATTTGACCGGAAATGAGGTATATGTTGTAGGAGCCGGCCGGACAGACGCCGGAGTACATGCCAAATGTATGTATTGTCATTTTGATGTTCCTGCCATATTGGAAAATCCGGGTGAGTTGTTGTACAAATTAAACAGGTATTTTGATCAAGGCATAGTGTTTTACGAATTGTTAAAAGTAATACAGGATGCACATGCCCGTTATTCTGCAATAAGCAGGGAGTATCGTTATTATGTGCATACACTCAAAGACCCTTTTAAGATTTATTTTTCCTATTGGGTAAGACAAGATTTAAACATAGAGAAAATGAACCTTGCGGCAGAATTAATTAAAAGGCAAAAAGATTTTGAAAGTTTTTGTGCCGCACATTCACAAAACAAACATTACTTGTGTGATATTTACGAATCAAGATGGGAAGTGACAAATGACGGAGGATATGTGTTTATCATAAGGGCAAACCGTTTTTTGAGAAGTATGGTAAGGATACTTGTCGGAACATTGATAGACATTGGATTGGGGAAATTGACCATAGAAGATTTGGAGATTATATTTGAGAAAAAAGACAGAAAACTGGCTTCGGCTACGGCGCCGCCACATGCTTTGTTTTTGACGGATGTTCAATATCCGGGAGAAATTTTTATTGATAAATGATAAAAGAAAAGAACGGATATTATTATTTGAAACGTATTCTGGCCTATTCGCGACCCTATAAAAAGATGGTTATATGGACCGTTTTGGTTACAATTATTTCCTCCATCTTGTCTCCATTGCGTCCGTATCTTTTAAAGTTGATGGTAGACAAAGCCATAGCCGCCAAAAATCTTGATGCGCTGAATGTATTGTTTGGTATTACATTGTCTGTCTTGTTGTTTGAAACCATTATACAATTTTTTCAAACATATTTTTCGAATTTATTGGCACAAAACATCATTTTTGACATACGTAAGGATGTTTACAATCGTTTATTGAAGTTTAAAACATTTTTTTTTAACAAAACCCCTGTAGGGACATTGGTGACACGTGTCGTTTCCGACATTGAGACCATCGCAGATGTCTTTTCACAAGGACTTTTAATAATGTCGGGAGATATTTTACAGATTTTTTTGGTACTTGTTTTTATGTTCTACACCGATTGGAAGTTGGCAATTATATCGCTGTTGCCAATTCCTTTAATGATATGGTCAACCAATGTATTTAGAAAATTTGTCAAAAGAAGTTTTCAAGAAGTCAGAACACAAATTTCCCGTTTGAATGCCTTTGTCAACGAACATGTCAGTGGAATGGCAATTGTTCAACTGTTTAACAGTGAGGCAAAAGAGTTTAAAAAATTTGAGAAAATCAATAAGGAACACAGGGATGCCCACATTAAAACCGTTTGGGCATATTCCGTTTTTTTTCCTGTGGTAGAAATGTTGTCGGCATTGTCGTTGGCATTGTTGGTTTGGGTAGGGGCAAGAGGTGTGCTCGACAATTATGTTTCGCCCGGAGATTTGGTGGCATTCATTCTTTACATTTATATGCTTTACCGACCTATTAGAATTTTAGCTGATAGGTTTAATACCTTGCAGATGGGGCTGGTGAGTGCCGAACGTATATTTAAACTAATGGATGATAATGAAAATTTAGAACCCTGTGGAAATTATAAAAAAGATAAACTGACAGGCAAATTGTATATTGACCATTTAAGTTTTGGATATTCTGAAGAAACACCCGTATTACAGGAAATTTTACTTAAAGTAGAGCCCGGAGAAATGCTTGCAGTGGTTGGTAAAACCGGTTCAGGTAAAACAACATTGGTGAATCTATTACTCAAAATGTATCCTGTGCCGGACGGTAAAATTTTTATAGACGACATAGATATCAATCGATATGATAACGAATTTTTAAGGAGCCGTATAGCATACGTACCACAAGATGTTTTTTTGTTTTCAGGCAGTATATATGATAACGTGACCATGTTTAACCCCGGCATAGCTCCTGATGATGTTGTCAAAGCAGCCAAAGAAATTGGCATTCACGAATTTATAGATGCCTTGCCAGAAGGATATCATTACAAAGTGAAAGAAAGAGGGCAATCATTAAGCTTAGGACAAAGACAATTGATAGCATTTTTGAGAGCATATATTGCCAATCCGGATATTTTGATATTGGATGAAGCCACAAGTAGTGTCGATTCTGAGACAGAATTATTGATTAAAAAAGCTACCGGAAAAATTACGCAAGATAGAACCTCCATCATTATCGCACATAGAATTTCCACAATTACCCGTTCGGACAAGATAATCGTTTTGGATAAAGGAAGAATTGTAGAAGAAGGAACCCACAAAGATTTGTTGCAAAAAGGAAAATATTATAAAAAGCTATATGAACTTCAGTTTTCAGAAATTGAATGAAATGATTCAATAATTTTCTTGCTTTACAAGTCTGCCGTTATTAAAGTATCTGATTCTTTTGACATTGCCATCAATATCCCAGTAAGTCCATTCGCCATCAGGCATACCATTGCGATAAAAACCTTTTTCCCAAAGTTGTCCATTGGCATATTTGACATAATATTCCCCATGTTTGATCCCTCCTTCATAGGTGTATTTTAAAATAATCTCCTGGTTTCGGGTATTGAAATATTTTTCATCTCCATGTGGCAAACCATCTTTAAATGTTAACTCGCGGGCTTTGCGGCCTTTTTTATCATAATAAATCCAGAGTCCTTCCATTTTACCGTTTTTTACCAAACCTTCCATTTTTTTTAATTTAAATCCCGGTTGTTGATAAACGATATAATATCCATCAGGTATGCCGGATTTAAATGTATAATTCTCGATAGTTTGACCATCACTTAATTCGATGTCGTCACGAATCATGTATTCTTTCTGTCCCCATAATATTTTATATTCCTGGCAGAATACACTCCCTGACAATAAGATGCATAAAATCAGATATAATAGTTTATTTTTCATGAACGATAAGATTTTGAATATAATTGATGGCCAAATCATATGAAAAAAGACCGGCCCCTGAAATAACTGCATTTGCTTTTGATCCGGTGATGGATTGATGGCGAAACGTTTCTCTCGAATAAATATTTGTCATATGCACTTCAACAACCGGGATTTCAACCGAAGCAATGGCATCGGCGATAGCAACGGAGGTGTGGCTATATGCACCGGGATTGATCACGATGCCGATGGCTTTATCCAGAAAGGCCTGTTGGATAAACTCCACCAATTGCCCTTCAAGATTTGATTGACAGTAATGCAGCGATAAAGTGTTAAACTTTTTTTTCAATCTTTCAAAATATTCATCAAAACTTAACCGTCCATAAAGATGTATCTCTCGTTTCCCGATAAAATTCAGATTAACGCCATTGATAATCCAGATTTTTTCCACTTCTTTGTTTTATTTGCCATTACAAATATAGAACTTTTTGCAAGTGATGAAAATTTCTCTTACTTTTATTCTGTTTTTTATCGAGGGGAGATAAAATTAATGATGAATTCCATTGAAAGTTATATCCGTTCTTTTCAACGTTATTTGATGATCGAAAAAGGTCATGCCGGAAATACCGTGGAGGCATATGTCCGGGATGTCAAAAAATTTTTCGAGTTTTTGAGTTATCAATATTCCGGTATAAGCATCCGTCAGATTCATACAGAACATTTGACATCTTTTCTGGGTTTTTTATACGAATGCGGAATGGAAGCATCCTCACAGGCAAGAATCATATCAGGTTTGAAAAATTTTTTTCTTTTCTTGATGGATGAAAATATCATCGATGATAACCCCGCCGAATTATTGGAAACTCCCAAAATCGGAAGGAAACTTCCTACTGTATTGACAGTTGAAGAGATTGAAGCTATGTTGAAATCAATCGACATGAGTCATCCTGAAGGAGAGAGAAATGCAGCCATACTGGAGGTGCTCTATGGATCAGGGTTGCGTGTGTCTGAACTTGTACAATTAAAATTATCGCAATTATTTCCTGAAGAGGGATTTATACAGGTCATCGGTAAGGGAAACAAAGAGCGGCTTGTGCCTTTGGGAGAACCCGGTTGGCACCGGTTGAACATTTATTTGAATCAGGTCAGAAAGCATATCCCTGTAAAAAAAGGTTATGAAAATTATGTTTTTTTGAACCGACATGGTCGGCCACTTACCAGGCAAATGATTTTTATTATTATGAAAGACCTTGCCAAAAAAGCCGGTATACAGAAAAAAGTCAGCCCGCATACATTCAGACATTCCTTTGCCACCCATCTTTTGGAAGGAGGTGCCGATTTAAGAGCCATACAAGAGATGCTCGGACATGAGAGTATAACAACCACAGAAATTTATACGCACATTGACGATACTTTTTTAAAAGAAAACATACATTTGTATCATCCAAGAAATAAAATGAAAATTTGAATGAATAAATTTTTACTTCTATACACAATTTTATTTTTATTGTCAAATGCAATTTTAGGAAAAGATGAAGAAAATCATTACCTGCACTCTATTGAATATATAGATAAAGTGGCATATTTGGGACAATATGCTTACTATTTGGAATTAGAAGACGATACTTTTGACATCAATGATTTTTATATACATAAAAGTCAATATTTGTCCCGTTTAAAACCTCTGGAAATCAATTATCGCAATTTAAACTTTACCGATAAATCTTATTTGGTTTACATCAAATTGCATAACAACAGTATCCGGCGAGTGGAGTATTTTTTAGAAACGGCAAGACCGGTTACTGATTATGTTACATGCTACATTTTGTCAAAAAACGACACGTTGATACAATATGCCGGAGATAGATTGCGCTTTCGGCAAAAAAGTGTTTATTCAAGAAAACAATTGTTCAGAATAGAATTTGCGCCTTATGAAACAAAGGAAATAATTTTATACATGAAAAGTGACGGAGAGGTATTGAATGTTCCGTTGAACCTTTGGAATAAGGAAGAATTAATTGGGTTAACCGAAAAAGAAAACATACTAAACGGATTGTATTATGGTTTTTTGATTTGTGCCATGGTCATTTTCACCTTTTTTTATTTTGCTCTCAAACAAAACCAATTTATCTATTTCGTAAGCTATATTTTATGGTTGTTTATGATGCAATTCAGTTTGGACGGATTTACCCACAAGTTGCTTTTCCCGGATTATCCTTTATTGGCCTCCAAAATGGTTTTAATTAGTGCCTGTTTGGGAGTGATGTACCTGGCCTTATATGTCAGGTCATTTTTAAAATTATCTCTATATCCGTTATTTTTTAAAGTCATCAATTTTTATATTTACACATGTTTCTTCTTGTTCTTTGTTACAATTTTTTCAGAAGGAAAAGTATTTGCTCTAATTTATCCTGTTATCAACGGATTAACCATCACGGCAGTATTTTTGATTTTTTATATGATTTACAAACTTTATTTTAAATATCACATCAAAATCGATCCGAATTTTATTTATGCACTTTTGTCAATCTCAACCGGCACATTAATTTTTTTGATGGGCAACATAAATGTTTTGGAGAATACATTGTTTGTTCAGTTTAGTATGAAACTTGGCTCAGGGATGGAGGTTGCATTTTTATCCGTTGCCATGGCTAATAAATATCGTGAATATCAAGAGGAAAAAGAGAAAGCACAAGCCGAACTTCTCAAACAACTCGAAGAAACTAATAAAATAAAAGAAGAAATCAATATTCAACTTGAAAAAACCATAGAAGAACGTACAAAATAGTTGAAACGAAAAAACGAAGAGATTTTCAGCAGTTTGCGATATGCGAGACGTATTCAGGAGGCATTGAATGATTACACAGGAGTTTTCAAGAGTTATTTTCCGGATTCGTTTGCCTTTGTTTTACCGAGAGATATTGTCAGTGGTGATTTTGTTTGGATCAATACAACCACGACCAATAAAGGCAAAAAATACTTTGTGTTTGCATTGGCTGATTGTACCGGTCACGGGGTTCCCGGGGCCATGATGAGTATATTGGCTACCAATATTTTAAATCAATCGTTAAGAGAACCGTCGGTCAATTCTCCTGCCGAAGCTTTATATTTTCTTGATGAAAAAGTTAATCAAGCATTGAAACAAATCAATCAAAAAGGTGATATCAAAGACGGATTGGACATTGCTCTTTGCGGTTACGATACTGTTGACAAAGTTTTGTATTATGCCGGAGCAAAAATTTCTATGTTGGTATATCAAAATAATGAACTCAAAAAAATAAAAGCATCCAGGTGTACTATAGGATATAGTTATCAAAACAACGAAAAACATTTTGAAAACATACCTGTCGAAATTCAGCCCGGGGATTGTATTTATCTATTCTCTGACGGAATCGTGGATCAGTTTAATGAAGAAGATACGGACAAATTTAAAATTTCACGACTCAAAGAAACTATCTTGAAAGTGGTAGATCTGCCTATGGAACTGCAAAAAGAGATTATATTAAAAACCATCGAATCATGGAAAGGGAAAGCATCCCAAACAGATGATATTTCGATGATTGGCATAAGATTCCAATAATATCTTGTTAATTTCATGAAATTTATTTTTTTAATTGAGAACATAACTTGAGAAAAAGTAAAAATAAAAAAAATGCTTCAATAAATTGGCTATTTTTGAATTCTCAAAAACCTTTTCATTTTCATGGAGTCATATCATTTTTTCCTTTCTAAAATAGAACAAAATAATGTCATCCTTGAAGCTGATGAATGGAAACATGCACGAAAAAGTTTGCGATTGGGAAAAGGCGATAAATTTTTCACCACCGACGGAAATGGTACACTTTACCTATGTGAGATTGAAACAATCTGTAAAGACAAAGGAGAGGGTAAAATAATTTCGTCGCAATTTTTCGAAAAAGACATTCCGGAATTGATAATGGTTTTTGGCATTTTAAAACATCCCGACAGGATGGAATGGATGATAGAAAAATGTACAGAACTGGGAGTGACCAGGTTTATACCGGTGATAACCCAAAACACCATTAAAAAAAACATTAACATAGAACGATTGCAACGTTTGATTTTGGCAGCATGCAAACAATCAAAAAAATTATTTTTCCCTCAATTGATGGGGGTGATGAGCATAGAAGAAGTATTTCAAAAATTCGACATAAAAAACAAATTCATTGCCCATTGTTATCAGGACAATAAAAAAAAACATATATCAACATTACCCAAAGGAGATACCTTGATATTAATTGGTCCGGAAGGAGATTTTTCACCCGATGAGATAAAAATTGCCCTACAATCAGGGTTTCAATCGTTATCGTTAGGGAATGACCGGTTAAGGTCTGAAACTGCGGCGGTTTTTGCCGCATCTGCATTTAAAATTATTAATTTTACAAAAACAAATTCTTAAAACATATGCGTGTCGTTAAATATGTAGTATTCAAATTATTTTTCCTTTACTCTATATTAATGATGGCGCAACTGAACGTAGGTCCGCAATTGGCATTGCTAAAATATTCAGGTGGAGGTGACTGGTATGCCAATCTTGAAACTTCATTGCCCAATCTAATTAAGTTTTGTAATAAAGAATTAGGCACCAACATTCAACCCGACCAAGCCATAGTTGAGCCCGGCAGTAAAGATATTTTCAATTATCCTTACGTACATTTAACAGGTCATGGCAATGTGTTGTTTTCACCCGAAGAAGTTGAAAATCTTAGAAAATATCTAATTTCGGGAGGGTTTCTCCATATTTCCGACAATTATGGGTTAGATCCTTTTATTCGCAGAGAATTGAAAAAAATTTTTCCCGATGAAGATTTGATAGAACTTCCATTTAACCATCCTATTTATCATCAAAAATTTTCATTTCCCAATGGTTTACCAAAAATTCACGAACATGACAATAAACCGCCTCAAGGATTCGGTATATTTTACAATGGACGACTTGTCGTGTTTTATGATTATGAATGTGATTTGGGCGATGGATGGGAGTCGCCGGAAGTCCATCATGACAGTGAAGAAACAAGGTTGAAAGCATTAAAAATGGGAGCCAATATTATCTCTTATGTTTTTACACAGGTCAATTAAATCGATTTATTTAGAAATTCAAGAATAAATTCTTGTAAATTGATAATTTTGAAGTTAAATTTATTTCTTTGCAATAAACTCAAGACATGAAACCATCCTCAGAATTATATGATTTAATCCATTCCATGACGAAATCGGAAAAGCGTTATTTTAAGCTTTTTGCTTCCCTTCAATCGGGAGATAAAAACTATCTGAAAATTTTCGATACGCTTGAATCTCAAAAAGTTTTTAATGAAGAAGAATTAAAAGAAAAGTTTAAGAATGAAACATTTATCAAGCATCTACCATCAGAAAAAAATCATTTATACAACAATATCTTAAAAAGTTTGCGAAATTTTCATTCTGATAAAAGTGCATCGAATCAACTTCAGGAACAGCTCAGAAACATTGAGATTTTATTTAAAAAAGCATTATACAAGCAATGCGATAAATTGATCAAGAAAGCAAAAAAATTGGCCTACAAATACGAAAAATATTATTACCTGCTTGACATTATTGATTGGGAAAAGCTACTGCTGGAAGAAAAATATCAACAAGGGATTTTCGACCGTCAAATGAAAGAATTGGTGGATGAAGAAGCCGAATGTGTGGAGAAACTTAACAATCTTGCCGAATACCACATGCTTTATTCCAAAATTCTTTATGTATACAGGCGTCAAGGATTTATCCGTACTAATGAAGATTTGCAATTGGTCATGGAAGTTCAAAACCATCCTTTGATCAAAGGCAAAGGAACGGCAAAATCCGTCAAAGCAACCACCGCTTGTTATTTTATTCAGGGCTTATGTGCTTTGACAGCAAGAAATTTTAAACAAGCAAAAAAAAATTTTGAAACAGTCAAGAAAATTTTGGAAGACAATCCACCCATTATGGAGGAAGTTCCCAAACGTTATTTAAAAACGCTTAACAATCTGCTCACTGTATATTTGAACCTTAAAGATCTTGAATCATTTAAAAAAACTTTAATCTCCATTGAGGACCTAATGCATAACCCACTGTTTGATAGCACCGATATTCAAATTAAGATTTTTTCAACAGTTAGCATGGGCTGTTTATTGCTTTGCCAAATACAGGGAAATTTCGAAGAAGGCAAAAAATTGATTGAGGTTATTGAGGAAAGAATCAAAGATTATTCCGATAAAATATCAAAAGAAGAAATTATACTATTACACTATACCATTTCAGAATTTTATTTTGTTTTTGAAGATTATCGTTCGGCATTACGCCGGATAAATTACGTGTTAAATGACAACGAAGCATTTTTGCGACAGGATATTTATGCTTTTGCCCGATTATATAATCTTATCATACATTATGAATTGAAAAATTACGATTTATTGCAATATTTATATCCGGCCACATTACGATTTGTAAAGAAAAGAAAAAATATTTTGAAATTTGAAATGGAGTTTCTGAAGTTTTTCAAAAAGATTATGAATGAAAATATAAAAACCAAGCAGCGGAAGCAATTATTCCGGGATTTTAAAAAAAAGATGATTGAATTATTTGAAAATCCCAACGAATCGGCCGTATTGCAGTATTTTGATTTTCTTGCCTGGATCAATTCCAAAATCGAAAATACTTCTTATGTCAGAACATACAGTATAGAAAAGAAAGAGTATTTTTCTTATGAATAATGTTTCTTGCTTTATTCCGTTTTGATAAATCTATGATGATAAATTTGTTGCGTGTTTTTGAAAATACTTAGAAAGTAAACGCCTTGTGAAAGATTTGAGATATTGATGCTTCCTGGTAATTGCACCTTCATATGCATCACTTCTATGCCATTAACCTGATAAATTTTGATGCTCGCGTCAACCGGCTTATCTGTATGGATGTAGAGAGCATCTTTGGCAGGATTGGGATGCAGTTGTATTTTATCATGAATGGTTGATTCTAAAATACCATTTGGACACATAATGATAAACACGCTGTCTTGATACAAAATATTGCATGAATTCGTATCGGTTAAATTTACTGACCAATAATAATATTGTAAAAATTCCATGACATAATATGTGCTCAAACCGGAGCTTCCGTTGCTCCATTGTATGTTGCTGAATGATGGATGATTTGTAATGCTGAGCCAAAGTGTGTCACTCCAACAAATAGTGTCGGGAGAGTTTATAATCGGTTGAATGGGAGTATGGAAAGTTACCTGAATGGTGTCTGTGTGCCAAACGCAGCCGTTTGAATCGGTAACTTGTGCATAGAGGGCCGTATCTTGATGGACATAAATTGTGTCGGATAGAAGAACATTATTCCAAATAACATTATTAAAGTTAAAAAATAACAATGAATCTATGCTAAGCATAATGGAATCTTGCAAATAACAGGCAGTTTCGGGAATTTTAAGAATAACAGGTTGAAATGAAGGGAAATTTTGTATCGTAACCGTGTCGGAATAATAATCACATCCGAGCGAGTCGTTGCCTTGATAATAATAAATTCCCGGAAATGCCGTAATGTTTGGAGTTGTGTCATTTGTATTCCAAATAACTGAAACCAGACCCGGGTGTGAACCTAATAATACAGAATCTCCCGGACATATGAACAGTCCCGGAGTAACAGTTACGGAAACATTCCCCAATTGGCTTTTCAAAACGTGAAGTGTGTCGGAGGTTGAATAACAACCATTGGTGTCTATCACTGTAACGAAGTATTTGCCCGAATCCGTTATTGCTATGGAAGTTGAGGTTGATCCATTGCTCCACAGATAATTGACGTATCCGCTATCTGCCTGTAGCCATAATGTGTCACCCGGGCAAAGTACAGCAACACCTGTGCTGTCGATAAAAGGAACAGGATCAGGTGCATTGACGAAGTTTACTGAAACCGTGTCGGAGTAAACATCACAACCATAATTGTCTTTGGCAGTAAACCAGAACAAACCGCTGCTGTCCGGCACGATTTGATGTGTGGTGTCTCCCGTATTCCAATTCACCTGATTTAAAGATATTCCGGCTTTTAAAACCACACTGTCTCCTTGACATACTATGGTGTCGCCGACAATCAGGATATTGGTGGCCGGATTGGGAATAAAAATGGAAACTGTGTCCGATTTTCTTATACAACCATTGGAGTCAATTGCTGTCACAAAATAAGATGCATTGTCAAAAACCAATATCGAGTCATTGTTATTGCCATTATTCCAGTTATACGATACAAATCCCTGAGGAGCAACGATCCATGCAGAATCTTGTTGGCACATAACAGAAGGTGCCGAAAGATTAAATGAAGGAGCTGGATAAACTTTCAGAAAAACTGTGTCAGATCTTGCAGGGCAACCTTTCTGGTCAATGACATTTAAAACATAATTTCCTTGATATTTTATCCACATCCCTTGAGTATTTTTACCGTTGTTCCATTGATAACTATTATAGGTAGCCATGGATTGCAGATAAACTGAATCATAATCGCAAATGGCAACAGTGTCTGAATAATTGAGAACGACCGGAGGTTGAGGTTTGCAAATGATACTGAAAAAGCCGTCATAAAACGATCCGCCATAATTGGTTTGGTGAGCTCCGGGGGTAGTAATACCATTGGTATTGTCAGTGAATCCACCGACCACAATTCTTAAACTATCCATAACTTTGACGGTGATTCCAAATTCGTTGCCGGAACCTCCGTAATATGTGCCGTAAATTTTATTTCCCAAACTGTCAAAAATCAATAAAACATTATCAAAACCATTGGCAAGGTTCTTTTGAAATGCACCGGATGTAATCAGTGTATTGTTTGAAGCAGTGTGTCCAAAAACATATATTTTGCCATCGTGTAAATCTATTCCTCTTAAATATTCCACTTGTGAACCTCCGATATAAGTGCTCCAAAACAATTGACCATTTTGTGGATTAAATTTGGCCAGAAAACCATCTACTAATCCATTGATGTTGGTTTGATAAGAACCGGTTGTTGCTATTCCGGTAGGACTTTCCGTATAACCGGAGAAGTAAGGATTGCCATAATCATCCAGATCCAGGGAATAAAAAAATTCGGCATTGGGCCCACCAAAATAAGAACCCCAAATTAACCAACCGCCGGCAGACCATTTGCTGATAAATGTTTCATAGTTGCCGGCAGGCGAAGGTTGATGTGTGCCCGGCGTTGCGATATTATTTGCCCCTGTTGTGTTTCCGCCAACAAACACTTCTCCGGCAGCATTGACACGGATACACATGGGCTCATCGTATTGTCCGCTGCCGTAGTAAGTTCCATATAATAATGTGCCCGAAGTGTCGAATTTTGACCAAAAGCCGATCTCCGGACCCGTAAAAACGTTGGAATAAGATCCGGGAGTTGCGATGGATCCATTGCTTCGTGTATGTCCGGTAACGTATATAATACCATTTCTGTAATCAAGGTCATTGATAAGGTCATGATCATTGCCTCCATAATATGTGCTCCATTTCAGCTGACCGTTTGGTTTAAACATGGCAAGAAAAGCATCATCCGTACTTGCCAAAAATGTCTGATGTGCTCCCGCAGTGGCAATTCCGGTATTGCTCATTGTACTTCCGCCCACAATGATATTGTTGGCATTGTCAATAACTCCACTGTATGCCAATTCCACTCCCGGACCTCCAAAGTACGTACCCCATAAACGGGTGCCGTTTGAGTCAAATTTTGCAATGAATACATCATAATCTTGTTGGAATGTTTTGTGAGCGCCGGGAGTGGCTATATTGTTGGGACTTAATGTATAGCCAATGGTTATGATATTTTTTTGTTGATCGGTCAATACTTTATACAAATAATCAATATTGTTTCCTCCGTAAAAACTACCGTATTTTAACGAGTATTCGACCGGATCGATGATGATTGTGCCGGAATAATCAGGCCAGCTGTATGTAATTAGGTTTGATTTGGCATCGATTTCTACAATTTCGTCAATTCTTTCATAATTTTCATTGTGAATTTCAGGAATATGTTCTTGTAGCATTACATCGCCTTTGGTTAAAATCAAATGGTTGTTGTCTTTGGTCACTTTGGCGTTTGATCTGATAGTGAGTTTCCCCCTTCTTCCCGAACGAATAATAATGTCATACTTGATCTTTTCGTTTTGAAGATAAAATCTTAAGACAATATTTTTTGTCTTATTGTAATAATAAATCGTATCAAAGCCGGCAATTTTGAAAAAATGATTGTTTTTATAATAATGTAAAACATTATTTATTTCTATGGAAGAAGAAATTTTCCAATCATCTCCCAAATCCAATGATATTTTTTTATTA
>FWPU01007646.1_pt1 | contig 19636 bp, 17 predicted proteins | sample 2228361 | NCBI WGS metagenome assembly FWPU01 (sample SAMEA103939777, study PRJEB20133) | metagenome
GAAACCGCCCCCGGGTCATGGCTACCCTTCGCAATATCGCCCTCAACCTCTTGCGCCTTTGTGGAGCCACCAACATCGCCAAGGCGCTTCGCGCCTGCCAGCGCTCCAGACGCCTCGCCCTGTGCTTGCTCGGCTACTGACACTCCTGTTCCCGCTCCTTGTCCTCCCTTTGGTTTCCCTTCCCTCTGTGCTCCCCGTGTCTGCGGTCAAAAGGATTACGCCTCCTCTCCCCGCTTCCATGCTCCTCCAAAGGTATGCCGATCGGCCAAACCTTCCCCCCGGCCCCAAACTTTTTTGACGTAACCATGCCGAAGACCGCGAAACACCCACGCTGCCTTCTGCCCCCACCCCAAACTTTGACGTAACCGTGGTCCCGAGCCTGTCCTTCCTTGTTCTTCCGAGTTTTCCAAGGTATACTGACTGTGCATCCCCGCGAGTCCGGACGCGGAGGAGCAGGCACATTCCCCGGGAGCTTCCCATGGGCGTGGTCCTCCATACAAATCCCCTGAACCCCCAGCGCCGTCACGTGGCGCGGGTGGTGGAAGTCCTGCTGCAGGGAGGACTCGTCGCCTATCCGACCGACACCACGTACGGCATCGGATGCGATCTCCTGAACAAGCGGGCCATCGAAAAGGTCTATGCCCTGAAGAAGAGGGAGCGCCACAAACCGGTCAGCATCCTTTGCGCGGATTTGAAGGACGTGAGCCGGTATGCGGTGGTTTCCAACCCGGCGTACCGGATTCTGCGGCGCATGCTCCCGGGCCCTTACACGTTCATCCTGCCCGCGACCCTGCTCGTTCCGAAGATCATGCTGACGCCTCGCAAGACCATCGGCATCCGTGTCCCCGACAGCGCGATCGTGCGGTCCATCGTCGAGGCCCTGGACCGGCCTCTGATCAGCACGAGTGCCACCTTGCCGGACGGGACGGTCCTGAACGACCCCCAGGAGATCGAAAAGCGGTTCCGGGGCAGCCTGGAGGTGGTGGTCGCCGCGGAATGTCCGGGGGAGCCTTCGAGCATCGTGGATCTCACGACCGACGAGCCCAAGGTCGTGCGGCAAGGCAGAGGGGACCTGAGCTGGCTCTAGCGGCCGGATGCCGTGCGGCGTCCGGGTGCAACACCCTCCTCCAAGGATCTTCCTCGGGCCCCGATCGAGCCTGTTGGGCCTCCGGCGCGGGTGAACCTTGCCGTCAGCTTCTCCTGTGCGCGGGTGTGCCGGCTCTGGCCGGGATTCAGCGCTCCTTTCCGGGCATCTTGAATCAGGAGGCCCTTGCGGCTAGGATAAGCCTTCATGCCGAAAAGGTTTCCTTCACAGGGATCGGCCTTTCCCTCCTTCCCGAAAGGGAGCAGCGCTCCAGGGAGCGGTCCCTCGGCGCCGGCCGCGGAGGGCCGGGAGGGCGGCCGCCTGCAGGCAGGGCCGGACCCGTCGGGTCTTCTGGACGCTTTTTCGGATTTTCTCGCTCACGGCAAGGGGTACAGCGGACATACGGTACGCAACTACGTGAGCGACCTTGGACAGTTCTTGAGGTATCTTCAGGAGAACGAATCGGGCCGTGCGGTCGAGGAGGCGGACGCGTATGTGCTGCGAGGTTTCCTTGCGAGCCGCTACGGCAGGAACCGGAAGGTTTCCCTGGGGAGGAAGCTTTCGGCCCTGCGCACCTTCTACCAGTTCCTGATCCGGCAGGGGCGGGTCAAGTCCAATCCCGCGCTGCTTCTGGCCATGCCGCGGAAGGAACGGACCCTGCCGGCCTTTCTCACGGTGGACGATGCCTTTCGGGTCGTGGAAGCGCCCGGGCAGGACGATTTCTTCGGCCTTCGGGACCGGGCGATGCTGGAGCTTCTGTACGGCAGCGCGTTGAGGGCGAGCGAGCTTACGGGACTCGACCTGGAAGACCTTCGGCTCGATCTACAGGCCGTCCGGGTGACGGGAAAAGGGAAAAAGGAAAGAATCGTCCCGTTCGGCAGGAAAGCCAGGGAGGCGCTGGAAAAATACCTCGAGGCGAGGACTGCGGCCGCTGCTGCGTCAAAAGGGTCTTTCTCGGGGACGGAGGAGAAAGCGCTGTTCCTCAACCGCAGGGGGTCGAGGCTTTCGACGCGGAGCCTGGCCCGGAGGCTTGAACTGCACCTGCGTGCGTGCGGCCTCCAGGGGCAGGCGACGCCTCATGCGCTTCGGCACTCCTTTGCCACCCATCTGCTGGACGCCGGAGCAGACCTCAGGTCGATCCAGGAGCTCTTGGGCCATGCAAGTCTCACGACCACCCAGCGGTACACGCACCTGAGCCTGGACAAGCTCATGGAAGTCTACGACAGGGCTCATCCCAGGGCGAAGGCCGGAAAAAGGGCGAGGGGAAACGGGCAAGGGTGACCGGGCAAGGAGCAGAGGCCGGAGGGGCGAACGAGAAAGGTTCGGGAGGAGCCGAACCGCGCAGGGCCGCGTGCGGGCTCCTGGAAGCCCTGCGACATGGCGGATGACCTTTCTCGGCTTCCCGGGGACGCCGTGGGCCGGAGGACGCCGATGATACGGAGCACGACGATTTTGGGCGTTCGATGCCGGGGCGGAGTCGCTATCGGCGGAGACGGCCAGGTGACCATGAATCAGGTCGTCATGAAAGCCCAGGCCAGGAAGATCCGCCGTCTTTACGGCGGCTCGATCCTTTCGGGGTTTGCGGGGGCGGCGGCGGACGCCTTTGCTCTGTACGAGAAATTCGAGGCAAAGCTGGAACAGGTTCACGGAAACCTGGCTCGCGCCGCTGTGGAACTGGCCAAGGAGTGGAGAACGGACCGGATCCTGAGGCGCCTGGAAGCTCTTCTGATCGCCATGGACAGGGAGCGGTCCCTGCTCATTTCCGGCACCGGCGATGTGATCGAGCCCGACGACGGCGTGGTGGCCATCGGCAGCGGAGGCCCCATCGCTCTGGCGGCAGCACGGGCTCTGGTCGCCCACACGGACATGGGCGCACGCCAAGTGGTCGAGGAGGCGCTGCGGATCACCTCCGAGATCTGCATCTACACGAACCGTCAGCTCACCATCGAGGAACTATGAGGACTTCTTCCGCTCCGGAGACACAGAACGCACCGCGAGGGAATCCCCCGACCATGCAACCCCTTACGCCAAGCGAGATCGTTCGGGAACTGGACCGGTATGTGATCGGCCAGCAGGCTGCCAAGCGGGCTGTGGCCATCGCGCTCCGGAACCGGTGGCGGAGGCAGCAGGTGCCGGAAGAGCTGCGGGACGAGATCGCCCCGAAGAATATCATCATGATCGGGCCCACCGGCGTGGGCAAGACCGAGATCGCAAGGCGCCTGGCCAAGCTGGCTCAGGCGCCCTTCCTCAAGGTGGAAGCCTCGAAGTTCACCGAGGTCGGCTACGTGGGCCGGGACGTGGAGAGCATGGTCCGCGATCTGACCGAGCTTGCCGTGAACATGGTGAAGGAAGAGGAGATGGCCCATGTCCAGCAACGGGCCCGCGAGGCCGCCGAGGAGCGGCTGCTTGATCTCCTGCTGCCGCCGCCGGCTCTCGAAAGGGGGCCCTCGGAACCCGGCCCGGGCGGCGTGGGCCCGGACTCGCCGGAGAGCCGGAGGGAGACACGGGAGAAACTCCGGCGGCTCTTTCGGGAAGGGCGGCTCGACGACCGGTTTGTGGAAATCGAAGTAACGGACCGCAAGCTTCCCATCGTGGAAATCTTCTCGGCAAGCGGCATGGAGGAGATGGACGTCCAGATCCGGGACATGTTCGGCAACCTCTTCCCCCGGAAGCGCAAGCGCAGGAAGGTGAAGATTCCCGAGGCCATGGAGATCCTGGTTCAGGAGGAGGCTCAGAAGCTCGTCGATCTGGACAAGGTCCACAAGGAGGCCGTGGCCCGGGTCCAGCAGTCGGGCATCATCTTTCTCGACGAGCTCGACAAGATCGCAGGCCGGGAGTCCGGGCACGGCCCGGACGTCTCCCGCGAGGGGGTGCAGAGGGATCTCCTGCCCATCGTGGAAGGCTCCACGGTGAACACGAAGTACGGCATGATCCGCACCGACCACATCCTGTTTATCGCCGCCGGCGCCTTCCACGTGTCCAAGCCCTCGGACCTGATCCCGGAACTCCAGGGCCGGTTTCCGATCCGGGTCGAACTGCGCTCCCTCACCGCCGAGGATTTCGTGCGGATTCTGACCGAGCCGAGGAACGCCCTGATTCTTCAGTACGTCGAGATGATGAAGACCGAGGGCGTCGAGCTCGTCTTCACCCCGGACGCCATCGAGCGGATCGCTTTCCTTGCCCAGGAGGTGAACGCGCGGACCGAGGACATTGGCGCCCGCAGGCTCTATACCGTGATGGAGCGTCTCCTGGAAGAGATTTCCTTCGATGCGCCGCAGCGCAGGGGAGAGAAGATCGTCGTGGACGCGGCCTACGTGGACAGCCGGCTGCAGGAGCTCATCCGGGACCAGGACCTGAGCCGCTACATCCTGTAAGGCCGAGGGTACACCGGAGAGGGACGGAAGAACGAGATGGAACCGAGCCTGGAGAAAGCCAAGACTCTGACCGAGGCGCTGCCCTACATCGTTCGCTTCCGGGGAAAGACGATCGTCATCAAGTACGGCGGAAGCGCGATGAAGGAGGAACGACTGCGCCAGACGTTTGCGCAGGACGTGGTGCTCATGAGCTTTGTCGGGCTCCACCCGGTGGTCGTCCACGGCGGCGGGCCCCAGATCGGCGAGATTCTCAACCGCCTCGGAAAGGCTTCCCGGTTTGTCCGGGGCATGCGCGTCACCGACGCCGAGACCATGGAAGTCGTCGAAATGGTTCTCTCCGGCAGGGTGAACAAGGACCTTGTGCGGCTCATCCACCACCACGGCGGCAAGGCCGTGGGCCTGAGCGGCAAGGACGGCGAACTCATCCGGGCGCGCAAGCTCGTTCTGGACGACCCCGGGGAGGACGGGGTCGAAGACATGGGCTACGTGGGGGAGATTGTTTCGGTCGATCCGGCCGTCATCGAGACCCTGGACCGGAGCCAGTACATTCCGGTCGTGGCGCCCATCGGCGTGGGCGAGCAGGGAGAGACGTACAACATCAACGCGGATCTCGTGGCGAGCCGGCTGGCCGTGGCGCTCCGGGCGGACAAGCTCATTCTTCTGACCGACGTCCGGGGGATTCTGGACCCGACGGGAGAACTGATTTCCTCCATCGGCCTGAGCGAACTCGAAGGCCTGATCCGCAGAAAGGTGGTCTCGGGGGGCATGATTCCCAAGGTGCAGTGCTGCGCCGAGGCGATTCGCGGCGGAGTCCCCAAAGCCCATATCGTGGACGGGCGGGTGGAGCATTCGGTCCTGCTCGAGGTGTTCACAGACGGAGGGGTGGGGACCGAGATCACCGGCGGCTGAAGGGCTGACCAACCAGGGAGACAGGGACAGTGGAAGACAGGACAGGGCCGGGAGCCGCTTTGGCCTTTTCCGGCAACCAGGAGGCCGCGGCCCTGACGGACCGCTTCGTCATGCAGACCTATGCGCGGTTCCCCCTGGCTTTGGTGAGGGGCGAGGGGTGCCGGGTCTGGGATGCCGACGGGAAGGCATACCTCGATTTCGTGGCAGGGCTGGCGGTCTGCAACCTCGGGCACTGCCACCCCCGCGTGGTGGAGGCGATCCGGGCCCAGGCGGGCAGGCTCCTGCACGTGTCGAATCTGTACCACATTCCCCAGCAGGCCCTTCTCGCCCGCAAGATCGTGGAGAACTCCTTCGGCGACCGGGTGTTCTTCTGCAACAGCGGCGCCGAGGCGAACGAAGGAGCCATCAAGCTGGCCAGGCGCTACGAGCGCTTCGTGCGCGGCGGCAGCCGGTTCGAGATTCTGGCCATGCGGAACTCCTTCCACGGCAGGACCCTCGGCGCCCTCACCGCCACGGGCCAGGAGAAGTTCCACAAGGGGTTCGAGCCTCTCGTGCCCGGGTTCCGCTACGTCCCCTTTGACGACCCGGAGGCCCTGGAGAAGGCGGTGGGGCCGGACACCTGCGCCGTGATTCTCGAACCCATTCAGGGCGAGGGCGGGGTCGTGTGCCCCTCGCCCGGCTACCTGCAGGAGGTGAGAAGGATCTGCGACAGGCACGACCTGTTGCTCCTGTTCGACGAAGTGCAGGTCGGCATGGGCCGCACCGGAACTCTTTTCGCCTATGAGCAGTACGGCGTGGAGCCGGACGTCATGACCCTGGCCAAGGGGCTGGCCGGAGGCGTGCCCATCGGCGCGGTGGTGGCGACCGAGGAGGCGGCCCGGGGCTTCGCTCCCGGCGCCCACGCCGCCACATTCGGCGGCAACCCCCTGGCTGCCGCGGCAGGACTGGCCGCGCTCGAGGCGCTGCTCGAAGAAGGAATTCTTGAAAACTGCAGGCGCGCTGGCGCCCTGCTGCGCCGGGGGCTGGAGGAACTGGCGGCGCGGCGGCCCGGCCGGGTGCGCCAGGTGAGGGGAAAGGGCCTGATTCTCGGCCTGGAGCTCGAGGAGCCGGGCGCGCCGGTGGTCAAGGCCTGCATGGAGGCGGGCCTTCTCATCAACTGCACGGCGGATCGGGTCCTCAGGTTTCTGCCTCCCCTGGTGGTCACGGCCGCCGAGATCGAAGAGATGCTCTCGATTCTGGATCAAGCCCTTTCCGCCCAGGCCCGCAAGGGGGAGAAACAGGGATGAGCCGCCACTTCTTGAGCCTTGCAGACTATTCCCGCCGCGAACTCGAGGCGCTGCTCGACAGAGCGAGGGAGTTGAAAAGGGCAGGTCCAGCCCGGGGGGCGGGCAGCCCCCGTCCCCTCGAAGGGAAACAGCTCGGCCTTCTGTTCGAAAAGCCCTCCCTGCGGACAAGGGTCACCTTCGAAGTGGGCATGCGCCAGCTCGGCGGCGACTCGATTTACCTGGGCGCCTCGGAGGTGCAGCTCGGGGTCCGGGAGTCCGTGTCCGACGTGGCCCGCAACCTGGAGAGATGGCTGGACGGGATCGTCCTCAGAACCTTCCGGCACGAGACCGTCGAAGAGCTCGCACGGTTTTCCTCGATCCCGGTCATCAACGGCCTGACGGACCTCCAGCATCCGTGCCAGATTTTTTCCGACCTGCTCACCATCCTCGAAAAGAAGGGTCGTCTCGAGGGCGTGCGGATCGCCTACATCGGGGACGGGAACAACGTGGCCAACTCCTGGCTGCAGGGGGCTTCCATCATGGGCATGGATTTCACCCTGTGCACGCCGAAGGACTACGGACCCGACCCCCACATCCTGCGGGAGGAACAGAAGCGGGCCCGCAGGTCCGGGGCCCGGATCCGCCTCGAGTCCGACCCGGCCCGGGCGGCCGAGGGTGCCGAGGTTCTCTACACGGACGTCTGGACGAGCATGGGCAAGGAGCGGGAGGCGGTCCGCCGGAAAGCGGCTTTTCGGGATTTCCAGATCAACCGGGCGCTCCTCGACCGCGCTGCGAAGGATGCCATCGTCATGCACTGCCTGCCCGCCCACCGGGGCGAGGAGATCACGGACGAAGTCATGGACGGCCCGCAATCGGTGGTGTTCGACCAGGCCGAAAACCGGCTCCACGCCCAGAAAGCGATCCTGGAGTTCTTGATGAGCGAGCCGAGAGGGAGCTGAAATGAAGGAATCGATCCGGAAAGTGGTTCTGGCGTACTCGGGCGGCCTGGACACCTCGGTGATTCTCAGGTGGATCCGCGAGGAAATCGGCTGCGAGGTCGTGGCCTACACGGCCGATCTGGGGCAGCAGGACGATCTCGAGGTGCTTCGGGAAAGAGCCCTGGCCACGGGTGCCGGCGAGGTCGTGATCGAGGACGTGCGGGAGGAATTCGTCCGGGACTTCGTCTTTCCGGCTCTCAGGGCCAATGCCGTCTACGAGGGCGGCTACCTTTTGGGCACGAGTCTGGCCCGGCCCCTGATCGCCAAGCAGCAGATCGCCGCGGCCCGCAGGCTGGGCGCGGACGCCGTGGCCCACGGCGCCACGGGCAAGGGCAACGACCAGGTGCGCTTCGAGCTGACCTATCTCGCCCTGGAGCCCCAGATCCGCATCCTGGCTCCCTGGAGGATCTGGAACTTCCGCTCCCGGGGCGATCTCATCGCTTATGCGGCCCGCAAGGGGATCCCGGTTCCGGTCAGCAAGGAAAAGCCCTTCAGCACGGACCGGAATCTCTTTCACATCAGCTACGAGGGCGGCATCCTGGAGGATCCCTGGCAGGAACCGCCCGAGGACATGTTCGTGATGACCGTCTCTCCGGAAAAGGCGCCGGACCGCCCTCGGGTGGTGGAAATCGACTTTGACCGGGGCGATCCGGTCGCAGTGGACGGAGAGCCCATGAGTCCGGCCCGGCTCCTGGATCATCTGAATCGCATCGCCGGCGAGAACGGGATCGGCCGTGTGGACATGGTGGAAAACCGTTTCGTGGGCATGAAGTCCCGGGGCGTCTACGAAACCCCGGGCGGCACCGTGCTCCATGCGGCTCACCGCGCCTTGGAGTCGATCACCCTCGACCGGGAGGTTCTCCATCTTCGCGACAGCCTCATTCCCGAGTTCGCGCGAAGAATCTACTTCGGTTTCTGGTTCTCCCCGGAGTTCGATCTGCTGCGCAAGATGGTGGACGAGACCCAGGCGGACGTGACCGGAACGGTCCGGCTCAAGCTTTACAAGGGAAACGTCCAGGTCACGGGCCGCAAGTCGGCCAGAAGCATGTACCGGGAGGATTTCGCCACCTTCGAGGAAGACACGGTGTACCGGCAGCAGGACGCCGAGGGATTCATCCGGCTGAACGCCTTGAGGCTCAGGATCCGGAGCCTGGTCCGGGCGGGAAAGAAAGGCACATGAGGGGCAGACGAAAGCGCTCGGGAGCCGAGACGCCGCAGCCGAAGTTATGGGCCGGCCGCTTCGAGGAGGGAACGGCCCGGGAGGTCGAGCGGTTCACCGAGTCGATCTCCGTGGACCGCAGGCTCTACCGCGAAGACATCCGGGGCAGCCTGGCCCATTGCGAGATGCTGGCCCGCCAGGGGATCCTGTCCAAGAGGGACGCGGCCCGGATTTCCAAGGGCCTGCGGGAGATCGAGAAGGAGATCGAGACAGGCGCCTTTCCGTTCTCCTCGGCCCGCGAAGACATCCACATGCACGTCGAGGCCCGGCTCATCGAGAAAATCGGGGAAGTCGGCGGCCGGCTCCACACGGGCCGGAGCCGGAACGACCAGGTCGCACTGGACATGCGCCTGTATCTCCTGGGTGCGGTGGGTGCTGTGAGGGCAGAACTTTTCCGGCTGCGCCGGCTCATCGTGGAGCGGTCGAGCCGTTCCGTGGACACGATCCTGCCCGGCTTCACCCATTTGCAGAAAGCGCAGCCGGTCAGACTGGCCCACCATCTCATGGCCTACTATCAGATGTTCACCCGAGACGACGAGCGGCTCCGGCAAGTCCGGGAGCGGGTGGCCGTGATGCCCCTGGGAGCAGGAGCCCTGGCCGGGAGCGGCTATCCCGTGGACCCCCGGTTCGTTGCGGACCGGCTCGGGTTTTCCAGAGTGGCCCCAAACAGCATGGATGCGGTGAGCGACCGGGACTTCGCCCTCGAGTTCGTCTTCTGCGCGTCCCTGGTCATGCTCCATCTGAGCCGCTGGTGCGAAGAGCTGATTCTCTGGACCACGGACGCCTTCGGCTTTGCCGAGCTTCCCGACGGCCTGTGCACGGGCAGCAGCATGATGCCCCAGAAGAAGAACCCGGACGTGCTCGAGCTCATCCGGGCGAAGACGGGCCGGGTCTACGGCGATCTCGCAGCCCTTCTCGCCCTGATGAAAGCCCTGCCCCTGGCCTACAACCGGGACATGCAGGAAGACAAACCGGCTCTGTTCGATGCGGTTGACACTGTCCGGGACTGCCTGTCGGTCTTCTGCCTGGTTCTGTCGGGTCTCCGGTTTCGGGAGGATCGCATGCGGGCCGAGGCGCAGCAGGGGTTCCTGAATGCCACGGACCTTGCGGACGAACTCGTCCGGCGGGGGTTTCCTTTCCGGAAGGCTCACCGCATGGCCGGACAGGCGGTCCGGTACTGCGCCGACAGGGGCAAGGCGCTCGAGGATCTGGGGCCGGAGGAATGGCGAAGGCTCTGCCCGGGCGTGGATCCGTCGATCCGGAATGCCTTGGCCCTGGAGAGCGTGGTGGAGAGGAGGGACGGGCCCGGCGGGACCTCCCGCAGGCGGGTTCTCGAACAGATCCGGGCCGCCCGCAGAGAGCTCGCCGCAACGGCGGCCACCCTGGCGTCCGAGACCGGCTCGCGGCCGGGAAAGCGATGAGGCTCGTTTCTGCGCCGGGTCCGGCCGGCAGCGCCTCGGACAGAAGGGGGAACCCCGGATGATTTCCGGCCTTCTCGATCCGGCTATCGGGAAAAGGCCCGGCAGGGGCTCTGCCGCGGCTGCATGGGCCCTGCTTTGGAGTTTTGTTCTCCTCCAGGGTGGGGCCTGCGGCCTCAAGGCCGACCCGGTCCCGAGGGATTCGGTGGTGCCCGTGCCGGTGGAGGACCTGGCCGTTCGGGTGGAGGGAGAAACGGTGCGGCTCGAGTTTACGCTCCCGAAACGGTCCCTGGACGGCTCGCCCCTGAAGGAGATCGGAGGGTACCGGATCGTCCGGCGGTCGCCGAAAGGAGAGGAATCGCGCCGGGAGGTGCGGTTTTCCGTGACAGAGCAGCGGGAGAGAGTGGGGCGCAGGGTCCTGGACGAAGAGCCCTTGCCCACAGAGCCCGGCGTGTACCAATATTGGGTGCTGCCCTTGGATGCCTACGGCAGCCACCCGGAAAGGGGCGGGGGAGCGACTCTGGAGTGGGGAGGCCGCGAGGCTCGGCCTGCCCCGGGGTTCTGACAGGCCCGGCCGGGAGCAGGCCCGACTCGCCGGCTCGCGCGCCACCGCAGACACCTGAACACTGGAAACGGAAACGGTTCGAGGGGGCAGGCCATGCACGCCTTCGAGTATCGGGACGGAAAGCTCCACGGCGAAAAGGTTCCTCTGGACAAGATCGCCCTGGAGGTGGGCACGCCTTTCTACTGTTACAGCTACGCCACCCTGGAAAGGCACTTCAAGGTGTTCGAGGAGCCGTTCCGGGATGTGCCCCACCTGATTTGCTTCTCCATGAAAGCCAACTCGAACCTGGCTGTTCTCAAGGTTTTCCTCAACCTGGGCGGCGGACTCGACGTGGTCTCGGGAGGAGAGCTTTTTCGGGCCCTGAAGGCGGGATGCGACCCGAAGAAGATCGTCTTCTCCGGTGTCGGCAAGACCGTGGCGGAAATGGAGGAGGCCCTCCAAGCCGACATCCTCATGTTCAACGTGGAGTCGGAGCAGGAACTGAGGAAACTGGATGCAGCGGCCGCCAGGGCCGGACGGAAGGCGCCTGTGGCCTTGCGGGTGAACCCGGATATCGACCCCAAGACCCACCCGTACATTTCCACCGGGTTGAAGAAGAACAAGTTCGGCATTCGGATCGAGGACTCCTTTGACATCTATCGGCTGGCCCGGTCCCTGAAGCACGTTGACCCCGTGGGCGTTCACTGTCACATCGGGAGCCAGCTGCTGGATGTGCGGCCTTTCGTGGACGCTCTGCGCAGGGTCAAGGATCTCGTCAAGATGCTGCGGGCCCATTCGATTCCGATCCGGTACCTCGATCTGGGCGGCGGGCTGGGCATCACCTACCATGAAGAGACGCCGCCGCCGCCGGCCGAGTACGCCAAGGCCCTGGTCGAGGAGGCGGCCGAACTCGGGTGCACGCTGATCCTGGAGCCGGGCAGGGTTCTCGTGGGGAACGCCGGGATCCTGGTCACCCAGGTCCAGTACATCAAGAGGGGGCCGGAAAAGACCTTCGTGGTCGTGGACTCCGCCATGAACGACTGCATCCGTCCAAGCCTGTATGGCGCCTATCAGGCGATCTGGCCGGTCCAGAAGCGGGAAACCGAGGAGGTCCAGGCGGACGTGGTGGGCCCCATTTGCGAGAGCGGCGATTTCCTGGCCCGGGACAGGCTGATCCCGTCTGTGGAGCCCGGCGACCTTCTGGCGGTCATGAGCACGGGCGCGTACGGCTTCAGCATGTCGTCGAATTACAATTCCCGGCCCCGCGTCGCCGAGGTCCTGGTAAAGGGCGACCGGTTCTGGGTGGTCAGGCGCCGGGAGCGGTACGAGGACCTCATTCGGGGCGAGAGGATCCCGGAATTCCTGAAAGGAGGAGGCCGCAGGACGGCCTCGTGAAAGGTGCCTGCCTTGGGAGATCGGATCCGGTTTTCGAAGCTGAGCGGCTCAGGGAACGACTTCATCCTTGTGGACAATCGGCAGGGCGAACTGGCGGGCCTGGACCTTGCCGATGCGGCCCGGCGCCTGTGCCGGCGGCGCTTTTCGGTCGGAGCGGATGGGTTCATCGCGATCGAAAAGGCCGATGGGGCTGATTTCCGCTGGCAGTTCTTCAACGCTGACGGCAGCTCGGCAGAAATGTGCGGCAACGGCGGCCGGTGTGCGGCCCGGTACGCCTGCGAAAGGGGGATCGCCGGGCCGAGGCTCGTCTTCGACACCCTTGCAGGCAGGATCCGGGCCGAGGTCTGCGGCAGGCGGGTCAAGCTCGAGCTGCCCCTTCCCAAGGATCTGAGAGGCTCCCTGTCGGTTCCTCTGGCTTCGGGTGCTCTGGAGGGGGATTTCCTGAACACGGGCGTTCCCCATTTCGTGATCCCGGTGGAGGACCTGGAAGGGGTCGAGGTGGAGACTCTGGGCAGACAGATCCGGTTTCACCCGATGTTCGCTCCGGCCGGGACGAACGTGGATTTCATCCGGCAGAACGGCCGGGACGGCATCTCCATCCGGACGTACGAAAGGGGAGTGGAGCAGGAAACCCTGGCCTGCGGGACCGGCGCGGTGGCGGCGGTTCTGGTGGCCTCCGTGCGCTGGGGCCTGCCCAGCCCGGTTCCGGTCGTGACCCGCGGGGGCGAGATATTGAAGGTCCATTTCCGGGGGGATGCGGCCGGCGGGATCGAGGAACTCTTCCTGGAGGGGGAAACCCTGTGGGTCTACGACGGAGAGCTGGCGCCGGAGGCGTTTCTCTAGTTCTGGTTTCGTTCGAGTTTTCGCTATACAACCCTGCATGCCTGTGCTAAAGGTGAAACAGGAGGACCGCGGCTTCGGGGCCCTTGGACGAACCGGCGAGTGCGCCCCTGCCGCCTGCAGGCGACAGACCCTCGAGAACGGAGGCACGGACCACATGTTTCGGGGCTCCATGGTGGCAATCGTAACCCCGTTTCGCAACGGGGCGGTGGACGAGGACGCGCTCACGCGCCTCATCGAGTTCCAGATTTCCGGGGGCACGGACGTCATCGTCCCCTGCGGCACAACGGGGGAGTCGGCGACCCTGAGCCACGAGGAGCACAAGCGGGTCGTCGAGATCACGGTCAAGGCCTGTGCGGGCCGCTGCAAGGTCCTGGCCGGAACCGGATCCAACAACACCGAAGAAGCGATCCAGTTGACGCGCTTCGCCCGCAAGGCCGGAGCGGACGGCGCCCTGCTCATCACGCCCTATTACAACAAGCCCACCCAGGAGGGCCTCTACCAGCATTATGCGGCCGTGGCTCGCGCCGTGGACCTGCCGATCGTCTTGTACAACGTGCCGGGCCGGACCTCGGTGAGCCTCGGCGCCGACACCGTGGCCAGGCTGTCTGAAATCCCGAACATCGTGGGGATCAAGGAGGCCACGGGGTCGCTTCAATACGTGAGCAAGATCGTGGAACTGTGCGGGCCGGGCTTCGCCGTGATCTCGGGCGACGACTTCACCACCCTGCCTCTTCTGGCCGTCGGAGGGGTGGGCGTGATCTCGGTTACGGCCAACATCGCGCCCCGGGACACGGCCGACATGATCCGCGCCTTCGAGCGGGGGGATCTTGCCGAAGCGCGCAGGCTTCACTACAAACTCTGGCCGTTGCACGAGGCGATGTTCCTCGAAACGAATCCGATTCCTGTCAAGGCTGCCCTTGCCCTCATGGGCAAGATCGGGTGGGAGATCCGTCTTCCCATGACTCCCCTGTCAGAGCCGAATCGCCAGAAGCTCCGAAAGACGCTCGAATCCTACGGCCTGCTGGATGCTTCCTAACGGAGTGAACCGAGCCTACCGGAGGAGACAGGCGATGGCGATTCGGCTGGTCGTCAATGGCGCAGGGGGGAGGATGGGCAGGAGAATCGTGGCGCTCGCGTCCGAAGACCCGGACCTCTCCGTGGTCGGGGCCGTGGAAGCGGCCGGGCACCCGGCCCTCGGGCAGGATGCCGGCACGCTGGCCGGCGTGAAACCTCTCGGCGTCCGGGTTGTGGCTTCTGTTTCGGATCTCGGGGGCGATTTCGATGCCGTCGTGGACTTCAGCGCGCCTGCTGCGACCCTGGCCATGGCCGCCGAAGCGGGCAGGCGCAACAAGCCCATGGTCATCGGCACCACGGGTTTCTCCGAGGCGGAGCGAAAGAGTCTGGTGGAGCGGCTTCGGGGCGTCCCGGCGGTTCTGGCGCCCAACATGAGCGTGGGCGTCAACGTCCTGTTCCGGATCGCCGCCGACGTGGCCCGGTTCCTGGGGGACGGGTACGACGTGGAGATCGTCGAAGCCCATCACCGTCTCAAGGCGGACGCGCCCAGCGGCACGGCCCTTCGCCTTGCCGAGGGGATTGCGCGGGAGAAGGGCGTGGATCTCTCCTCGGCCGCCCGGTACGGCAGGCAGGGCAGGCCCGGGCCCCGCAAGAGCGAAGAAATCGGGATCCTGGCCGCCCGGGCCGGGGACATCGTGGGCGAACACACGGTCCTTTTCGCGGGCCCGGGTGAGAGACTGGAACTCGTCCACCGCGCCCATACGCGGGACAATTTCGCCCAAGGCGCCCTGCGGGCGGCCAAGTGGGTGGTGCGCCAGCCCGCCGGCCTCTACGACATGATGGACGTGCTCGGACTCCGAACATGAAGTTCTCCAGCCGCCAGAAAGCCCGTCAGGTCGTCAAGATCCTGGCCCCGGAAGATTACGAGCGGTTCCAGAGTCTGAAGATCCAGGACCTCGGCTTCGGGTACGACCCCTTCGGCCTGGAACTCGAATCGGCCATGCTCGCCTACGCCTTCGGGAAGTTCCTGCACCGGTACTGGTTCCGCGTGGAGAGCCAGGGAATCGAGAACGTTCCGCTGGAGGGGCCGGTCCTCATCACGCCCAACCACAGCGGCGTTCTCCCCATCGACGCGGCCATGCTCGGCGTGGACCTGGCCATGCGCATGGCCAAGCCCAGGATCATGCGGGCCGTGGTGGACCACTTCGGCGCGTATTGGCCCTTCCTGAACACCCTGTTTTACCGGTGCGGCCAGATCATCGGAGCCCGGAGGAACTTCGAGGAGCTCCTGCGCCAGGGCGAGATGGTCGTGGTGTTCCCGGAGGGCCACAAGGGGACAGGCAAGCCCTTCCGGGAGCGATACAGGCTGAGGCCCTTCAACGTGGGCTTCCTCGAGCTCAGCCTGATCCACAAGGTGCCCATCGTGCCGGCGGCCGTGATCGGAGCCGAAGAGCAGTATCCCTACATGATCAACCTGAAGTTTCTCGCCCGGAAGCTGAAGTTCCCCTACTTCCCGGTGACGCCCCTGGTTGTCCTCTTCGGTCCTCTCGGAATGGTGCCTCTGCCGACCAAGTACTACATCTATTACGGGGAGCCCTTTCATTTCTATCGCCAGTATCCGCCCGATACGGTCCACGAGCCCGAGATCATCCACGAGCTCGTGGCCAAGGTGCAGGCCTGCGTGCAGCAGATGATCGATCGGGGGCTCAAAGAGCGAAAGGGCATCTTCGGACTCGGTCTGTTCCCGTTTCACAAGATGCTTTCCTTTCACGAGGAACGGGACGTGGCCGACGTGAGAAAGCAGATTCAGGACAAGGCGGGGCTGTGAGAAGGCCTGAGGCGCGGCGGGAAGGTGTCAGGGGGCCAGAGCCGCAACGAGCTCCGCCAAGGAAAAGCCGTTTCGGAGACCTCGGGCAAGGGCGACGGAAGGCGGTTCCACCCCGACATCAGACAGCCGGAGCGGACGCAGGAGCGGGACCACCATGGCGAAGAAGAACACGGCCCGTCCGACGGGCCGCAGGAAAAACGTGCTGATCACGGGCGTGACCGGCACGATCGGCAGCCGTCTGGCCGAGGCTCTCTATTACGACAAGAAGGTCGGCATCATCTTTGGCGTTGCCAGGGGCGACAAGCCTTACTACTTCAACCAGTACGACACCCGGCGGTTCATTTACAAGAACCTCAACATCCTCAGGCCCAGGGATCTGACGAACCTGTTCCTGTCCGCTCAGTTCAAGGAAGCCCGGATCGACACGGTCGTGCACCTGGCCTTCTTCAACCGCATCTACCGGTCCTCGTCAGAGGAGTCCCACCACAGCCTCAACGTGGAGGGAACGAGGGACCTTCTGGACCGATGCATCGAGAGTCCGACGGTCACCAAGTTCATATTCAAATCGAGCGACGTGGTCTACAAGATCCGGCCCCACAACCCGATCTACCTGGACGAGAACGCGGATCTCAACTTCGACCCGGACGTGGACCCGTGGATCAAGGACCGGGTGGATGCGGACATGATCTGCCAGTCCCGCAAGGACAACGGCAAGGTCAAGATAGTCATTCTCCGCTGCACCAACATCATCGGCCGCATGGTGAGCAGCCAGATGAACGCCTACTTCGATTCTCCCCTTGTGCTGAAGGCCCTGGGATACAATCCGCTCATCAATCTCATCCACATGGACGACGTGATTCAGGCGATCCGGCTCGCCATCCACAAGAACGTGCAGGGTGTGTTCAACATCGCCGGCGCAGACACGGCGCCGATCTCCACCTTCGGGGAGATCAATCGATCCCGGATGGTGTCTCTTCCGAGCTTCCTGCTCGGGCCTGCGAACCGGTTGATGCGCGCCCTCGGCATGACCCGCTATTACTATTCGGTGGACGCGGACCGTCTGAAGTACAGCGTTCTGCTCGACACGACCAAGGCCCAGAAGGTCCTTGGGTTCCGGCCCAGAAGCCACGTCTACTTTCAGGACGCCTCCCGCACCTAGGGGTCACCTGGGGGGTCAGGCACCTGGGGGTCAGTCCTTCATTTTACGGATAGACCTGTGGCGTGCGGCTGCCGCTGCGGGCACGACAGAGCGTGCCCCTCCAGGGATGCCGGACGGCGTGCCTGCCACGCCTTCTGGAGGGACGCGCTCCGTCGCGTCCGTCTTGGTTTCCCGGCCCTGGAGGGACGCGCTCCGTCGCGTCCGTCTTCTGGCCTCCCCGTGGCACCTTCAGGTCCTTCCATCCCGAGCCTGCCGCTGCGGGCACGACAGAGCGTGCCCCTGCAGAGAAAGCCGGACGGCCTGCCTGCCCGGGCTCCGAACGGTGCTGTCCCGGGGCGGGGGATGCCGCGGCGATGCCCTACCCCTGGAACCCTACAATTGACAACCGATCAGGCGCTGTGTACGGGCCGGCTGAAGTCCAGGACATCGACGGTGAGGGGCGAGACCTGATAGGCGATTTCGGAGCGGTATCCCTCTGCGTCTCCCCCGATCTGGAGGGGCAGGGCTTCCGAGAAGGACAGGTCCACGCCTTCGGCCAGAAAATCCAGGATGTTGGGGCTTCTGTACCTGCCCTGCCACACGGCGGGCACGTGGGCGAGAATCTCCGATACCGGCGCTTTCACGATCCGCACGTGCATGAGCCCGGGCAGAGCCATGGCATACGGGAAGGCCTTGATCCGATAACCATAATAGGGGGTCGTCCCCACGCACACGAGGTTGCAGGGGCCTTCGTAGAAAGCTTTTCCGGCGCCCGTGTCCACGAACTGGATCGAGCCGTCTTCGCGGATCCGGTACAGACGGTTGCCCAGGGCGCGCGCGGCGGCTTCCACAGGCCTCTGGCGGAAGACGACCGTGGGGATGGTCCTGAGGAGGATGGCCGCCAGGTACCCGCCGATGCTCCGTCCCCACGCGGCAAGCACGCGGTTGCGGATCCTGTCCTTGAGCCAAACGTAGTCGTTCAGAATCTGGGCGTCCCAGCCCAGGCCCGAGAAGGTGAAACAGCGGTCTTCGGCCTCGATCAAATGGATCCGCCGGGTTTCAAAGTCCAGCCCACCGGCCAGGCCCTTGACCGGCTCCAGGCCTTTCTGCAAGCCGAGCAGGGGCGCCAGGCTGTTTCCGGTCCCGAGCTTGAGAACGCCGAACTCCGGCAGGGAAAGCCGGGAGAGCCCTTCCCGGGCCTGCCGCCCCATCGTCTGCAGCTGAGCGTTCTTCTCCTCCAGACACCGCTTGGCTGCGCTCAGCAGGTGGGAGAACGTTCCGTCGCCGCCTCCGCTGATGATCCTCTGGCAGCCCCGGTCCAGCGCTTCCCGGACGATGTGGACAGCCTCTTCCTTGGTCCTGCTCGTGTAGAGAGCGATGCGGGGCGCGAGCTTCTCGGCCGAGGCGCGGACGCGGTCCGTGACCCTTTTGGCGTTCTCGTTCAGGATCACGACGAATTCTTTTGCCCTGTGCCGTTCCACGGAGGAGGACCCTCGCCGAGTGCGCCGGGACCAGAGGGATTCGAGCGCGGACAGCGAAATGGTAGTGAAGCGAGTTTTCGGAGTCAAGCCGGACGGCCCTGTCCCTCCGTCCCTCGGGCGGTGCTCGATCGGCGGGCATGCCAGGGGGTTGAACCCGCCCGGCTGTTTCGGGATTTTCTTTTCCCGATGCGTCGCGTATAAGGGTGCGCTGGAAAAGGGGGCTCTCGAGGCGGCGCTCTTCAAGACGTCCGACCGTACAGGGAGGAAGGCCATGGACCGATACCCGGAGTTCCAGCTCGGAGTCGCGCAGCGGATCCGCGCGGAATGTCTCTACCGTTTTCTGGCTGCGGCAAGGGCCTGGAAGGGGGCCCGGGGCCCGGTTCCGGACCGCTCCGAGTTCCACCACGAGCACGGGCCGAGCCGGTACTGGAACGAGAGTTATTACTTCAACTTCAGCGATCGAACCTGCAGGATCGGAGGCTTCACCCGGATCGGCATGGTGCCCAACCAGAAAAGCGCCGTGGGGATTCTCTTTCTGTTTCTGGAGGACGGGAGCATCCTCATGCTCCATCAGTCCGAGCCGATCGAGGCCAGCCGGGACGACGTCGCGGTGGGAGAGCTCCGGTACGAGCGGATCCGGCCTCTGTGGGAGTGGCGGATCCGGTTCGCCGGGAACATGCTGCGCCTGGCCGATCCCGCGGATCTTCTCTCCCTCGTCGGAGCCGCCTCTGCCTCGTCGGGCGGCCGGCCGAGCGTCGAACCGTCCCCGGTCGCGGTGGACTTGGATCTGTCCTTTTCGGGCTGGTCCTCCTGCCACGATTTCAAGGAGACGAACCTGCGCTTTTTCGCCGAGCGGTTCGTTTCGCGGGGATCGAAGCTCAAGGATCTCCGGGCGGTAAGGAAGGTCGCGTCCGAGCACTACGAGCAGGTGGGGGACATGGTCGGTACGATTGCGCTGGACGGCCGTACCCTTGCGATTCGGGGCAGCGGGCACAGGGACCACAGTTGGGGCGAGCGGGACTGGAAGGCGCCGGAACGCTGGACCTGGCTCACCGCCCAGTTCGGCCGGGACTTCGCGTTCAACCTGAGCCGGGTGGTGATCCGGAGTCTCGATATCTTCAATGGG
>FWPU01007647.1_pt1 | contig 19625 bp, 21 predicted proteins | sample 2228361 | NCBI WGS metagenome assembly FWPU01 (sample SAMEA103939777, study PRJEB20133) | metagenome
CAGCAGATTTGTCAGGAACGGGAAATCTTCTCCAGAATCTACCATAAGCAGTCTGAAGTCTTCCATTTTCATCAGCCCAGGCATCCCAGATTTTCGTGTGCTGTTTTAAATTTCTTATATGCTCTTCACCTGACAAATACCATAAAACTTCATAAAGCAGTGATTTCCATTCCATTTTTTTCGTCGTTAGCAAAGGAAATCCTTTGGAAAGATCAACTCTGTAAAAAGCACCAAAGTAAGAGATAGTGTCAACTCCTGTTCGCGAGGATTTTCTGACACCTTCATCCATTACAAGTTTAACTAAATCAAGATATTGCTTCATTGATGAACCGATTAATTCTTAAAATTTTGTGCAGGAATTTAAATAATTTGATGGGATAGAAAAACATTAAATTTAGAGTTGAGGTAATAAAGTTAATTTATTATTAAAGTATAACTCAATCTCAAGGAGGTTGAGTTAAAATATTAGTGTTTAATTTCTTCCACAGGAATTACTGTATGCCTCATCGAGTGAACTTTATTTGCAACAGGCAAGCTGATCTCCCTACCTACTCTTTGTTCAAAGTAATCTCTGAATCTTTCAACCATATATTTAACAGGCCAGGCAGCCGCTTCACCCAATGCGCAAATGGTATTGCCCTCAATCTGATTTGCAACTGTAATCAGTAAATCCAGGTCACTCACAGAACCTTTACCGGCGAGAATCCTCTTCAGAATTTTTTCAAGCCAACCGGTTCCTTCACGACACGGTGTGCATTGTCCGCAACTTTCGTGGTGATAGAAATGAGCAATTCTTGCAAGTACCTTTACCAGATCGGTATCTTCATCCATTACCATAATTCCACCAGTACCAATTGCAGAACCCGCAGCTTTGAGCGATTCTGCATCCATTTTAACACCTTCAATCTGATCTCCTCGCAAAGGAGGCATAGAAGAACCACCAGGAATAACACATAGTATTTTTTTATTACCTGGAACCCCACCTGCATAATTGTAAATAATATCAGTAAGCAAAGTTCCTGAAGGAAGTTCATAAACACCGGGTTTGTTCACATGTCCACTTACACCAAAGAGAATTGTTCCGGGATGTTTCGGTTCACCAATTGAGGCAAACCATTCCCAACCCTTATTAATTATTGGAGGAACATTTGTAATAGTTTCAACATTATTAATTGTTGTAGGACATCCCCACAAGCCATTCTGCGCGGGGAAAGGAGGTTTTACTCTCGGGTAACCTCTTTTACCTTCAATGGAATTCATTAAAGCTGATTCTTCACCACAGATATAAGCACCGGCACCTTTGTGGATGTAAATATCACAATAAAAATCAGTTCCAAATTTTTCTTTCATCTTTTCACCAAGAAAACCAGCAGCATAAGCATCATCAAGAGCTTTTTGCATAAGTTTAATCCACTTATGATACTCACCTCTGATATAAATATATGCTACTTTCGCACCGATAGCGTAGCAGGTAATGATTGTTCCTTCAATTAACTGATGAGGATTATATTCAAAGATTTGCCGGTCTTTGAACGAACCGGGTTCACTTTCGTCACCGTTTACACAAAGATATTTTGGCTTATCGGTGGTTTTGGGCATAAAGCTCCATTTTAAACCTGTTGAGAAAGCAGCGCCGCCTCTTCCTCTTAATCCGGATCTTTTAACCTGATCAATTATATCATCTGTTGATTGCTCAAAAGCTTTTTTAGCGGCTGTATATCCGCCATGCTGAAGATAAACTTCTAATTTGTGTAAATCTTTTATATCTGGAAGAACTATTTTTTCCATCAGTTTGTGTTCTTTAGTGATTCAATAATTTCGTTTACTTTTTCTTTAGTTAAGTTTTCGTAATAATCTTCATTGATTGCAAACATAGGTGCAGTGCCGCAACTTCCCATACATTCAACTTCCTCAAGAGAAAACTTACCATCCGATGTAACTTCAAGATGATCAATTCCAAGTTTATCTTTAACCTGATTCCAAATATCATATCCGCCCCGAAGCATACAGGAAACATTGGTACAAACCTGAATATGGTATTTACCCATTGGTTTCTGGTGATACATTGTATAAAAAGTTACAACTCCAAGAACATCTTGTGGATGCATATCAAGAAGATCAGCAACTTCTCTCATCACCTCAGTAGTTATATATCCGTTTTGTTCCTGTGCGATATAAAGAGCTGCCATTACTGCAGATTGTTTCTTCGGATACTTTTTTGTTTCTGCACTTATTCGCTCTAAATTTTCCGGTGTGAATTTGAAGCTCATTTTTAGTGTTAAAGTTTAAGTTAAAGTTTAAGAATATATTATAATTTTCTATAGAATTTACAAATTTGAGTCCGCATCATAACTTTCATTTTCCTCATAAGTCCGATCTGAATTACTACGAACGAGTCTAATCAACATAGATACTATATCATAAAGTATTTCTTTACCTTTAGCAATTTCTTGTTCTGTTATACGTTTTCTTCTGAACATTGCATCCAGACAGGCAGCGCTTTCTGAAGCTGAACCACGAGCAATATCATAATATTTATTTTTATCCTTAGGAGAGAACTTACCAGTACCTTCAGCAATATTTAATGGAATTGAAGTAGAACACTTATCAATCTGTTCATAAACATTAAGTTTATCCTTCATTCGACTTAGTATATCATCCACAAATTCAACAAAATCTAAAGATCGTTGGTAAACAATTAACTTTTCGTGACTAAATAGTTTTTCCATTGTAATTAAATTTAATCAATCTTGATTTTTACCTTTACCTTTAACTTTAACTTAAACTTTAACCTAAGCTCTACTTATCCGCTTCACCCATTATCGGATCAATACTGCCAATAATTGCAACGACATCAGAAATCATATGACCTTTTACAAGATGAGGAAGCGCCTGAAGATTGTTAAATGAAGGTGATCTTATCTTACATTTCCACGGATGACCTTCGCCTTTGCTTACTAAATAAAATCCCAATTCACCTTTAGAACCTTCAATTGCGTGATAGATTTCTCCAACTGGTGGATTTATTCCGAAATTAACTATCATAAAATCATGAATCAGTTCTTCCATCTGTGTATAAATCTCGGTTTTATGTGGAAGAACTTTTTTAGGATTATTTGCAAGTACTTCACCCTGAGGCATTTTATCTAAAATTTGTCTGACTATTTTAGCACTTTCACGCATCTCATCAACACGAACAAAATATCTGGCGAGTGAATCACCTTCGTTATAAGTTGGAATATTGAAATCAATTTCGTTGTATTTAAGATACGGAGTTGCTCTTCTCAGATCGAACTCAATCCCGGAAGCTCTTAAACTTGGTCCTGTCACTCCAAGATCAAGAGCAAGTTCACCAGACATAACACCGATGCCTTCAAGACGCTCAATAAAAATTCTGTTTGTATTAAGAAGCTTTTCGCATTCAGTAAGATTATCATCAAATTGATCTATAAACCATTTGATTTTTGCCAAAGCTTCAGGTTGAGCATCGTTGGCTACCCCGCCAATTCTTGTATAGCTATTAGTAAATCGTGCACCACAAAGAATATCCCATATATCAAGAACCTTTTCTCTTTCTCTTAAAGTCCAGAGGAAAACCGTTAAAGCGCCAACATCCATTGCAAATGCACCAACAGCAACCAAATGAGAAGTTATTCTTGCAAGTTCTGCAACCATCATTCTGATATATTGTGCTCTCGGAGGGACTTCAATTCCTGCGAGCTTTTCAACTGCAAGAACCCACGCGACATTGTTTGCCATCGGCGAAATGTAATCAAGTCTGTCAGTATGTGGAATGTATTCATAGTAGCTCATATTTTCAGCCATCTTCTCATAACCTCGATGAAGATAGCCAAGTTCAGGTACACAACCGATTACTGTTTCACCGTCGAGTCGCAATAGAACTCTCAATACACCGTGTGTTGCAGGGTGCTGAGGTCCCATATTCAGTATCATTTCATTTTCAAGCGCATCCTCGACAGTAATATCAGTGTCTTTCAGCAGTGCCTGAACTATTTTCGGATGGACATCATCTTTAGTAAGTTTTTCCATATGAGTTATTTCTTTGGTAGTGGTAGTGAACCGGGAATTCCTAGCAAAGGGAAATCTTTTCTGAGCGGATAATACTCGAATTCCTCCGGCATATACATTCTTCTCAAATCAGGATGATTATTAAATTTTATTCCATACATATCAAAGCATTCTCTTTCCTGCCAGTTGGCTGCACGCCAGACTGACGAGACTGAATCAATGTTACAATCTTTTTCGTCAACATCGGCCTTAAGTTTTAACCTGAACTTATTTTTCAGAGAAAAGATATGATAAACAACGGTAAATCTGTTTTTACGCGTTGCCCAATCAACGGCAGTAATGTCTTCACAAAGTAAGAACTGAAGATCACTATCTTCTTTCAAAAGTTCACAAACCGGAACGATGAATTTTTTATCCAGCTTAACACAAAATTCATCTTTGTATTCTGAAAACTCGAGATTAGCTTCAGAGAAAGATGCACTTAATTTTTCTTTAATTAAATTTTTTAATTCCATATTAGTTTGATTGAATTACATTTAGTTCAGGCAGTTTAAGATCCTGAAAATCTCTTGCCTTTGTATTGCCGATTTTCTCCTGAATCATAATTAGTGCATTTAGAAGATTATCAGGTCTTGGAGGACATCCGGCAACATAAACATCAACGGGAAGAAATTGATCAATTCCCTGAACAACAGAATAAGAACGATACATTCCACCGGTTGAAGTGCAGGCACCCATTGCAATTACCCATTTGGGGTCAGGCATCTGGTCATAAATTTTTCTGACGACATGAGACATTTTGTAGGTAACCGTTCCGGCTACGATCATTAAATCGCATTGACGAGGAGTAAATCTCATAACCTCGGAACCAAATCTTGCTATATCATATTTTGGATCACCAACAGCCATCATTTCGATTGCACAACAGGAAATACCCATAGGCATTGGCCAAACTGAATTTTTTCGTGCCCAACCAATTATTGCATCAAGTTTGGTTACAAGAAATCCATCCTGATTTAATTTAGCTTCTAATCCCATTTAAATGCTCCTTTTTTGTAAGCGTATAAATAACCCAACTCTAGTACTACTAAGAATATAAACATCGAAACGAAAACTGAAATTCCCAATTCACCGAATAATTTTTTGAACTGAACTGCCCAAGGGTAAATAAATATTACTTCGAGGTCGAATATGATAAAGAGCATTGCAACCAAATAATATTTAACTGAAACTCGTTCATTTGTGGAACCAACCGGTTGCATTCCACTTTCGTATGTAGAAATTTTACTTTTATTTGGTCTTTGCGGTCCAAATATTTTAGAAGTAAACACTGTAACTACTGCAAATATCAATGCAACAGTAATTACTAGAAATATTGGTATGTAATTTTCTAACATCGTTTTTTTATTAAAATTTGCTGGCAAAGTTATCCAAAAAATGAATGATTGTCAATTTAAAGTCTTATGCAGTTCAGTCTTATTTGATGAGCAGTTAGCAGACAAATCGGTTGTTTCTCTGGAATTTTAAATGATGGTTTCAATAAATTTGAGTAGAGGATGAAGAAAATAATTTGAAAGCAAGTTCCATCAAATATTCCAGACTAAAAGCGATCGTAATGCTAATTTCACTTTACAGCTTTTGTTTGATTGCGCAGACAAGAATTGATAGTCTGGAATTTTTACGGCCGATTCCGAAGAATAATCTGCTTTCCTCGAAACTTGATAAACAATTAAACACTTATTATTTGAATTCAGGATTAATTTACTTTAACAGAATATCGGATTTTTCTTATGGTATTTACGAGGATTACAAATCAAGCTTTATTAAGGGAATTGAAAAAACTGTTCGGGATGAACACCATTTTGCTTTGAATGTTAATTACATTCTTTCAGATAAAATAGATTTAGGATTTACAGGAAATAACACAATTCTTTCCGATAGCCGTACACTTCAAATTAATCAGTCATCAATATCAAATGTTATTTTATTTTCAAGAATTAAACCGGTTGTGGATTTTTATGTTTCTCCGTTTTCCGGCTACTCAAATAACAGACAAATTGGTGAAAATGATTATGGACCTGTTTATGGTTTTGAAGCCGGAGGTGAAAAGATAAATATTTCAGATTTTCAGATTGATGCTGAATTGAAATTCAGAAATGAAGATATTTCTCCAAGAAAAAACTTTACACGATATCTTAATCTTAACACAATAAATTATTTTGAAAGGAATGTCTTTAATAATTTTAATTTTCGGTTTTATCAATCACGAAAAGATTTTTATATCAATGCTGATTCTGTAACAGCTCAGACTTTTACGATAAAGAATAATATTCAGAACAGAATTGAATCCGGATATTTTTTACAAAACAGATTTTTCTTTGATGAGCTAATCGAAATTTTAACATTAGATGTAACGGGTAAAATATCTTTAAGAAATATAGAACGCGGTCTGAAATATAAATCGGCTGATGTACAATCTTCTTCAATTTTCGACTCTCAGATAGATGAACTTAAATTGGAACTCGATGCTTCAGTAAGTTACCGCACAAGGAATTTTAATTCATCAGTAAGATTTACTATCAATGAGAAGGATGAAAAACATAAAGCAATAAAATTTTCGGGAGTCAATGAAGCATTTTTTAACCAACGAGAAGAATCCGAGCAACAGAAAAACAATACAAGCAGTTATGCAACCCTCGCATATGATGGAGATCTGAAGCTTTCAGATGATGACAAAATCACAATTAATTTTTATCAGAGCAAACTTAAATATGATACACCAAGTTTATTAAACGACGATGATAGAGATGAAATTCTGTCTATTGCAAGGTTAGGTTATTATAAAAAATTATCACCTTTTTTCACAGCGTTTGTAAATGCTGAAGGATCCTATGCTCACACTGTTTACATATTCGCTTCACGAAGTTCGAATAATAATATTAACAGAACAATCAGATTAAAAACAGGTGGTGAATATATTGGTTCGAATATTAGTTCATACAACAGTTTTGATGTATCAGCAAATTATACTGTCTATGATTTTGAAGATTTATCATCCTCATTAAAAAGTTTTTCATTTAGACAATTTACTGCAATAGATTCAACAACCTTAAAACTTACGGCAAGTACTTCACTTTTCCTTCTCGGTTACCTAAAAATTTCTGAACAGGGCATTTTGAATTGGAACTCGTTTTCAGAAAAACCAACAAGAGCTTTGAAGGAAATTTACATCGAACCAAGATTTATTTTGTACAGAGGTGGTTCATCATTTTCAGTAGGAATCAGATTTTTTTCGCTTAGCACATTTAACTATAAAGGTACAGAGCTTGAATTGGACTCTGAATATAAAAGCATCGGACCGACATCAACAATTCAAACAAAATTATTTAAAAAGCTATTACTTTCTGTTCAGGGATTTTATGAGTTTATCACATTAACAAATTCCGAAGACAAACAGCAGGCAAATTTAAATTTTACAGTTAGTTGGAATTTCTGATACATTAAATTAATTTTCGAAAAAATTAAATAAAGAATTGCCACAGACACATTATCATCTTGAAATAGAAAGCGATCCAAGAAATCTGATAACCGTTGAGGAGTTTGTTAATTACTTTGCTATTGACTTAGGTCTTGATGAAGAGAAGCTCAATGGGCTTCTTTTATCAGTTACCGAAGCTACTACAAACGCAATCAAGCACGGGAATAGAAATGACATTAACAAAATGGTTAATATTGATGTTAGTGTTGTTAATGATTTTCTGATAATTTCAGTCAAAGATCAAGGAAGTGGATTTAACCCTGCTGATGTACCCGACCCAACTCATCCCGAAAACCTTTTAAAGGACTCCGGAAGGGGTCTTTATCTTATGCGTGTATATATGGATGAAGTTGAAATTAAAAATACACCAAACGGAACAGAAACAATATTGAAACTTAAAATCAAATAGTTCCTCATTCCCTGCTTTGCATCTGCTTAAAAGCTTATCTAATTTTGATTGTAATAAAATTAAAATTTAGGAGAATTAGTTATGTCCAGAAAAAAAATTGCTCTAATAGGTGGAGGACAAATTGGAGGCGTTCTCGCGCAACTAATTGCCCAACGACAACTCGGTGATGTAGTTATGTATGATATAGTTGAAGATTTGCCTCAGGGTAAATGCCTCGATATCGCCGAAGCTTCCCGTATTGATGGATTTGATGTCGTTGTTAAGGGTACAAACGATTATAAAGATATTCAAGGTGCTGATTTGGTAATTGTTACAGCAGGACTACCAAGAAAGCCGGGGATGAGTCGGGATGATTTACTGACAACAAATGCAAAGATAATGAAAACTGTTGCCGAAAATGTTAAACAGTTTGCGCCCAATTCAATTGCTATAATTATATCAAACCCACTCGATGCAATGGTTACACTTTTCAAAAAAATTACAGGTTTTCCTGAGAACAGAGTTATGGGTCAGGCGGGTGTATTGGATTCATCAAGGTTTGCAACTTTTATTGCCTGGGAATTAGGAGTTTCAGTCAAAGATGTTAATGCTTTAGTACTTGGCGGACATGGTGATACAATGGTTCCGATCGTCAGATATGCTAATGTAAATGGAATTCCTGCTATGGAATTATTAGAGAAAAAATATGGAGACAAGAATAAAGCTAAGGAAGTGATGAATGCAATGGTTGAAAGAACCAAACAAGCCGGTGGTGAAGTTGTAAAATTACTGAAAACCGGTTCAGCATTTTATTCTCCTGCGTCTGCTGCAATAGCTATGGCTGAAGCAATTATTTTTGATGAGAAAAGAGTTCTTCCGGTTTGTGCTTTCTTAAATGGAGAATATGGAGTTAATGGTTATTATGTTGGTGTTCCGGCGGTTCTTGGTAAAGATGGAGTTGAAAAAGTAATAGAGTTCGATCTTGATCAGGAAGAAAAAGCTTTGCTTGACAATTCTGTTAATGCCGTTAAATCGCTGGTTGCGGATATGGAAAGATTAGGTTTCTGATTACTTTAAGCAAAAAAGCCCTCAATTACTGAGGGCTTTTCCTGATGATAAATAAAATTTTAATTCATTGGATAAACACTTACATACTGCCTGTTACCGCGTTTTACTTCAAACTTAACAATACCATCAACCAAAGCAAATAATGTATCATCACTTCCCTTTCCAACATTTTCACCGGGATGGAACTTTGTCCCTCTTTGTCTTACTAAAATATTTCCTGCCAAGACTTGTTGACCACCAAATCTTTTAACTCCCAATCGTTGTGCATTACTATCACGACCGTTTCTGGATGAACCTTGACCTTTTTTATGAGCCATATTAAATCTCCTTTATCCTATCTTTAAAACTTCAATTCTTGTTAAATGCTGCCTATGTCCGTGAGTCTTCTTGTAACTAATTCTTCTTTTTTTCTTGAAAACGATTACTTTATCGTCCTTTAAGTGTTCAAGAACTTTTGCTGTTACTTTAACTCCACTGACCACAGGATTACCAATTTTTGTAGTTTTTCCATCATTAACCAAAAGAACTTTGTCAAAAGTTACTTCAGTTTCAGGTTCAGCTTTTAATTTCGGTACATAATATTTTGTATTTTCAGTTACCTTAAACTGCTGACCTAATATATCGACTACTGCAAGCATATTCATTCCTTAATTTTTCTAAATTGGAGGCGTAAAACTAATAAATAACTCTTTATTAGTCAAATATCAGATGCTGGTAAGAATTAGGGATTTTTTAAAATACTGTAAATAGTTAATGAATCAATTTTTACCATAAAATTTATTCCTTCAATAGCTTTAATCTGGTCAGAATAATCAAAAAGATAATCAATTCCGGCGTCTCTTAACTTTGCAATCAGATCTTTGTTCAGAACCGCATTTTTTTCTTCTCCATAAAATTTTGAATCTAAAAAGTAAGAAATTTGTAAACCCAACCACCAATGATTTGTAGTAGCAATATTGCCTCTCAGATTATATTTCTGCAATATCTGCTTAGAATACTCATAGCCCCTTGAATCAGTAATTGTTTTATTAAAAGCGAAATACACAAATAATAAAGTTGAGATACTTAATAATGTTGGAACAAATATCCTTGTCAGCTTATTAAGAGTTATTTTATTCAGAAATTCACGGAGCATTATCAATGTTAAAATTGAAAATAATACTAGACTTAGCCAAATGTAACGACTTTCGACATAAACAAAGCAATACAAAATTCCATTTAATAATAAAGTAAAAAGAACAATCTTAAATTTTTTTTGTTTAAGCAGACTTTTATCTACACTGAAAACAGTAAAGATGAAAAATGGGTTGAAAAGTAAAAGCATAAGGAAAAACTTTGCTACATTCCTGAGAAAATTGGAAATGAAATGCTTCAAATCGTGTACAGAATTCACCGGACTCCAATCAGGATAGCTGCTTAAGTCCGGATCATCCCAGGCACTCACTGCATATCTGTCACTTGGTTGAACAATACCACTTTCAATTGATGGATGATGAAAATTCAATTCTGGATTTACAATCAATAAATTGATTTTACCGGAGGTGGAAATTGTAAATTCGCCATATTTATTACTGATAAGATAAATCCAGGGTGAGATCAGAATGATAAACAAAGAAATACTTAACAGATAATTAAATATAATTTTTTTCTTTTGAAGTTTATTGTTACTTATTAAGATTAAAACCACTGCAAACTGGAAAATCAAAAAGAATACTAACCCGAAACTTTTTGTTAAAAACAAAAGTGATGCAAGAATAGCAGAAAGTATTGCAGTTCTTATATTTAATAAATAATCATCGCTCAATGAGAGTAGAATTAAACACAATGATAAAATCAGTAACAAATAATCAGGTGTGATATACCAAAACGAAAAAAGTAAGCCAGGAATAATGAAATAATAAACAGAAATAATTAAAATTTTAGGGTCTGCATCTAGCACAATTAAATAACGACTTACTAATACAAAAAGCATTAAGCTGAATATTACATTGATTATTCTTGAGAAAATCACCGGCTCAATATTCATTATATATGCCGGAAGAAGCAACCATGAATATAAAGGACCAAAATACCCATTAATTGCCTCGGTAAAATGTCCGTTAAAATATTTTTTCGCTATACTGAAATAACTAATAGCATCAGTGTTTACTACATATTGAAATTTTGTAAACAGGAGTAAAAAGAAAAAAAGATATATAGCAAAACTTATAAGAAAATGTTTTTTAAAATTCATTTCAACTAAGTTTTGGTTCTTTTAATTAAATGGGAAAAAATTATTGTTGTAACCAATTCAATTCCAAAAGTACCTAATGCAACAAAGAATACTGTATCCTTGGAAAAATCTATATTTGAAAATCCTTGTCTTCCCCATAGAATGAATAATGAAATGATGAATGAAAAAGAAATCAATAAAATTAAAGCAGAGGACCAGAATAATTTGTCTTCATCAAGATTCAGCAGGAAACTATAAAGCTTTGGAGAATTTCCCTTTGTAACAGATAAGCCAAGTCCAATTCCGAAGATAGAGATTCCAATTACACCTGCAAAAAGTAAAATTAACATCGTGTGAATTCCAAAGATGCTGAATCCCAAAATGTTTACAGGCCCAAATAACCAGCCAGCAATAATTCCAAGAAAAGATGGTAGAAACAATGTGATTCCTAATTTATGGAAGAATTGAGGTGATTCAACAAAGATTTGCAAAAGGTGTCTCATTCCATCGCGCCAGGTTTTTAGATGCGGAGTTCTTTCTATGTGATCAGGATAAAGAGTTATAGCAACATGGGAAATCCTGGCATTACTATTCAATGCTTTAACTAACATTTCCGAAGCGAATTCCATCCCTGTTCCACTTATATTCCAGCTTAAATAGGAATCTTTTCGAAAACATCTGAAACCAGAATTACAATCTTTGATACGATTATTTCTATCAGCATAAAGCATATTTATGATGAAATTGAGAGTTGGTGTTCCTAAATAGCGGTGAAGAATTGGCATTGATTTTTTTTTGAGATTAGAATTTAATCGGTTACCGATTACCAGATCATATCCTTTCAGTGCTTCAAAAAAAAGTTTTGGAGATTCAAGGAAATCATAGGTGTTATCTGCATCTGCAAATATTATATATTCATTTTTTGCATTACGGATTCCAAAATCCAGCGCTGCACCATAACCTCGCTGCCTGCAATGAACAACTTTAGCTCCCATTGATTGTGCAATGTTTATTGAGTTATCTGTGCTACCATTATCAGAAACTATAACCTCTGTGTCAAAATTTTTTAATTCTTCGTTACGAACTCTTTGAATTTTTTCCAGAACCATAGGAAGGGTCTTTTCTTCATTTAGACATGGTACGACGAATGTAAGAGAGGATTTTTGCATAATCAAAGAATTTTTACTAATGAAAAATAAATTTTACTTTTTTAGTTTGAAACTAAACTCGCTACCAACACCTACAGTACTTTTTACTTCTACTCTTGAATCGTGTGCCTCAACGATATGTTTGACTATAGACAATCCTAAACCGGTTCCACCAACTGCTCTGGAACGTGCTTTATCAACTCTGTAAAAGCGTTCAAAAATTCTCCCTAACTGATCTTCAGGAATTCCAATTCCAGTATCTTTAACTCTTATTGTTACAAATTTCTTCTCTTCTTCAACAACTATTTTAACGCCACCCTTTTCAGTATATTTTATTGCATTCTGAATCAGATTTATAAGTACTTGTTTTAGTCTTTCTTTATCACCAAAAACCTGCAGTCCATCTCTTACTGATGAAACAGTTAATGTAATGTTTTTTTCATCCGCCAGATATTTCATCTCTTCAATAATAGAATTAATGTAAGGTGCTAAATCAAAATATCTGAAGCTCATCTGCATTTCACCGGATTCTATCATTGAAATATTAATTAGATCATTAAGTAGATTACTTAAATTATTAGTGTGATGAGCTGCTTTTTCCAGAAATGTTTTGTTAACTCTTGAATCATCAATTGCTCCGTTAAGTAATGTTTCTATATAACCTTGAATTGCAAAAATTGGTGTACGAAGTTCGTGTGAAACATTTGCGATAAACTCAGATCTAACTCTCTGAAGTTTTCTCATATATTCGATGTCATTTTTTGACTTAATGAACATTTGCTTTATTGCCTGTTCAAGTGCCGAGAGATTTTCGGATAAAATTATCTCATCCGGATGATCGTACTGATTATTTCTGATGTTGTTAATAATTGATTCCACCTCAGCTAATTCTTTGCGACGTTTTTTAGCAAGGTAAACAATAGCGGAAAAATTTATTATCAGAACCAAAGGAATTATGATAAGCAGGTTATTCAGTGAACCTTGAAAAGCTAGTACAATCAGTAGTTGAAGAATGGAGAATAAAAGAAATTCTTTAAAATAGTATCGGTAAAATTTTAAGTCTTTTCTTAAATCATTCCACACTTTTTACTTTATACCCTACACCTTTGATAGTTTCGATAAGATCGGAGTAATTGCCTAACTTCTCCCGGATTTTTCTTATGTGAACATCAACAGTTCTGTCAACGACATAAATGTCATTTCCCCAAATCTCCTTGAGAAGATTTTCCCGGTTAAAAACTCTACCCGGATTCGAAATCAGGAAAAATAAAATTTCAAATTCCTTGCGAGGGAAATAAATTTTTTTTCCGTCAACAAGCACTGTAAAACTTTTCCTGTCCATTTCTATAGGACCAAAACTTAATTGCTCAGGAACTTTTTGTTTTTCAGCGCTATATTCAGATTTTTTAAGATTGGCTTTAACCCTTGCAATCAGCTTTTTCGGCGAGATAGGTTTTTGGATATAGTCACTTGCACCAAGTTCAAGACCTTTGATCTCATTAATTTCGCCGGCTTTGGCAGTTAGAAAAATTACCGGTATATCTTTATATCTTTTATCGGAGCGAATTCTCTCCAGCACTTCAAATCCATCAAGTTTGGGCATCATTATATCCAGAATTATCAGATCAGGATTTTCGGAAATCTTTTCAAGCGCCTGATTACCGTCTGTTCCGGTAATCACTAGATATCCTTCCTGTTCAAGGTTGTACTTCAGGAATTCAAGAATGTCTGTTTCGTCATCTATCAAAAGAATTTTCTGCATAGCTTATAACTTAATTTCATAATCTTTGTTTGCTGATTGATACATTGCTTCAATTATTTTCATCCGTTCAAGTGCTTCGTCGCCGGGTGATAAAACCGGGTTCAATCCCTTAACTGCTCCGACAAAACTTTTCAGTTCATTCAGATATGATTTTTTGAAAAGTGTAGTCGAATTATCAACCTGAGCCGGGGTTAAATCAAGAATTTCATCATTAATTCTTTTATAGACATGAAGCGGATTTAAGGTAAAACTTCCTTTAGTGCCAAATACACTCATAAAAAAATGATCTTTATCTGTAGGCATTGACCAGCTTACTTCCAGGTTTATAACTGAATCATTTTTGAATTTTATAAAGCTTATGGCTGTGTCTTCCACATTTTTAGTATTATGCTGATAAGTTTTACAGGATACTGAATTAATTTCAGGATAATTCATTAACCATAAAGCCAAATCGAGTAAGTGAATTCCTAAATCAATTATAACACCTCCACCGGCTTCTTCCTTTTTAGTAAACCATTTTTCTTCTGAACTTTGTCTTCTTACCCAGCCACATTTAGCATAAAAAGGTTCACCAATTTCTCCTGAACTTACAATACTTCTCAGCAGCATCGTATCCGGACGATAACGAAGATTCATTCCGACCATCAGTTTTCTTTTATTCTTTTTTGCAGCATCCACTACTGCTTTTGCTTCTGCGAAAGTTCTCGCCAGAGGTTTTTCAACCAGTACATCTTTATCAGCGTTCAGACAATCAATTGCAATATCCTTATGTGTGTTTGTGGGAGTTGAAACTATAACAGCATCAATGTCTGCTTTTTCAAGCATTTCTTTGTAATCAGCATACCTCTGAGTAATACCAAATTTATCAGCAATAGTATTCAAACGATTCTTTTTAATTTCAGAGACAGCAACTATTTCTGCATTATCGAGTTTGGATAAATTTGGAAGATGAACAAGCTGAGCAATGCTTCCCAGACCTATAACTCCAATTTTTATTTTTGGCATCAGACAGAAACCTCTTCTTGTGATTTTCTGACCTCAATAAAACGGATTATCCGGTTAACAATTCCTTCAGGATCAATTCCAAGCATTTTATGAAGTTCTTCCTGAGTTCCGTGATCAACAAATTTATCTGGTAATCCGATTCTTAAAATATCATTCTTATAGTTTTTATCCGCAAAGTATTCGAGAACACCACTTCCAAATCCGCCAATCACAGAATTCTCTTCGAGTGTTACAATTTTTTTGAATCTTGATGCAATGTTATCAAGTAAGTTTTCATCAAGTGGTTTTGCGAATCGCATATTAACAACTTCACAATGTATTCCAAGATGTTCCAATAATTCAGCAGCTTTCATTGAATAATTAACCATTGAACCGTATGCAAGTAAAGCAACATCTTCACCAGATCTTAATGTTTCAGCGATACCGATTTCCAATTTTTCAAATCCCGGTTTTAACTCTACTCCAAGTGCAGAGCCGCGTGGATAGCGTAATGCAATTGGTCCATCTTTATATTCTATTGCAGTGTATAACATATTCCTTAATTCAGCTTCGTCTTTCGGAGCCATAATTACTATTCCGGGAATAAATCGCAGATATGAAACATCAAATGAACCGTGATGAGTTGGTCCATCTGCACCCACAAGTCCGGCACGATCCATAACAAAAACAACATGAAGTTTTTGCAAAGCAACATCGTGAATAATCTGATCGAACGCTCTTTGCAAAAATGTTGAGTAAATTGCTACAACCGGAATAATTCCCTGAGTTGCGAGCCCTGCAGCAAAAGTAACTGCATGCTCTTCAGCAATTCCAACATCAAAATAATTTTTGGGACATTCTTTTTGCAGAATATCCAATCCGGTTCCATCCGGCATTGCACCAGTAATTCCCACAACTTTCGGATTTTGTTTTACAATTTCAACCAGCGAATTACCGAATATGGTAGTAAATGCTGGTGGAGCACCTTCTTTTTTATAAGCTTTCCCTGTTAATTTATCAAATGGCGTTGAAGCATGTAATCTTTGAACATGTCCTTCTGCAGGTTTATAACCCTTTCCCTTTTCGGTAATAGCGTGAATAAGAATGGGACCTTTGAGAGTTTTTACATGCTCAAGAATTCGAATTAACTGATGAAGGTTATGTCCATTAACAGGACCGAAGTATCTGAAGCCGAGAGCTTCAAATAACATTCCCGGTGTTACAACAGCTTTAATTCCGCTTTCAAGTCGTGCGGCAATTTTTCTTAATCTGTCGCCAAATGCATCAAGTTTTCCTGTAAGATCCCAGATCTGCGCTTTGAATTTATTATAATCAGGATGAGAAATCATCTCCGTAAAATAGTTGGATATCTGCCAGACATTTGGAGCAATCGACATTCTATTATCATTTAGAATTACAATCAGATCTGACTTAAGCATACCTGAGTTGTTCATTGCTTCGTATGCCATTCCACCTGTCATAGCACCATCGCCAATTATCGCAATAACTTTTCTGTTTGGTTCATTGTTCAGATCTCTTCCGACTGCCATCCCCAATGCAGCAGAGATAGATGTTGTTGCATGTCCGGCTCCAAAAGCATCATACTCACTTTCAGTTCTTTTAAGAAATCCACTTATACCACCAAATTTTCTGATTCTTTTAAGAGCTTCTTTTCTTCCGGTTAAAATTTTATGCGGATATGCCTGATGACCTGTATCCCAAACTACAAGATCATAAGGAGTATTAAAGACTTTGTGAACTGCAACGGTTAATTCAACAGTTCCCAGACCACCTCCGAAATGACCACCGATTTCTGAAATCGTGTCAACGAGATATTCACGAATATCTTTGCATAATTGTTTTAATTCGGTAACATCCATCTGTTTTATATCTGATGGATAATTGACCTTTGAGAGAACAGGATACTTTTGTTCTGCTGAGAGATTTTCTCCGTTGTTATTCATCATCACCTTCATCATTTGTTTTGTTGGAAACTTCTTTTTTAAGCTGAGTAATTTTTAATTCTGCATTTTCAAGGATTGATAGACATTCTTTGGAAAGTTTAATCCCCTCTTCAAATAAACTGATTGATTCTTCAAGAGGAACATCAGAGCTTTCCAGCAATTCTGAAATCTGCTCTAGCCTTTTAAGTTTTTCTTCGAATGATTTTGTTGATTTGGATTTACTCATTTTCTGTCCAGTTTTATTTCGCCATCAAAGAACTTTATAGTGGCTGATAAATCATTATTGAAATTCTTTTTTCTTGTAACAAATTTATCATCCTGTTTGATAAGAGCGAAACCTTTTTTTAATGTTTTTTCTATGTTATAAGAGTCAATTACTGAAAAATATTTCTGAGTTTCTTTTTCAGCCAATAAAATTTTCCTGTCAATCAACTGAGAAATTTTATACAGTAAGTTATCAATCTTCTGATAAAAATTCTTTACCTTTTCCAATGGATATCTGAACATATAGGAATCAACAACATCATCAATTCTCTGCCTGTATTCACCGATTCTTTCAAAAAGCGATTCTTCCATTTTCTCAAGGGCATACTCAATTGCATTTGAAAGCTCCTGTCTGTCGGGAGTAGCAAGTTCCATTGCAACTGAAGGAGTCGGAGCTCTCAGATCAGAAACAAAATCAGCAATTGTAAAATCAATTTCGTGTCCGATTCCGGTAATAACAGGAATTTTTGATTTGTAAATAGCCCTTGCAACAATTTCCTCATTAAAAGCCCAAAGATCTTCTATTGACCCTCCGCCTCTTGCAACAATAATAACATCAATATCTTTTAATTTGTTCAATTTGATTAAACTATCAACTATATCTTCTGCTGCACCACTTCCCTGAACTTTTGTTGGAGCGATAATTAACTCAACCAATGGAAATCTTCTTTCTGCAACTGATATCATGTCCCTAATTGCTGCGCCGTCAATTGCAGTAATGATTCCGATTTTATTCGGAAAGAAAGGAATTTTTCTTTTTCTTTCCTCTTCGAACAAACCTTCAGCTTTTAACTTCTGTTTCAATCTCTCAAATGCAGCCTGAAGTTCACCTTCGCCGGCTGGTTTCATACTTCTTACATCTATCTGATAACTACCTCGTGGGGGATAAACGGTTAATCTGCCAGTAACAACCACCTTCATTCCATCCTGAGGCGTAAAGAAAACATAATTATTAAATCCCTTCCACATAGTACAGTTTATCACAGCATTTTCATCTTTCAGATTGAAATACCAATGTCCGGAAATATGAGATTTGAAATTCGAGATTTCACCTTCTACTGAAATATTTTCAAAAGTAGATTCAAGAATAAACTTTATCGATTGGGTAAGTTCAGTTACTGTGAATATTTGTTTTTCGTTGTTCAAAATTGCTTTTTCAGTTTGGTGATAAAATTATTTTTTCATTTCGATTGATTGATCAATTTTGTTATAATCCAGTTCAGAACCAAGTAGACTGTGTGGAATTAAAAAAACTATAAACATCAATAAAGCTGCTGCAATAATCCAGCGTTGTGGTTTAGGTGATCGTTTCATCATAATAAATGCAGCAAGCCAACCAATAAGAGCAATCAGTGTTTTATTATCGGTCAGATCATAGCCAAAAGGAAAGCCGGTCCATAGAGCACCAAAAGCAAAGTATTGAACTAATGGTCCGAAAATAAATCCACCGAGAATTAGAAAAATAATCGTCAGATTGACCAGTTTATCATAAACAGATTTTTCATTAAAAAACTCAAGACCTGTACGGGTTGAGAATAACATTGCCAGAAAAATAAATACTATATGTGGTATCAGGATGTAAACTGGAACTTCACCTTTAAATCTGATTACTACCGGACTTTCCTGTGGAACTAAAACCTGGTATTCATCATCGCTTAGTATTATCTGATATTCAAGTTTTCCGGCGGGAGGCTGCGGTGGTAAAGCACCAACAAGTTCGCCATCAACGAATCTCATTCTTTGAAAACTCCAGTTATCATTTGTTTTGTATCTTTTCCATTTTAATAAACCAGTAACATTATTATCCCTTACTTTAATTTTAATAAGATGATGATCAGTTCCGGAATGAGAACGGTCGAGTGAATACATAATCTCTGAATCTTTTAGAAAAGTTTTTCCGGTTAATGGATAAGTCGGACCTGTTAGTCTCTGAAAAACCGCTGTGACAATTGTAAGGAGAAGTGCTATTATCCAAAGTATTACTGATCTTTTCATAGCAATAATTATAAATTAGAAATTTGTATAAGAAAATTACAAAAGAAATTGTGCAAAACTTAATCAATTATAATTGATATCAGACAAGAAATGTTTTTAATCAGTAAAAAATTTTTAGAAACTGACTTTTGTTCTGTGCTTATAAATTACTTATCGCTGAAGGTTATAAAAATTTTTCATTGATTGATTTTTTTAGTGCAGGTGTGAGGGAATTTTTTGAAACCAGAACACCAGAATGAATTAAAAATTGTTCTATTGCACTCATCTTAAGCT